>Ga0310121_10004728_pt1 | contig 11893 bp, 5 predicted proteins | sample CB27_Tmax_986_MG_FD_203504 | JGI IMG/M metagenome (GOLD analysis project Ga0310121, IMG submission 203504) | Marine microbial communities from Western Arctic Ocean, Canada - CB27_Tmax_986 | ecosystem: Environmental > Aquatic > Marine > Oceanic | place: Canada: Western Arctic Ocean | collected...
ATCTGCACCCGCCCAAACCGAAGCACCGGCCTCGAAGGTTACTTCATACTGCTTGTCCTTATCATTCGCGGCGACTCCCTTCTGCATGGTCAGGACGTTGGCGGTCGATGCTCCCGGAATCTGAAGGATGAGCGGAGTCAGTTCTCGTTCCAGTTCTTGCCGCCGGGCGGTCAGTTCCTCGAGGGCCTTCTTGTTCCGCGCCAATTCATCGGCATCGGCGGTCAGCTCCGGAAGTTTGATGTGCGTGATCTGGCTCCACACTCCGGGACCGTCGTAGCTGGTAGTCAGGGTGCTGTGGAAGATGCCCGCCATGGCGTAGTAGTCGCGGGTGGGGACCGGGTCGAACTTGTGATCGTGACAGCGTGCGCAGGAGAGGGTCAGCCCCAGGAAGGTGCGCCCGATGCGATCGATCTGGTGGTCTACCACGTCCGCGGCCAGTTGCCCCTTGATATAGTTCTGAAGCGTCCACGGCCCGATCGCGAGGAATCCGGTCGCGACGATCAACTCGCGCCGTTGCGCGACGCTCTCGGCCGGAAGCAGGTCTCCCGCGATCTGCTCGCTAATGAATCGATCGAGCGGTTTGTCGGCGTTGAGGGCCGCGATGACGTAGTCCCGGTAGCGCCACGCATCGCGAATCAGAACATTTCCCTGGATATCGGCGAGGTCGGCGTAACAGGAGAGATCGAACCAGTGCCGCGCCCAGTGATCCCCGAAGGCGGGCGAAGCGAGGAGACGGTCGACCACCTTCTCGTAGGCTTCATCCGTTTCGTCGGCGAGGAAGGCCGCGATCTCCTCGGGCGTCGGCGGCAATCCGGTGAGATCGAAGCTGAGCCGACGCAGGAGACGATGGCGGTCCGCGTCCGCAGCGGGCTTCAGACCGTCCGCTTCCAGCCGGGCCAGGATGAACTGGTCGATCGCGCCGCGCGCCCAGTCGGGATCGGCCGGGGCAGGCGGGGCGTGCTGCCCGATCGGCTGCAGCGCCCACAAATCCTTGCCGCCGCGTTGCTCCTCGGCCGGGACGATGGTCGGGAGAACGGATGCCAGCACCACCACCAGGGCGCGCCTTGTGGAACGAATCATCATTCTGCGGAGCCTGGTAGTGATCGCAATTCCTCGAGCAGGACTTCCCGGGCCATTCCCACGTGTTGGTTCATGCGGCGACGGGCCTCCTCGACATCGCCGGAGAGCAAGGCCTCGTAGACTTCGAGGTGGGCCTGGCGGGTGGCCTCCTTGCGCTTCTCTCCTCCCGGAAGGCGAACCAGGTGCGGTTCGAGCAGTCCCAGAATGGAGCGAAGCATGGCGGTGAGGACGGGGTTGCCGGCCAGTTTGGCGATGGCGAGGTGAAAGCCAATGTCGGCGTGATAGTGGACCAGCCGCTCCTCCGTCGTGGCGTGCACCTCGAGGGCTTCGGCCGTCTTGAGGGTCTCCTCGAGCGCGTCGCGGACCGGCAAGAGGTCTTCCACACGGCCCCGCCGTGCCGCGGCGCTGACGCACTCCTCCTCGATCAATTGCCGGGCATCCAGGAGGTGGAAGAGGCTGGAATCGGCCTGCATCACGGCATGGTCCAGCGTTTCGGTCAGGGCCCCGACCAGGGGCGAATAATCGAGCGCCTGCACGAAGGCGCCGCTTCGCGAGACGATCCGGATCAGACCCATGGTTTGGACCTGCATCAGGGCGTCGCGCACCAGGCTCGGGTTGACCGCAAAGCGTTCCGCCAGGGCGCGGATGGAGGGCAGCTTGTCGCCCACCCCCAGACCATCGGCCTGAATGGACCGGATCAGGGCCCGGGTCACCTCCCCCGCGGAGTTCCCGTTGGGCGGGACCGGTTTGCCGTTGGGCTTGGCGGCCCGCGATGTTGCGTGGATGTTCATGATTCGCTGGTTGTGGGTCCGGCGGGTCTTGGTTTCCGCCCTTGGTCTCTGCCACTACGCCTGATTATCAGAAATCGTTTCATTCCTGGAGCGGAATGTGCGCCAAATCGACTTTATTTCTCATGAAACGGAGCGAAAGCGGCATTTCGAGCCGTCGCCCCGGGAATATCTGATTATCAGCGATGACCATTCTGGCGGGCAGGTGTCAGGGTTGCAGGGGCACTTTCGTAGCGCGCACCCGGACAAAGAAAGGTTGGGCGGCGGGATCGTTCGGGAGGAGAAACCGGCGCACGACGGTGAGGGTGGGACCATCCTGGGAGGAAGAGACCAGTTCGGGATCGAAGGGCGCCCAGTTGCCGAGATCCGCGGAACTCTCGAGGGCAATGGCCAGATCGAGGGCGGGGTTGCGGAATCGGTAGGTCAGATGCAGGTATGCTCCGACGCGCTCGACCGCCGGCAGACGGGAGGGGACATCGAAGAGGCGGGGATTGGTGCCGAAGACGTATTCGTGGAAGTTACTGCGGCCATCGAGATCGGGATCGGCCCCGGGGGCGGAGAGAGCCGGGTCATCGATCTCGGCGGGGCTGAAGTGGCTGTTGAGCCAGCCCTCGAACTGTTGCAGGACGGTGGCGCCGTTCGGATCACCGGGGCTGCCGTGGATCGGGGAGCCGATGCCCCAGCTCGTGGCGAGGTCCCACTCGTCCCAGGCCACGGAGTCATCGAGAATCACGAGGGCGTAACCGGGGTCGTCGGTGGCGGGGAACCAGCGGTCGTTGTAAGTGAACTTCAGGATGTTCTCTCCCACCGCGTCGTGGAGCTGGATCAATTCGCCGTCATTGTCGAGGCGGCCGGTGTACTCCCCGGCGATTCGGGATAGCGGGACGCTGCTATAGCGCAGGGAGAAGGCGGTTTGATCGGCGACCACGAGGGTGCGTTCACCCGGGTCGAGGAAGCTGTTGAGCGGGAAGACGAAATCGACGCCTGCGACAAAGTGCGCCCCGCTGAGATCGAGGGCAGTGGGACCGGTATTCTCGAGCTCGATGAACTCGAAGAAACCGTCGTTGTCAAAGCCGGCCGCGATTTCGGCCGCGGAGGGATCGGCGGGGTGATAGTGGAGCTCGGTAATGCGCAAATAGAGCTGCAGATCGCTGGGAGCACCGGGGTAGGAAGTCGATGCCACGACGGTTCCGTTGCGATCTCGAATGGTAATGGTCTCGCCCCGTGCCGAGAGTTGGCCGAGGTAGTTTCCCTGCACAAAGCGTTCCTCGTTGCCCTTCGGGGAGGTGCTGCGAGCCCGGAAGGCGTTGACGTCGGGGGAGAGATAGAGAGAGCCGCCGCCAAGGCTGGAGGGAATGACGGTTCCGGGCTTGAAGGTGTGCTCCACTGCGCCCTCCACGATCCAGCCCGAAACATCGACCGCGTACGGGTTCGGATTGGTGATCTCGAGGTATTCGTCCGCCTGGCTGCCCGAGGAGGGATTGAACTTGATCCTGCCGAAGGTCAGCGGCGCCGCACCCGGCTGTGGCCCGGGAATTCCCACCGAGTTGGGGGAGGCCGGGACGGGGACCTCGGCCAGCTCGGGCAGGAGCAGCATGTCGGTGTTGGTGCTGGAGCTGTTGACGGACTGGATCGCCAGCACGTTGTCGCCCTGCCGGACCAATCCGCCAAAAGCCCCGACGTCGACCTCCTCGAATTCCACCGCGAGGGAATCGGAACGGCGAGTCGCAGCGTGATCGAAGGCAAGGAGAGTGCCGGCCGCGCCGCTCACATTCCGGCGCGCGATTTCGGTCCCATTCAAGTAGGCCACGTAGCCGTCGTCGTACTTCACGCGCAGCCGAAGCGCGTCGACGGTCCCCGGGTCGGCGACATCGAAGTGGATACGCAGGAAGGTCGAGGTCGAGTCGGGGTGGACGAGGGAGGGCCGGACGGAGGTGGAAATGAGCGGATCGAAGGTGGATGGGGTGGCCTCGAAACCAAATCCGGTCGGCCCGGCTTGCCAGGCGTCGTCGACAAAGGTGCGGGGCGTCCAACTCAGGCCGAGGCTGTCGTCGCCGGGGACGTGATAGCGCGCGGTGGTGACGCCGGGCTCTCCAGAGACGAGCGTGGAGCCCAGCCCGTCTCCCCCCTGCCCCGCCGCGGCGTGGGTCTGATAGAGATACTCACGACGCTCGTCGAGGTAGTTGGTCTTGAGCAAGGAGATCGCGGTGGGGAAATCGCGAACGATGCCGTAGATGGCCCCCCACTCTCTGAGATCCAGGGCCGTGTCGCGAGTCATGGTGGCGGCCAGCTCGTCGATCCGTGCTTCAAAACGGAGGTCTTCGGCGGGCGTGCCCGGCGGCTGGAGTTGCTCGTCCATCAAGGTCCGCAAGCGGCGCAGGTACATCTCGCGGGTGCGTGAATCGGTGACGAGGGTGTCGATCATCAGGTTGGGCGCGCTGCAACAGGCGTGTTGCGCGGCACCCTGGAACGGGTGGGCGCGGCGACGTTCCGGGGCAATCCCTCCCTCGAACGAAAAACCGTCCCCGCTGATCTCGTCGTCGTAGAAGCGATTCCCGAAGGTCAGATCCTTGTCGTGGGGAATCTGCAACCATTCGCCGGAACCGTTGGTGTCGCGATAGACGTAGAAGTTTTTGGCCCAGCGGTCGAAGTCCTGGGAGATGATCCCGGCGGTGGCGTAGTTGATCATCGCCGGGATATCGATGTGGTCGAAGAGGTACTCGGCGCGGGTGGGGTTGGACGGTCTGACGCCGTCGACCAGGGCCTGCAGATCGGAGTTGTTCTCGTCGCGCCGTGTTTTCTTCTCCACCCCGGAAGTCGAGGAGGTGACGCCGTTGAACATCTTGTAAAGGGCGCCCTCGGGGTCGAGCCCCTTCCGGTCCAACAGATCGGAGTCAACCTGTTCCACAAAGCTGGCGACGCTGAAGAAATCGCCGTTTTGCTCGATCCGCCAGGTGGAGGCGTCGCTGGCGACGACGCCCGCATCGGCATAAGACTCATAGGTGAGGTGGGGGCGAATGTAGGCCTTGTCCTGAAACGTCGTGTTGACGTTGATCTCGTCGACACGCGGGATGTCGGGGGAGAAGCGAAAATGATGGCCGGTGTGGAACTCGAATTTGTAGGACTTCTTGGCCACGCTCTGCGAAGAGGCGCCACGCACCCGGGTGAACACGTTGTCGTAAAACTGCCCCTCGAAATAGACCGACGAGCGCGTTCCGCTGCGCGTGTTGGCCGCCCCGGGATTCTGCACAAACCACGAGAACTTCCGCATGGGCGAGGCCGCGGCGGGGTCCTCGATGATGGTTCCAAAGTACTCCGGAGAGTCCGAGGCACTGAGAAAGGGCGGCGCGCGGCGGCTCTGCGCTGCAGTGTCGGTCGCCACGACCTTCCAGCGCACCATGTCCCCGGGATCGAAGCGCTGGTGCGGGATCGCCGCGGCGTAGACTCCGCCGCCCTGGTCCTGCATCGGAACGGAGACCTCGGAGGCGAATCCGACGCGGTAACGCAGAGTGACGGTGTCGACGGGATGGGTGAGGGCTTCCACCCGCGCTGTGACGGTGAGGTTGCTGCCATCCGCCGGGATGGGCTGGGGGCTGTCGGTCACCTCGCTGATCAAGGGGCCCGCTTCGGAAGGCAGGGCGCTGTTGGCGGCCTTCGGAGTGGGCTGGTCAAAATAGCCGATCGTCACGCCGTCGGTAGCGAGTCCGTAGGAAACATCGGTGAGCTGGGGAGGAAACGCCGGTGCGTATTCGTGCACCACCGTGACGCCATCCGGGCGCACCAGGGCCAGGTATTCGCCGCCGGCCGAGAGCGAGAAGTTGGTGTGGATCTTGCCCCGGGCGTCGATGTAGTCGTTCGAGCTCTGGTTGGAAGCGAAGACCAGGACGTACCCGCCGGGAGGGACGACCACCGAGGGAAACTGCCACTTGTTCAGGTTGTCGGCGCGGTCGGTGAGGTGCCAGCCATCGAGGTTAACGGGCTCGGATCCAAAATTCTGGACCTCGACCCAGTCGGAGGAGTTTCCGTCTCCATCGTTGAGGGTGGCGGAGTTGCTGGCCATGAATTCCGAGATTCGCAGGGTAGCGGGCTCATCGACTACCTCGAGGAGGAGGTCGAAGGTGGAAGCGGGCTCCGCGGGGAAGGTGGCCGTAACGGTGTACTCGGCGGAGGACGCGACGGCGGTCGGGGTGCCGGTGATGGTTCCGGTGGAGAGATCGAAGCCGAGTCCGGCGGGCAGGGCGGGCGTGATCGAGAATCCGCTCGGAATTGAGCCCATCACTTCGGGCGCGTTTGGTTCGATCGGCACCCCACGGAGGTAGGTGGCAGGGCTGGTCGCGTAGCCGGTGAGGGCGGACTGCGCCACCACCGTGATGCGGAGGCCCGCAGCGAAGGGATCATCGGCCGGGAAGGAAGCCGTGACGCTGTACTCGATTTCGGACGTGACACTCTGGGGGGTCCCGCTGATCTGTCCGGTAGTGGGGTTGAGATTCAGGCCCTGGGGAAGGGAGGGCTCCACCGTGAACCCGATGGCGGGGGGGCCGATGATGACCGGATTGTTGGGCGTGACGGCCATTCCCGTCACGTAGGTGGCGGGACTGGTTTCGTAGCCTTCGAAGATGGGATTCTCCGGAACGAAATTCAGGTTGAGGGCGTACTTTTGTTGCAGGTACCAACCCACCGCGTTGATCTCTTCGCTGTCGAGGGCGGTGTCGTAGATCATGAGCTCGGCAACCGCTCCGCGAAAGGCCTGGCCGCCGTCGCGATTGAAAAGGTCGTAGGCTTCCGAAGCGGGATTTCCCAGCGACCCGGGTGCGGTGCCGGTGGGCTGGGCGCTGTTGAGATGGAGTTCGGAGGGGCCCGGCGACCTCGTGACAGCGAAGAGGAGGTCCCAGCCCTCCGGTCCCTGGGCGCTCAGCTCGGTGGGTCCGGCCGGACCGAAATTCAGCTCGTACTCATTCTGGCGGTCGACCCACAGCATCGGGGCGTTGGAGTCGTCGTCGTCGATGATGTTGTGATAGACGCCGAGGTGATCGGGACTGAGGACCGCCACGATCGTCATGTTTCCGGCCTGGGAGCGCAGCGTGACGCTGTCGAAGAAGTCCTGGTCGAAGCGCACCGCGGGCAGACCGTTGCGCTGGTTGGCCCGAAAGGCGGGCCGGAGGAGAGCGATGTTCTGGACCCCGTGATTCCCGCTGCCGCTCGCGTCGTTCCAAAGTCCCACCCCGGCCCCGTCCGCCAGGCCCAGCGCGTCGGCCTTGAACCAGAGCTGCAACTCGGAAGCGCCATCCGTGGTCCCGATGCCGCCCGGCCCGTCACCCCGGACGACTTGCGCGCGGGCCACGGTCAGAGTCAGGATCGCGATGCAGGCAGCGAGACAACTGCCGACTGCGGTGGGGGGTGGCATGGGGGGAAGTAAAATCCTTCTACACTAGGTTCTCGTGAAAGCGGGGTCAAATGGGAGCCGCTACGGTGAGAGTCTCTCAATCTGGTAGATCCCCAGGTCCGGATGGGTGGGTGCGAAGGTAGAATCGGTGAAGAGGGTGGTGTCTCCCGTTCCGTCCACATCGGGATCGAGGGTGGTCCAGTCGTTGGGCAGCAGGGTGTCGGTCGCCCTGACCAGGTACTTGGCGCCCGCTTCCGAACTGAAGGTGATCACCACCGCCCCGGTCTGAAAATCGGGGGGCGTGATGCTGATGATATCGGGCGGGAGCGCAAAGGTGGCGGGCGCCAGCACCAGGTTGTCGATCGCCCCTCCGAAGCGGCCGCTGTTGAAGTTCGACGGACCAACCCGGAAGCGCACGTCGCCGGTTCCGTCCCCGGTATAGGTGAAGCTGTCCGGCAGCAGGATGGTATTGCCGGCCCAGGCTCCGGGCAGATGGATGTAGGCCGCCACCACTTCGTCGGAAGAATTCAGGAGTTCGATGAGGAGGCCGTCGGCGGCGCTGGTTTGCTGGTTGCCGGCCTGGTAGACGGCGGGGCTGGCGAGAAATTCCACCACGTACTCGGTGCCGATTTCATTTGAGACTGCGGTCGCGACGTCCTGGGTGATGACGTTGTTCTCCCAGATCATGACCGCGAAGTTCCGCGGGTTGACTAAGTCACCGGTCTGATTGGCGTGATCGATAATGTGAACCGTCCCGCCCCCCGACTTATTCCACCCGGGCAGATTCCCGCCGACGCCCAGGTCCCAGTCCGTCTCGAACTGGCCCCCGTTGAAGTTGCCACTCGTAAAGTCATCGAAGTCGGCGGTGAAGATCGACTGGGAGTGGGCGCCGGAGCTCAGGGCGAACACGATCCCCGTGGCGAGAGCGCACCGGGCGTTGATGATGAGTATTCGCTCCATGGGGTGGTCCTTTCTTCAAGGTGGAAGAAGGAAGGGTGGGCACAGGGTGCGCGGCAGGCAATCACGGCACGGTCAGGTCGAAGTCATCGATGTACCATCCGGCGAAGGGGCCGAGCGCCGGATCATCGAAGTCATCGGTGATCAACCGAAATTCGATGAGGACCGTCTTGCCGAGCGCGGCGGCGGGCAGAACCTTCGCGACCTGCTCCCAATCGCTCGACGCGCCGTCGAGGAGGTCTTCCAGCACGGCTAGCTCGGAATTGTCGGCGTTGTCGAGGACCCGCACCCTTCCCGAGTCGAATCCGGCCTCGATGTCGTAGAACTGGGCATAGTTCAGGGTGGCGCCACCGGCCGTGGTGAGGTCGATCGGCGGGGATCGGAGCCAGACCTCGGCATCGATGGCATAGCTGCCGGCGAGGTTGGTGCCGAAGCAATTGGCGGGGCTGTTGGCAGCGGCGGGGCCGGCGTTGGTGGGCGTGCCCAGTTCCCAGATGGTCCCACCCGCTCCATCGGAACCGGTGGTCCACTGTCCCTGCCCGCTCTCGAAGTTGTCGGCCAGCTTCGACTCCGGAGGCGCATTGAACTCCTCGATCACGAAAAAGCGTTCCGGGTCGGCAGGGAGAGGAATGGTGAGGGTATTCTCCGGCGGAGTGGCGGCGAGGTCGGCATTGCCCCCGAAGATCGGCCAGTCAATCGGAAGATCGCTGGAAGGATCGATCACGCTGAGAAGATTGTAGAGTTTCCCCTCCGCGCTTTCCCAACTGATGCTGAACTGGCCGGTGGAGGAGTTGTGGGAAATGTCCGTAACGCGCACCCGCGGAGTGATGGCGGGCGAGAGCGCCAGGTTGTCGATCCCTCCCCCGAAGCGCCCGCTACCGAAGGCCGAGGGCCCGACTCGAAATCGCAGATCACCGCTTCCGTCCCCGATGTAGGTAAAGCTGTCCGGAAAGAGGATCGTGTTTCCGCCCCAGGCCCCGGGGAGATGGGTGTAGCTCGCCACCACCACGTCGGAGGGATTCAGGAGTTCGATGAGCAGACCGTCCGTGGCGGAAGTCTGTTGAGTGCCGGCTTGGTAAACGGCGGGGCTCGCGTCAAACTCCACCAGGTACTCGGTGCCCGCCTCGTTCGAGGCCGGGATGGCGGTATCCTGCGTGATGACGTTGTCCTGCCAGATCATGACGGCGAAGTTCCGCGGATTGACGATGTTGCCCGTCAAGTTGGCGGTATCGACCACGTGGACCGGGTTGCCCCCGGATTTCGACCATCCCGGCAAGTCCGCGCCGAAGGCGAGGTCGAGACCCGATTCAAACTGGCCGCCGTTGAAGCCTCCGCCGATGATCTCATCGAAAGTGTAGAAAGCGATGGCGTTCGGATTGGGAGGAGTCTGCACGATGGCGGAAGCGTTCGCGGTGCTGGTGCTGGTGCCGCGAGTAGCGGTCAGGGTGTAAATCGTGCTCTCGGTCGGATTGACGATGATGCTCCCGGCCCCGGTGCCGTCCGTGTCACCCAACACGTCGATATCACCCGGGGTGATCGTCAGGGTGGCGGCGGGCAGGCCGACCTGCCACGAGAGGGTGAGGTCCGCACCCGGAGCGAGCGGCGAGGGAGCGGCCGTAAATGAGGTGATCTCCGGGGCGGGGAGGGTCACGGTGACCATCCGCGAGGCACTGGCGCCACCCTTGGTGGCGGTGAGAGTGTATTCGGTGGTGCCGTCGGGACCGGGGTCGAGAGGATGGCTCCCGCTCCCTCCTCCGTCGGTCACACCCAGAACATCGATGTCACCGGGAGTGATGACCAGCGAATCCAGGGGCAGGCCGCCGACCGTCCATTCAAAGGTCACCGCCTCGCCGGGGTCAGCGAGCACGTCGGGAGTTGCCGTGAACGAGGCAATACTTGGCGCGTTGGGGTCGGCGATAGAGAGGACCAGATCGTCCACCGTGCCCTGGAAACGGCCCTGGTTGGCGTTCCCCGGGCCGATGCGGAACAGGATGTCGCCGCTCCCGTCGCCGGTGTAGCCGAAGTTCACCGGGAGGAGTCCGAGGTCGCCCACGCCGAGCGGTGGAGCCGGCGAGTGGTTGAAGGAGTGCAGGACCGCGCTGTCGGAAGCACGCAGCACCTCAATTTTCAAATTGTCCGTGGCGCCGTTGTTCACTTGGCTTGCTGCGTGGTAGACGCCCCCCGCCGCGAGAAAGTCGACGTCGTACGGGATGCGGTTGTCGTTCGACCCGGGGATCCCGGCCGTCTGGGTGATGACGTTGTCCTGCCAGATCATCACGCCCCAGTTCTGCGGGTTCGCAGAAAGCGAGCCCCCCGTCCAGGTGTTGGCAGAATCTACCGCGTGAATCGTGCCGGCACCAGCATTGGCCCATCCGGTCAGGCTGGCGCCGACTACCAGATCGTGTGACGTAATGTGCTGCCCGCCGGGTCCTCCGTTCAAGTTCCCCGGGATGATTTCAAAATCCTCGCTGAAGATTTGGGCCCCTGCCGAGGCACAGAGCGCCACGCAAATGCCGGTGACGACTCCGAACCTTGCCGTGAATCGTGGCGGGGATTTCATCATATAGGTGGAGGCGTGGGCGCGGCGCTGCGACGAACCCTTCCCAATACGCGGGAACTTGTCCTGGCAGACCGCGCCTAACCGTTGCGCCTTCTGCGCATCAGGAGGGCAAGTCCGCCCAGGCCGAGAAGAGCAACGGAGCTGGGCTCGGGGGTGAGCGACAAGTCGTCAATGGTCCCCTGGAAGCGGCGCTGGCCGGGCTGCCCGGGCCCGAGGCGGAAAAGAATGTCGCCGCTGCCGTCACCGGTGTAGCCGAAGTTCACCGGAATGAGTCCGAGATCGCCCACGCCGATCGGTTGGAGTGGCGCGTGGTTGAAGCTGTGCAGGACCGCACTGTCCGAAGCCCGCAGCACCTCGATCAGGATATTGTCCGTGGTGCCGTTGTTGACTTGGCTCGCTGCGTGGTAGACCCCTCCCGCGGCGAGGAAGTCAATGCTGTAGGGGACGCTGGCGTTATTCGAACCGGCGATCCCGGCCGTCTGGGTGATCACATTGTCCTGCCAGAACATCACGCCCCAGTTTCGCGGGTTGCCGGTGCCAAGTGGTCCCGAAAAGGCATTGGCGGTATCGACCGCGTGGATGGTGCCGGCTCCCGAGTTGCTCCACCCGGGCACGCTTGCGCCGACGACCATATCGTGCGCCGTAATGAATTGCCCGCCGGGACCGCCGTTTATGTTGCCCGGGACGAGACCGTTGAAGTCTGCGTGGAAGATCGCAGCCCCAGCGGGAAGGCTGAAGGTAACGAGGACCGCGGCGGCCAGAGAACCAAGGCGAATCTGAGTCGTGGATTTCATGGTATGTTGATTGGATTATTGGTTTTTGCGTTTGTCGGTTCGACAGTTTCCAGAGGCCACCCACGCGGAGAGGCGCGTCATCGCACCAAATCCACGTGGCCAACTGATGGTTCTGATCTGATAATCACGGGCATGCCAAGCTCGAATTCCACAAATTTTTCTCCACTCGAGGTTTCCCTTAGTCCGAAGATCGGCACAGGTGCTGCGTGGGGCCTGCTGCAAAGTGGAGCGGTCCCTCGTGATTCTCGCTCCACCTGCACCGGGAGGATTTCTCTCGGATAGCACTGCAAAGGCGAATCCGTAAGAATGGCCCGGAATCACTCGATAATGC
>Ga0310121_10004729_pt1 | contig 11891 bp, 8 predicted proteins | sample CB27_Tmax_986_MG_FD_203504 | JGI IMG/M metagenome (GOLD analysis project Ga0310121, IMG submission 203504) | Marine microbial communities from Western Arctic Ocean, Canada - CB27_Tmax_986 | ecosystem: Environmental > Aquatic > Marine > Oceanic | place: Canada: Western Arctic Ocean | collected...
CGTGGCAAAGACTGTTCGTCGCTGGCTCCAGCGAGCTGATGTCGGTACATTGTTCATCGCCAAGGGCAGTCCTTGGGAAAATGGCTATGTCGAGTCGGCGGGCGGCAAGCTTCGTGACGAACTCTTGAACCAAGAGTTGTTCTTGAGCCTGGCGGAAGTCCGCTGGGTGATCGACCGCTGGCGACTGGACTACAACCACCACCGCATCCACAGTGCATTGAATTACCAGACCCCCGCCGCGTATGCGGCTCCCCTGTGTTCTTCCAGCTTCGGCTACGCCTCAGCCTCCAGAACACAGCCGAGTTACTTAACCCCGATTCTCTCACTCAGACTGGTACAAAGACGGGGGGGGGTGGTCACAATTGCTATAGTATGTTTTATGCTCTCGGGAATTCTCTCAGAAAGGACCCGGTAACGGCCGTTCATATTTCTCGGCGCGATTACCAAAACGACAAGATGGAGGACCAATACGATGTTCTGTATCAACGTGTGGTTGACGGTGAAAGACCCGAATGATGTGCCAAAAGTGGCAGAACTGCTGACCGAAATCAGCCGTACGACGATCCATGAAGTGGCGTGAGAACGGATCGAGGTTTATCATTCGGAATCGGAGCCAGACAAATTCCTGCTCTGTGAACACTGGGTTTCCGAGGACAGCTGGAAGGGACATCGCGATGAACGGATTTTCATCGACGTATACAAAGCCCAGGTCCTGCCGCTCGTCGATCGGACTCCGCACATCTGCAAACTCCTGGGCTGACCAGGACATTCCACAGTGCCGCCGTAGAAAATCACTCCCCCTACCCGCAGGCGCAGCGATGCGCAGGGTCTGCACGCGATTAACGGCGGATCGCACTTCGGTTGGCTTACGCGATGCGAACATCCGTCGGGCCCCGATCAAATCCCCGGTCAGTCCACATCGCTGTCCGGGGCATTCTCGCGAGGGCGGTATGACAAGGGCGATTTGAAACCCGGGATAATCTGGATGGTCTGAAGGTTGATACCGAAGAAACCGCCATACGCTCTGGACATTAAAGTAAAGGTAGACAACATTAGACCGAAGTCAGGCACAAGACGAGGTTTGCGGAGTACCCTGTGAAGGATAATAAGACTCAGCAAGAAACACGACAGATCTTGACTGACTGCGGTGCACTGATCATGGACGATCACTTTGTCTATGCCTCGGGCGCCCATGGCGCCGGATGGATCGCAAAGGACCTCGTCAATCTAGACCCACGACGCCCAGCTCGACTGGGTGAACTACTTGCTGCCGCTTGTGCCGACTTGACACCTAAACCGGGTTTAGTATGTGGACCGGCTATTGGTGGTCTTATTTGTGCGCAGGTGACAGCCTTGGCCCTGGATCTCCCGTTCGTCTATGCAGAACGAACCCAGAAAGATGGAAAGCAGAACTTTGAACTACACCGCGGCTTCGGCGAAGTCGTAGCTGGCCACTCGGTTCGCCGATCAGAAACCGCCACTGCTGGCGCAATTAAAAAGGGCCGCAGCTTGCGCTGTGACCCTTTTTAATTTTCGGCTCAACGGTCGGTAGTTTGATGTCTCCTTAATTCCACCCACCACCACGACCTTCCCACATGGACGTTCGCTGTGCGACGTGCTTCCCTTGGCGGCGAAGTATGACGTGGACCTGCAGTCCATGTATGATGTCATTTCAGTCAGTGGCGGAAACAGCAAGAGTTTCCAGGGAGTCATGCCACGCTTCATGAAACGCGATTTCGATGTGCGTTTCTGGCTGGGCCTGGTGCACAAGGACATTCGGTGCATCAACGACCTGGTCCGGAGAACGTTGCGGCGCAAAGTCCGACAGACTCCTAGCCCCAAATCGAGCGAACCCCGAATTGCAGGAGCCCATTTTCCAATTGAACATCGAAGTGAAGAGCAGACGGTTGCAGCCTGGTCCTCGAAGTACACGATTACGAGCAGGTGATCGTGCTTCGATGTTCGATGTTCAATGTTCGCTGGATTTGGGCCTGGCTAGTCGATCCCGTCACCGGCCCCGATGGATCGGTCACTCCACAGGGCGTCCGCCTTCGGATCGTAGGACGCGATCAGGTCCTTGAGGTAGATCTCCTTTCGAGGCGCCGGTGCGTACGTCTTGATGTGCAGCGTCTTCTCGGGAAGCTCGATGATCAGTTTCTTGAACGTGAGTGGATAGTGAACGATGCCATCCTTGTCGCTGCGCCACTGGCTGTTGATCGGCCAGCCGTAACGCTCCCCAGGATAATTGCCAGGAAGCGGAAAGCCCAGATATCGCCAGCCTTCAAAGTTGATGCGGCTGACGCCGTAAACGTCGTTCGTGTTCCAATCATTCTGCGCCGGCACCTTGAACTGCTCGAGCATTTCCTTTGGCAGCCAGTCCTGCATCCACCGGCCAGGCTGGTCTTTGGCCTGGGCACCGATGGAAATCCAGCGCTGCCCTGAAGCGTCTTCCAATTCAAAGATCACGCGACCCCAACTCGAGTTGCCGTTGACCCACAGGCCGATCTCCGTGGGCTTGCCCGGTTCGTCGGGTATCTTCACTCCCTGGCGATGGATCAATGCGGCGTACATCGGCATCGTGTCCTTGCCGTGGTCTAAAGCCTGCGGTGTGACGCGCAATATGTTCTTCTTGCCCTCAAATTCGGCAACCGCGCTGAATTCGAAAAGTCCCTTTCGCCGCGGTGTCAGGAAGTTGTAGACCTCCAACTCAGCGTTGCGGCCGGGTTCGACGGTCCAGTTGGAAAGGCCGTCAAGTGCATCAATGGGAAGAACGGCCCCGGCCGGCTTGGCTGCATAAACGGGAACGCCTTTATGAACCGATGCAACCTTGCCCTTGCCGACCAGGTACACCGGCGAATCGGACAGGGTAACCTGGATTCGCTTGTCCTCCGTGTTGAGCTCGATCTCGTTCGCCTGGCTGTCAACCAGGGTCCAGGCGCTGTCTGCGTCGAATTGCAGCGTGACCGAGGATGTCCCTCGGATCGTCCACATGGCCAGAACCTGGCGGCCGTCAGGAAGCTCAAATTCCAGACCGTACAGGCTCAGACTGCCCAGCGGGACCTTACGCCGGAACTTGGCGCCATCGAGTATCCAGGTCAGCGTCGCCACCGCCGGGTAGGCCGGCTTCACGTTCTGTTCAGGCCACCGCCGGCAAAAGCCTGCCCCACCCCAGTTGCCGAAGTGATAGGTATTGCCCATGTCGGTCATTGTGCCGAAATGGATGAACGGCATCTCCCACGCCAGCATATGCAGCGCGTGCCGCACGTAGTAGTTGGCCTGCGTGCGTGAGTCCAGGTTGCCCGGATTGTCGTTCGGGTAGCATATTTCATAGGCAAGGCGGACCGGCTTGTCCTCATAGCCGTACCCATCGAGCAACTGTCGATCCATCCATACCGAAGCGTTGAGCGCGACGGTATCCGGCGGCTGAGTCTCCGGCGGCCGCCCGAATACCGGCGCTTCATTGCCCCCTGCGTCGAAGAACTCCGGGGGAAATTCGTTTCGGTAGAATTCCTCCTTAAGTGGCAGCGGACCGTTGCCGAACGCTATGGGGAGCCCGGTATGCTGTTGGCGAATCTTTCCGGACTTCTTGACGGCACTGTCCCACATCTCCTTGAAGCGCTGCTTCTCCTCCTCGTCCAGCTCATAGGGCGGCCAATCATGGAAGAGGTCAGGAACCCGCATCATGTGTGGGCCGGAGATCGAATCCTCATGAAAGATCATGCCGCGCTCGTCATTACCGTCCAACAGCCCGAACCTCTGCCGTTCCTCCTCTTGGTAGTGGCCCATGCCGTAACGGAATCCCAACTTCACGTACAACCGTCCGATATAATCCGCATCGCTGCTGGTGCCATGCTGCCCTCGCCAGCCCCAGCTGCCGAAAGGCGACGTGTCGCGGTGCCGGCGGGTGTCCGGTGGCAGCAGGGCAAAGCTGGTGCGGCGAATCAGCACCGTCCGGCCGATTCCATCGCCAAGCACGACGCCCAGGTCGTGGTATCCGCGCCGGGTCACGGGCAACTCCAGGACCACCTCCGCGGTCTGCCCCGGCGCGACCTTGCCCCTGCGCGACGCCTCGGTCCGCGCGCCGTCAAGATGCATGGCCGTTGCACTCACGGCGTAAGGCTGGTCGCTCGCGGTTACGTTGCGCAGTGTCACCGTGAACTTCGGCTTTGCAGGCTGCACGAATGCGTGGCCCGGTTCGTCGCTGCCGACACGCATCTGAAGCGGCGAGCGCTCGAGGGTGATTGCGGCGATGCGCACGCCGCTGGGTAATCCCAACGGTCGGACACGGAAGCGACATGGATCGGGGCGTCGTCGTGCCAGCCGCACGGCCTTGGTCACTTCGATATCGATGTGCTCTTCCATGATGTCCTGCGCAAAAGCGCGCGTGAAGGGCACGCGCACGTGGAACAGAGGCCCGGCCGGCGTGCTCATTACCGCCCTGGAATCAACGTTCCCGGCGGCACGGCGTCTCGGTACCTTTGCCGCGAAATCGTGTCGAACCACCTGACCGCCATCACTCCAACCATACCGCCCCACCCGCAGCGTCACCGTGTCGCCAAACGTCGGTTCGTCATCAGCCACGGCCAGCAGATGTGCGGCTACGTAATCGGCAACCGGCACACGCAGCATTGGCTTTCTGGGATCGTCAGGGCCCTGTGAGTCCGTACCGAGGTCGTACGCGGAGTAGAAGCCCGTCGGATCCTCCTGCCAGGAAATCCACTGTGCGGGTCCCAGGTCGAGGTGGCGTCGTCCGCCGTCCGGAAGGTCGAACGGCACGCCCGCGACCGTGATACTCTCCTCACCCACCGCGCGCTCAAAACGTCCGTTGGCCTTGGGCGACAGGTCCACCGGCAGGAATCGTTCCGGCGGCTCAACAGGTTCGGGCGCGTCATCGGCGGCGCGCACGGACACGATCATACATGCATTCGAAAGAGCGAATGCAGCGAATGCAGCGAAACAGACGAACCCTTTCTTCACGGTGTTCTATCCTCTCCATTCATGAAGCACCCACGGGACTCTACAGGAGGCCGGGCCGGAGGGGTCATCCATGCCGGCTCCCTGGACTATACCTGCTGCCGTCTCCGGACGCGAGCCTTTCGGAGAGGTTCCCTGCGTACTTGTCGACAATGAGCAGATTGAATGGATTCCCCCGCGACTTACTCTTTCCTTACTCCGGATTCCTTACGCCGGAGATTTAATAGTAGCATCGTCGTTTCGGCGGCTGGGGATCCCAACTCTCTGCGAGGTTGGGACCCTCCATCCTCATGAGTGGAACAGACGGACAATGCGCGGTAGACTTAGGGAAATTGTCGGCAATTTCGTACGACTAGGGGCAGCGCCATAGTGGAGCTGCTTGAGGAGCTGCCTGAGTTGTTGCCGGCCATATGGCTAAGTGGACATGGTCTCACGGACCTGGAGGAGGCCGTTTGATGGAAGCGGATAGATTCCGATGCTACCGCTGGACGTTACCGTTACTGGCAGCAATCCTGACTGTTGTTCTTCAGGCGTGCGCGATGGCGGAGATGCTGTCATGCGAGGTCGTGGCGCCCGTTGCCGAAAGCCGGTTCGCGGAAAAAGCGCCGCCGGGCTGGACGATGGGGCCGGGCTGGGCCTTCGAGTCGCAAGCGGCTGTCGCAAAGGAGAAAACGTGGGCAAGGCAGGAACAGCCCGCGCCGGAGGCTTGCCTTATTGAGATGGCTTTGAATCTGCCCGGGGCGAAAGCTGGTGCCACCGGTCCGGTCTCTGCTGAGCTTCGCGTCGGCGCGCCAGAGGCGGAGGGCGACGCCGCCGGCACGGCGATATGCTTGGTTCAGTACCATGAAGACGGCTACCGGGCCTATCTTACACTCGGCCGACAGCGTATCGGGCCTTTTGCGGTGCAGTCCGCATCCCCGCCTTTTGTGGCTGATCCGGAAGCTGCCGCGGGAAATGAAAAGAAGACGACAGACACACCCGTGCTGCCCGCCGGCGGGCCCGTGTCCGTGGCACTCGGCATCGGGAGCGGTCGGCTTCGCCTGCTCGTCAACGGGTCCGAGACCGGCGCGCTGGACGCGAAAGGTCCGGCGGAGCGCTTCGTGACGGTCACCGCAAATAACGTCGCGGTCCGGTCGGTTCGCATGCTGCCGGAGTTGCCGACGCGGCACGTCCCCGTTAGCGGCGCGGGCATTGGCGCGGACAACAACTGCGCCGTGACGTGGGAAGCCTCCGCACTGGAGGGTGTGGACTTGCCCAAGTCAGTTCGGCTCGACATCGGCAACGTGTCAATGCTGGTGCTCGCCGACGCACGAGGTATTGCGTCGCTGGATGTGGCGAAGGAGTCGGGAAGGCCGCCCCGCTTTGGAATCGATTTCGACCAGTCGGTAAGTGGTCGCATGGGCACGGGCGCGCTGATCGGAAGTGTGCCGGCCCGGCCGTATTCCGAGGCGTACGTGCTGTTTCACGTGAGTGGGGATGACCCGGCCGCAATCGCGGCGATGGGGTGTGGTTTCCGGACCGACGACTGCGCCGACGTGAAGAATATCTACCTGGAGGGGCGGATCCGGACCAATGACGAGGGTGTGACAGTGACACCGGTGCCGGCGCTGGGCGCAGACTGGTACCTGGCGCGATTGCCGCTCAACCCCGCGGCCATGCACTGGAAAACACACGATCAGCGTCCGGGGAGTCGCATCCCATTCCACGTTGGCCGACCGTTCACGATGCCGATGATGTTCCCAAAGCCGCAACACGCAGGCAAGGCCTCGGCACTGCGCGTGGCGGCAGTTACCTTTGTCGAGTCAGGAATTGATCTGCGGGTTGAAGGCAACGGCCTGGGCCATGTCTATTGCGAGCCCGCCGAACCGTCCCTCAATGCGATCGTGAGCAACCTGGCGTCCGAGCCGGCCGAGATCGCCATTACCGCGGAGCTCATCCCCTACGGGCGAGAGCCGATCGCCAGGAAATGGTCCCTGACCCTTCCACCGAATGCCCGGCGTACGGTCAATGCCCTCGCTGCCCCGGTCACCGGGCGCGGCCACTACAAGGTGCGCCTCGTCGCCGACGCCGGCGGCCTCGGACGATCCGAGTGGCGGACCAACGTGGCGCTCCTGGCCGCGGACACGAGGAAGAAGGAGAATACTCCCTTCGGCTGCTGGCACTATCTTTCCGGCGACGCGGCCACCAAGAAGCAGAGGCAATACCTCTTCGATAAGGCCGGCGTCGGGATCACATGGGAGAAAGGGAGCGGCGCCGGGGGCCAAATCTACACCCACCGTCTCGGCCATAGGCGGCACAAGATCGTCACAGACGACGCGGTGGCAGAGGAAATCGCCAGGAATATAGACCCGGGCGTCCGGTTCGTGTTCTTCGCCTGGGAACGGCGCTGGACCATGGAACAGACCTACGGAGTGCCCGCAGTGATCACGACCGGTCGGCCCGAGGCCCTGTCCAAGGAGGTTAATGAGAAGATCGACGGCGTGGCCGATGAGCTGCGACGGCTCGCCAAGGCGCTTCGGAGGCTGAGGCCTGACCTGAAGATATCGGTGGGCAATACCGGTGTGAATTGGGTCACGCCCCTGCTCGAGCGCGGCATCAAGCACGGCGAGCATTTCGACTACTTCGGCACCGAGGAACAGCTGTTCCTCCAACCGCCGGAGCGGCCCTGCGACGCGATTGGCAACATCAACTGGTGGGCCAAGGCGATCTGCGAGCACTTCGGTTTCTACGGCGTGCCACTGTTACATTCGGAGTCCATCTATTACCCGACTGGCCCGGCCTTTTCGCTCAACTCGGAACGCGATCAGGCCGGCTGGTACGCGCGGTCCTACCTGATCGGCTTCGCGTATGACTCTGTCTACGCCATGTCCGGTGCAATTGTGGATTCAAGCGGCAGCTACCGCTACTCCTTCTGGGGAACGGCCGCCTACTGCAACCAGGCCCCTGAGTGCAGCCCGAAGCTCAGCTACGTGGCGTATGCGACACTGACGCAACTTCTCGACGGCGCGAGCTACGACGGCAAGGTCGACAGCGGAACTGCGAGCGTCTATGCCCTGCGCTTCAAGCAGCCCGATGGCACGCCGCTCTGCGCTGTGTGGAACCTGCGCGGGCAAAGGGAGGCCATCCTGGAACTGAAAGGCGCGGGCGAGCCGGAGCTGTTGGACGCACTGAATCGGCCGGTCGAGGCACACAAAACCGACGGCGGGCTTTCTGTGATGCTGACGGACCTCCCGCTCTATGTTATGGGCGTGGAAGTCGCCGGCGTCCGGCCGGGCGCGAAAGTCGCTGAAACACTGCCGCCGCAATGGAGACGCATCGCGGATCTTCCCGATGTTGCAGATTGGACGGTTGACAGGCAACCGGACCTCGAATTCGGCGCGGTGAAGTCTGGGACAGTTCTGTGGCGTGGCGTTCCGCGTGTGCTTGGACGCTTCACCCTGAAGGCTGCACCGCAGATCGTGCCACCTGGAACGAAAACCGCCGACGCGATCAAGCTGATCCAGGGCCGGCATCACGCCAGCGGTCTGGTCCCGCGTTACGTGCAGCTCCGATTGCCGGTGGACCGTGCCATTCCGATCACCCCGGGCACGACGCGGCTCGGTATCTGGGTGTATGGCAACGCAACATGGGCCGAGGTCAAGTTCCGCGTCCGTGACGCCTCGGGTGACGAGCAATTGCTGTTACAGAACGACCGGAAGGGGACCATGGCTGACAACTTCGAGGGCTGGCGGTTCCTTTCCACCCCGTACCTCGCCACGCTCGCGCCGAAGATCGCTGATGGCGGCTGGACGCTGGCGGGTGTAACGGTGACGATGCCCGAGCAGCAGATCTACGTGGATGACCTTGTGAGCACGCCGCGTCTCTGGGTCGCGCTGGCAGGTCTTTATGCCTCGGACGAGAAGGGCCCGCCTATCGACTATCTCCCCTGGTGACGGCGGCATGCAGTTTCAGTGCGGTTCTTCCGTGCCTGACAACGTAGATAAGAAGATTGTGTCCTAATTAGTTGCTCCTTCGCTCCTGGTCAATCGGATTCAGACTAGTTATCAGTATCCGAGCCGGATCGAAGATCCGACGGTCTTCGTTGTTCACTACCGGGACGGACTGCGAGGTGCCGTGCTCAATCTCGGCGACAACGGGTAGGTGCGGAAGTTCGCCGGCGCGGACCTGACCTGCGCGATTCTGATCGAAGTGGACCTGAACGGCGCGGACTTGTCCAATGCGAACCTGTCCAAGCGGTCTTTGACCCAGCCCCCTTAAACGAGTCCACGCCCTGATAGACAATCTGGGCGTCAGGACGCATTTTAAGGAGGGCAAGCGATGCAGGCAAAAGACCGAAACTGACCCTTGAATTCAACAGCGCGCCTACGATTACCAAAACGCCAAGACATGATGGCCATATGCATGACAGGGTAGCAAATGGCTATTGGTCTTTTACGATGGATCAATTGAGGGTGAAGTATAATCCCGGCTGGGCCGTGGGCTGTGCCTACTTGCTGTTCGATCTGGATGACATCACACCGGCACAGGCGATGGATATGACATCGGCAACCCTGACCCTCGAAGCAACCACCCCGCATGCGCCCGGCGGTCCGCTGCACGTCGCGCGAATTCATGAGAACAATGTGAACACGGAACCGGCCATCGAAGGCGTGGATGCCCGAAACGCCGCCAGGCTCCCGGCGGGGTCTTCTATTCAGCGGAATATCGATACGTCAGGCAGGGAAAACATTAAGCTCGAGTATCTGTACAAGATTTTCGAGACGGCTGCCGCCGACAGCCTGTTGGTGGAGTGGTACGACGGCTCAACCTGGCATACGGCAGACAATATCACCGGCGCAACCGGTGGTTTTGTCCAGGGCCGACACAATTTACCCCGCGGGGCCGCCGGAAACGAGAACTTCGCGATCCGTTTTACCGCCGCAACCGCCGCCGAGGCGAAAGCCTATGTCGACCTCGTCCGCGTCACCGGCGAGACGCGGTTTGTGTTCGGCTCCAACCCGCCTGCTCGCAACCCATAAGAAAATACGAGGCAACATTTTTTCGCCTCGGGGGCGCCAATTCGTTGCATTTTTTTCATGGCGATCTCTTGTCCATCGCTGGCCCCCGCTACAGACCTGCTCACCATGGCCCTGTCTGGTCAAGCAGCCCCTATGGGCTGCGCAGCACCCTAGGACGTCTCCAGAATAGTGCGCACCATCTGCGCATAAAAAACCCCAGCCGGTGGGAGGGAGAGTGGCTGGGGTCATAAGTACCGGAGGGAGGGAGGGAGTCCAGTACTCGTGAAAGGGTCGTAGAAAGCAACTCAAGAAGCAGCTCAACTACCCGACATATAAGTAGTCTGCCACTCGGTTTTAGCGACCCCCTAAAGGGGTCGCTGAGGCTCTCCCCCAAAGTGCCCACAAAAGGCCTTCTGACGGCCCTAAAGGGCCGTAGGAGTGGCTGTAATTACATACCCCAGTGGGGGGGGCTGTGGAGGGGTAAAGTGGACGTACGTACACCATATCGTTCCCGTGGTGGGGCATTACGCAACGAGTACTGCATTGCAGCACTCGTAACACGTTCCGGGTGCAGCAATACAACGCGTCACACCGCGTGTTTGATCCTTGTTTTTCCGAAGCTTGATACTGCACTCATTGAGTCACCGGACACTTCGAGTGCAGGTCTCAGAGCTTTGCCCGCACCCCTTGGGGGTGCGGTAAGTACTCTAGCTGTCTGCAAAATAGTGCGAGCACTTTTGGTACATGTGACACACAGCCGTAGGGTCCTGACACACCACTAACAACTGGTTGAGGGTACCCACCCTGTACCTGTGGAACTAGAATATTTGGTGGCCGGAGGGAACACGAATTGGCTTAGTTCTTGACACCACTCGCCCCTATGCAGGGAAGCACGCCTGACCACTTCTCTACCTCCTCTGATCTCTCGCAGGACGATCCCTGTGATGTGATCCCACCGCTTCCGACAAATAGGTACCACCTAGAACAACTGTTGCGAGACGTGTCGAAAGTTATCGAGGCGGGTGAGGAACTGTTCAATGCTCATAGATATGAGCGCCGCGCCATGGAGGAGGACGTACTATCGTGGCGGAAAGACTACCGTTGCATGAGTTATGTCCGCCGTCTTCAGGAGTCCGACCTAATAAAGTGGCGGTTGGAGAACGGCCTACTAGAGTGTCAGGAACACAGCCACTGCCCCTCGGGAACCAACCTGGGTTACGCTCCAGATCTGTGTACCCAGCCCACTATGGAAATTGTCTCCTACCTGTACCACACCCAGGAAACGGCAACGCTGGCCAAGGAACTCGTTAATATAAGTGACCAATGTAAACAGTTGTCTCAGCGTCATCAATTTTCCGATCCGGACGCTTTGGAAGAGTTTATTATTTTTGGAAAAAGAATCAGAGACCTTTGTTCTGAATGCGACATGAAACGCCTTTATGTTCTTCGTGAAAGAATCTACCGCCAACTCGAATTACTAGACAAAGAAGCGCCCCCACAATCCAGTTGCAGTACTACTGAAGACGCAACTGCTTTGCAAAACCAGAAAATTGAGAAATTCAATAGCAGTGCTCCAGGTGCGCGAAAGGCCTATCTGTCCTATGTCCGCGCAACACAGGAGGAAGAGAAGGATTTGACCGATCAGCAGGCGTACGACTTTTTGAAAGAGTACGACTTTACAAAACTGGGGCGAGAAGAAGAGCTTTACGACTACAAATTAGGCACTTTCGATTCGTGGTCTCGGCAACTTCGCACGGTGACCTGCCCCCTTCAAACGAGTCCACGTTCTGAGTCATAATCAGGGCGACAGGACGCAACCGAAGGAGGGCAATTTGATGCCGCGATCGAAGAAGCATAGTGCGGAGCAGATTATAGCGAATCTGCGAACCGCCGAGGTAGAGATTTCTAAGGGGCGCACCA
>Ga0310121_10004731_pt1 | contig 11890 bp, 12 predicted proteins | sample CB27_Tmax_986_MG_FD_203504 | JGI IMG/M metagenome (GOLD analysis project Ga0310121, IMG submission 203504) | Marine microbial communities from Western Arctic Ocean, Canada - CB27_Tmax_986 | ecosystem: Environmental > Aquatic > Marine > Oceanic | place: Canada: Western Arctic Ocean | collected...
CGCATTGTAAAACCTACTTTCGGATCACGTTGAATCAATCACTTAACCACGCCGATCACCCGCGAAAGCTCAAATAGACAGGAATGGATTCGTGCCGGACTCAACCGGGTCATGGTGCCCTTCTCGGCAATGTGAGCGGCAACGTAGTAACCTTGTTGTAAGGGGAGTTGAAATTCATATTTTTCGATTGCCTAAGTCCAAGAACGCGTACTAAGCTTGCGCCAATGTTGGTTTTAGATGCGCGTTACAACGGCGATAAATTTTAGGGGGTAGGTTTTGACAGGTGTACTGGAAGGTATTCGTGTCCTTGATTTCGGCCGTTATATTGCAGGACCGTTCTGCGGCATGCTATTGGCTGATATGGGGGCTGAAGTGATAAGAATTGAAAAAATAGACGGCAGTGAAGACCGTTATACCATTCCTGTCGGTGAGGGTGCCGACGGTGAATATAGCGTCGGTGCCATGTTCCTCCAGATGAATCGGAACAAACTTGGGCTAACGCTGAATCCAATGAAACTCCAGGGCCGTGAAATCGTACGCAAGTTGGTCGCTACAGCTGATGTCGTGATCGCTAACCTACCGGCCCCGGCGCTCAAAACGATGGGACTGGATTATGAAAGCCTGCGTGCAATCAAGTCCGATATTATTTTGACCGCTGTTTCCGCGTTTGGCTCGACTGGCCCATACAGCGACCGCGTGGGCTTCGACGGCGTCGCAGCGGCAATGTGCGGCATGATGCATCTGACCGGAAACCCGGACGAGCCGATGAAGGCTTATACGCCTTGGGTCGACTACGGAACTGCGTCAGGTGCTGCTTTCGGTACCCTGGCCGCGTTGATCCACCGAGACAAGACGGGTGAGGGCCAGATTGTTGAGGGCACGCTTCTGGGTACCGCGCTGGCGTTCAATAATGCGTTATTGATTGAGCAGGCGATGATCCAGCCTGATCGGATCGGAACTGGTAATCGTGGACAAATCGCTGCACCGTCGGATGCGTTTTGCTGCCGGGGTGACGAATGGATCATCGTGCAAGTCATTGGCCAACCTCTGTTTGAGAGATGGGCGCGGCTTATGGGCGAGGAGGAACATTGGCTTTCCGACTCTCGTTTTAGGGATGACATGTCGCGCGGGAATAATGGCGTGGTGATCTCCGAACGAATGCAACGTTGGTGCGCCGAACTGAGCAGGGAGGAAGCGATCACGGCTCTGGAGGAAGCACGAATCCCGGTTGGCCATATATACAAACCGTCTGAAACCTTGCAGGATCCTCACGTTCGTGGTGCTGGTTTCTTCAAAGAGATCGAATATCCAGGGGCTGTTGCTCTTGCCCCAATCGCCGAGACCCATGTGCGTTTATCGCGCACGCCAGGCGAGATTCGCTGTCGTCCACCTACCCTGGGTGAACACACCGGGCAGATCCTCGCTGAACTAGGCTACGATGAAACGGCTGTTGCTGAGTTGAAAGCTACCCGTGTTGTGTAACCCCAACCGATTACCGTACCCGCTGTAGTCAATCCGGGACGATCGCTATACCGTCACGGGAAACAGGCCTGTCATAACTCCAGATATCCACATCGTACCCTTGCTCACGCAAGTGGTCGGCATGCTCAGATAGGTGACGCTGGAAACTTGGCTGCCGCTCGTAGGCCCGCTCGAACACGTAGCGGAAAATCCCCTGGGTATGGAAAGTCTAAAATTCTGCTTCCAGACGCACGACCTCCTCACCCAAAGCGTCAAATAACACCACTGTGGGAGCAAAGCCCACACCCAACTCCGCCGCCCATACCCGGGCCGTGGTGGATCGACCATCCGGGGTGACGATCGGGGTGTCCGACCATAAATTCAGCTGCAGCGCCGTCATTTTCTCGATTTAGCTGCGCACGATGGGCTGTACCAGTACCTTTTGATGAAAAGTATCGCACTCAAGGCAGCGGAGTTGCTCAAAGAACACCGCCAGAGGTCGGCCATCTCTTGCACTTAGATCAAACGGTGGCGGGGCAAAAAACACCTCGCTGTGAAGTGTGCCGCTCTCAGCGCTACTGCCGGACAGGGTGGCCCTAAATTCATTGAAGCTGCCGGCACGTAACCGCCAATCAATTCTCCATTGCCGGGTAAAATGGTCGGCGTTCCCTTGACCGGCATTGTCAAGCTGAGTTGGTGTTGCTCTGCCACGGGATAGTCGCAGCGACTGGGTGGTACCGATACATCGGTACCGGCGAGAAAACGACAGAATTAAACTGGGATAGTTCAACATGTCGGGAAACCGTTCTGGACTGTATGCCGTGGAGCTATCATCTGCAGTCAGTATTGCTGCAGGGGGCCCGGCTGTCCGTCCGCTGTGTTAGTGCAATGATAAATACTGAAAATTCATCTGGAAACCGACTTTCCGGGGAGACGAGCCCGTATCTTCTTCAGCACGCAGACAATCCAGTGGACTGGCATCCCTGGGGACCCGAGGCGCTCACTCTCGCTAGAGAAATGGATCGGCCCATTTTGCTATCCGTCGGTTATTCGGCATGCCACTGGTGTCACGTCATGGCGCATGAATCGTTCGAGGATACCGCAATTGCGGAACTGATGAACAAACTATATATCTGCATCAAGGTCGATCGAGAAGAACGTCCCGACATCGATCGCATTTACCAGATGGCCCACCAGCTACTCACGCGAAGGCCCGGCGGTTGGCCCTTAACCGTGATGCTCACACCGTTCGACCATGCACCAATATTTGCAGGTACCTACTTTCCGAAGTCGGCCTGGCACGGCCAGACCGGGTTCGGAGATATTCTACGCCAGGTAGCAAACCACTACCGGGACAACCGCGACCAGATGCCTGAACACGGGGTGGCGATTCGTAAAGCCCTGGAACAGTTCGAGCCTGAGTCGTCAGGTAAAGCGGAGTTCTCTTTAGAGTCCTGTATCGCAAAGGCCCGGGATCAGTTGTACGAACAGTTTGATCCCGTTCACGGTGGGTTTGGCACTCCACCAAAGTTTCCCCACCCGACAGGCCTTTATCTGCTGTTGCGAACAATGGACGTCAGTCGTGAAACTAAACCTGTTGAGCACACACTTGAAGCCATGGCTAGGGGTGGACTCTATGACCAACTGGGGGGCGGCTTCTATCGCTATTCTGTTGATGCAAGCTGGACGATTCCCCATTTCGAAAAAATGCTCTATGACAATGCCCAACTGCTCCCCCTCTATGCAGACGCAGCAATAGTCAGCCAGCGGACCGATTTTTTGACAGTTGCCAGCGAAACGGCCGACTGGGTCATTCGGGAGATGCAGTCTCCCGAAGGTGGTTATTACGCCACGCAGGACGCCGACTCCGAGGGTGAAGAGGGACGTTTTTACCTCTGGGAAGAAGACGAATTAACAACATTACTCGACACCGACGAATTATTGGTTATCAAGACCGTCTACGGGATCGCAGGACAGCCCAATTTTGAGGACCGCTGGCACCTCAACATTCACACTCCAGCAGGGAAAGCTGCGACGATCCTTGGTATCAGTGACGCCCTGATGGCAGAGCGTCTGGCCCGGGCGAGGCGCAAGCTGTTTACAGTGCGGGAGAAACGGGTCCGGCCGGACAGGGACGAGAAAATTCTGACGGCCTGGAATGGCCTGATGCTGGGTGGCATGGCTCGAAGCGGACGACGCTTGGCACGGCCAGAACTCGTTGACTCTGCCGTCAGAGCCCTGGACTTCATCCGCGAGTCACTGTGGCGTAGCGGCAGACTCCTGGCCACTATCCGGAATGGCGACGCCCATCTCGGTGGTTATCTGGATGACTACGTCTTCCTTGCATCCGGAATCCTCGAACTCCTTCAGTCACGCTGGCGAACAGAAGATCTCCTCTTTGGACTGTCGCTGCTGGATACACTGCTCGACCATTTCCAAGACTCCGATCGCGGCGGCTTCTACTTTACCGCTGACGATCATGAGAAACTGCTCCATCGCGGCAGGCCGCTGATGGATGATGCGATTCCATCCGGAAACGGTATTGCAGCGCGAGTGCTGCTGGCTCTGGGGCACCTGGTTGGAGAGACACGGTACCTCGAGGCAACTGACAGGTTGTTCCAAGGCTTATTGCCAGCAACCGAACGCTACCCTGCAGGCGCCGGTGCATTACTGGAAGCCAGTGAAAGTTGGGAACACGGCATCCAAACCATCGTCATACGAGGCCGCGGTGACGAATTACACCGCTGGTCGACAGCGACAAACCAGTCCTATCACCCGGCAAGACAAGTGTTTTCGATCCACGCAGACGAGTCGAACCTGCCGGGCCTGCTGGCAACCCGTGTCCCGAGAGATTGCACCGTGGCTTACGTCTGCAAGGGCTTCAGCTGCGGCCCACCAATCGAATCCCTTTCCGAACTGCAACGTGAACTTGGAATACCCGCTCCACCTGTGTAGGCTGAATTCGGTGCCCTGGCAAACATCTCTCAATCTCATCCACCAAACGAGTCTACAGATGAGCCTATGCCAGGCTATCTTTTTACTGCTTGCAGCGCAATTTCTCTCGCCACTTTAGGCCACCAAGACTCGCTCCCTCGACACCGTTCGCCATAATCAACGATTTATTTGCCGCGATAAACGAGATTCTCTCGGGGATCATAGGTGTCCTATCAGTATGCTATGGTTGAGGATCAGCAGTGTGTAATCAGGGACAACATTGGTAAAACGCCTCGATTACGAGGCCCTGGGGCTCAACAAGAGCGCTAAAAACGAGATGCTGCAAAGGCAATACAGTCACCTCAGACACGGTGACGGCACGACTCGCCGATACAACAGACTTGGTTCAAAAGACCATCGGATCCTACAGTGCTGCGATTGGGGGCAGATGGGAGAATGAGATGACAGCAATCGCAGAACGTCCTCATGTTGTCATTGCAGGAGCCGGTTTTGCGGGTCTTTACGCCGCACGTTCACTGAGAACTGCACCTGTCCGGGTAACCATCGTCGACCGCCGAAATCACCACTTGTTTCAGCCCCTCCTGTACCAGGTCGCGACAGCCGGTCTCGCCGCACCCGACATTGCGTCGCCCATCCGAGGCATCCTTCGGCGACAAGCCAACGCGACTGTTCTTCTCGCCGAAGTAAAGCATATCGATCCAAAACGCCGTCTCCTCGTTCTGGACGCTGGTGAACTGGCCTACGACTTCTTAATCCTGGCCACGGGTTCAACACCCAACTACTTCGGTCACGACGAGTGGGCTCAGCATGCCCCGGGCTTGAAGACTGTCGAAGACGCGTTCGAGATCCGTCGCCAGGTGCTACTGGCCTTTGAAGCGGCCGAACGGGAGCCAGATACTGACAAGCAGCGAGCATACCTCACCTTTGGCATCGTAGGGGCAGGCCCTACTGGAGTTGAACTCGCAGGAATCCTTCGGGAGATCGCCCAGCACACACTCGCCCGGGACTTCCGCAATTTCGATCCCAGATCAACTCGGGTAGTCCTCATTGACGCAGCGGATCGCGTCCTGCCGACCTTTCCAGAAGCCCTGTCGCAGAAGGCCCGCGTCATGCTGGAAGCACTCGGGGTAGAAGTTCGAACGAGCTTACAGGTCATTGATCTGGATGCGTCGGGCCTCACCTTGGCACCCACAGCATCCTCGGAAACGGCACCCGAGAGGATATATGCAAGCACCGTTCTCTGGGCAGCAGGGGTCAAGGCATCGGCACTCGCTGAAAGCCTGAACACACCCCGGGACGAGTGGGGTCGAGTATACGTTGAGCCTGATCTCTCCATCCCGGGGTATCCAGAGTTATTCGTGGTCGGCGATCTTGCTCGCGTAGACCGTGATAACCAGCCAGTACCGGCAATGGCGCCAGCGGCAATCCAGGAAGGCCGCCACGCGGCATCTACGATCAACGCCGCTCTCCAGGGGAGCCCACGCTCGTCGTTCCAGTATAAGGACCGCGGGATGCTGGCTGCGATCGGGCGCAGGGCCGGGGTGGCGTCAATTTACGGTCATAGCTTCTCGGGGTTCATTGCTTGGTTCCTCTGGCTGACGGTGCACATCACTTCGCTGATTGGGTTTCGCAACCGGCTGGTTGTGCTATTCGAGTGGTCCTGGGCCTACTTCACCTACCAGCGGAGTGCGCGGGTAATCCTGTCTCAGATGCGTTGACGAAGAGCAACCGAATTTACTAGCTCGCCGTTCCCGGAGAATCTTTTAGATCAGTGGAGAGTGTAAAGTGAAGATACCCGCAAATCAGCGTCCTTGAGGTCGAAATTACTCAAAATAATGCAACTGAATTCCTTGCGGATTACCACGTAGAATCCGCTGAAATAGCTTACGACCACAATGAGTAATTCGTCGAAAACCGTTCACGCCTGTGAAGAGGCCAGAGAAAATGAAGACATGGTCAAAAAGGTGGCATCTACTTTAGAGGAGGCAGACATTCTTCGTATGTTCCCGAGTTTCGTATGGAAAACTCAACTCAAAGAGGAAATTATTAGAAGAATCAGCCAGGACGTCGTCAGCACGCTTGAACTGCTGCGGCAAGCCAAACCGGGTGTAGAGTCGAGTCTGAGTTGGCAATCAGATCACGACTTACATCAATCAGAGCGCTTTGGGCAGCTGATATCATCGATACACGAAGCAGTAAAAAAGTTCTTGAATTCCTAAAGATCGCCGATACCCCGTTTGTGATGACTGGGCTCTGGGCCAATATGAACGCGCCTGGCGCTATTCACAAGATGCATAACCATCCCAACAATCTTCTCAGTGGAGTCTACTATCTACAGACGGGCAAAGGAGCAGACACGATCAACTTCCACGATCCAAGGCCTCAAAGGGACGTGATCAAGCCCCCGGTCACAGAACTGACTGCTGATAATACCGACCAGGTCGTCGTCTCCGTAAATGATGGCACACTACTGGTGTTTCCTTCCTGGCTGTCCCATTCGGTTGATGCCAACAGAAGTAATCAGGTAAGAATCAGCATCAGTTTCAATATCATGTTTTCCCAATTCGCAGAAACATTGAGCCAGCCGCTTTGGTCGGGGAATTTGTCCTGACGCAGCTTGAAAATGCCTCAATCCGTTCAATCCTAATCTGATTTCAGGCCGTGTGAAGTTCAGGCCCGTGAACCTACCTAGCCTGTCACTCTGCCAGTTCGTCCGGGCAGTAGTTATCTAAGGCCAAGGCAATCCACATTAAGTGCACACCTCTCGCGGACAGTCTGCCTCGAGTCACTAATCATCGCCATGATCCAGCCGTCAACCAGGGCGCCAGCACGACGGATCGCCGATTCGGTGATTCCACCGACTAGAATCGGTACAGGTGCCGCTGGCCGTACCGTGGCTTCACGGAGCTGAAAAAACTTACCCGCGTGATCAACCGGCTCCCCACCAAGCAACTGCCGCAGTACCGTCATGCTCTCACGGAACACTGCCACGCGTTGATCCATTGGGATACCCAGACCTTCGTATTCCTCAGGACGGCCGCCCAGAGAAACACCCAAGGCGAGCCGCCCACCGCTCAGATGGTGCAACGTAGATACCTGCCGTGCGACAACGGGTGCCAGACGCAGGTTCAGCACCAGCACGGCCGTGCCCAGCAGCAGGTGTCGCGTATGAGCCGCTGCCCACAGCAAGAGCAGCAGAGAGTCCGCCAGCGGGGCAGGATGAAATACACGATCTTCTACCCATATCGCGTCGAAGCCGGAGGCTTCGACCTCCTGAAAAAATTCTGCATAGGCTTGACCGCTGTGCAACCCTGCAACCGCGACACTCGGTACATGGATACCGATAGATACAGACTTGTCCACAAAAATTCTCTTCGAAAGACTCTGCTAATTTAGCCAGGAGTATACTCAACCCGCCAATTTTAAAATTACCTCAACACCTCAGCAAGCGGACCAAGTGAACTACCCTTTCAAACTGGGTGAGTACTCTCGCCCGGTCACTGTATCTAATCCAGCGGCACAAAACTGGTTTGATCGGGGGCTTGTCTGGGTCTATGGGTTTAATCATGAGGAGGGCGCAACATGTTTCCGCAGGGCCGTTGATATCGACCCCACTTGTGCGATGGCGCACTGGGGGATTGCGCTGGCGAGCGGTCCTTTCTACAACCTGCCCTGGGAGTGGCTGAGCGGAAACGAAGCCGAAACAATGCTTCTGACCTGTTATAACGCTGTACAACAGGCTCTTGAACATTCAGCTAACACAACGCCTGTCGAAAAAGCACTCATCCACGCGCTTTCTCAGCGTTATCAGGCAGATCATGTGATCAGTATCGAGGAATGTCATCGATGGGATGATGCCTACGCGGACGCGATGCGGACCGTCCATGCGGATTTTCCGGAGGACTTCGACGTCATCGCCCTATTTGCCGAAGCGATGATGACGCGCACACCCTGGAAATTATGGGATATCGACCGGGGAGAACCCTCTGCTGGGGCCGACACCATAGAAACATTGACTGTACTGGATACCGGGTTCGATCTGATTCTGAAACGTGGTTGTGCGCCACATCCAGGCATAGTGCATATGTACATCCATGCGCTGGAAATGTCGCCGACACCCGAGCACGCACTCAAAGCAGCAGATCAGCTGTTCGAGCTATGTCCAGATGTGGGCCATCTACAGCACATGCCGGCACATATTTACGTGATTTGCGGACAGTATGAAGACGCCATCAGGGTCAGCAGAAAAGCCATCACAGCAGATGACCAATATGTCGATTTTGCAGGACGCTACAACTTTTACACGACTTCCCGGTGCCATGATCTGCATATGATGATGTATGCCAGCATGTTTGCCGGGCAGTTTGAGCCAGCGATCCAGGCAGCACGAACCCTGACCGCAACCCTGTCAGCTGACCTGCTCGCAGTGGAGCGACCGCACATGGCAGTAACGCTGGAAGGCTACCACTCGACCTTCATGCATGTGCTCGTTCGATTCGGCAAGTGGCAGGAAATTATTGATAGCCCGCTACCCGATGACCCCGTGCTGTACTGCGTATCAAGTGCAATGTGCCATTATGCACGCTGTGTCGCCCATTCGGCGCTCGGCCAAATTGATGCAGCAACCGAGGAACGAGATTTGTTTAGGGAAGCTCGGAAACAGGTTCCAGAATCCCGACTTTTCTTTAACAATAATGCAGACGATATTCTTGCTATCGCAGATGCAATGATGATGGGTGAGCTCGAATATCGGAAGGAAAATCACGAGACCGCATTCAACCATCTGGAAACCGCAGTTCGGCTGGATGACAATCTCTACTATACGGAGCCGTGGGCCTGGATGCATCCGCCGCGTCATGCACTTGGGGCACTGCTGCTGGAACAGGGGTATGTCGAAAAAGCCGAGCGAGTCTACCGCGCCGACCTGGGACTCGACAAAAAGCTCGGCCGGCCACTACAGCATCCAAACAATGTCTGGAGCCTCCACGGTTATTTGGAATGCCTGCAACGTACCGGCCAACACGGCAAATCCAAGGAAGTACAAAAAACTCTGAATAGTGCACTAGCCCAGACTGGGCAGAAGATTACATCGTCTTGCTATTGTCGACGCACTGGTTGAATTGTGACACAAGTAGCCTACCAGGCATCCGGCCGAGCTGATCCATGACTATCGTAAGCGCCTTGTTCCGCTGGTCATCCCCTTAACGCGGGACAACACTTCGCGCGGCTTTATGACATTGATTACCTGAAAGGACAGTACTTCCTGACCCCCCACCCGCGAGAACTGGTGTTGCGCAACCACGCCTGAATCAGTCGTACGAGAACTACGACGGTGGCTACCGTGATAGTTTGATACCCGCCGCCACCCGATCCCAGGTCTTAGGTGTAATCCCCTTGGTGCGCAGCTTGTACTTCTCCATTTTTCCGGTGGGTGTTTTTGGGATCGCATCAGTAAACTCGATGTACCGGGGAATCATAAAGTAGGCCATCCGCTGATCGAGAAACCGGATCAATTCCTCAGGTTCTAGAGTGACACCTGGTTGCGGCATGATCACCACCATCACTTCCTGCTCGGAGTGCTCTACCCAAACAGGGAAAACCGCACATTCGAGAACATCGGGATGCTGATTCACCTCATCTTCCACCTCCATTGACGAGATGTTCTCGCCCCGGCGCCGCATGGAATCAGTCAATCTGTCCACAAAGTACAATCGTCCCTCGTAATCCTGATACCCCGCGTCCCCAGTGTGGTACCACAAATTACGGAACACCTGGGCCGTATACTCCGGCTGACGCCAGTAGTTCAGCATGATTTCCCACGGCGCCTTCGGCCGTGTACAGATCTCGCCGACAACACCCGTCGCACACGCCTGATCGTTTTCATCCAGTATCTTGACGTCGTATCGCCCGGTCGGAAAACCGACACACTGATTATTGGGCAATGGTTCATCGAAGTGATGAATGACCGGACAGGGGCTTTCAGTGGAGCCGTATCCGGTCGATACCTCGACGCCAAATCGTTCGCAGAATTCTTCGTGCTCTGTCATCACAGGAAACATCCCGACCTTCTTCAAGGACGTCTTGTTGTCCTCAGGTAATCGAGGCTGCTGCCACAAAAAGTTTGCAATCGCGCCAAGCAGAAACACCACTGTACAGTTGTGTTCCGCAATATCAGGCCAGAAATTGTCGTTGCGATAGCCTTTGCGAAGCACGACTGTTGCACCGTAGATCATCGATGCATAACACACCGCCCACTGGCCAGCGAGGTGAAACAGGGGCAACCCAGCCGTATAGAACCGGTCTTCTTCAGACAGATAGAAAATCTCAGCTGCCCCGTCGGCGTAGCAGAATGAATGGGAGTGTGTGGTCGATACTCCTTTAGACGCTCCAGTGGTTCCTGAAGTGTACATAATGCCGACAAGATCGCTGTATTGAGGCGCAGGCTCAAAATCAGTGTTTGTGTCGCTGAACAGATCTTCAAATCGTGCCACCCGGCAGGTTTGCGCGAGCCTGGGTGGCAGTATGCCGGGTGAATCAGGATCCCCGTCTTCAGCGTAGAGAATCACACAGTCCAGGTGCTCGAGGTCATCCGCGATTTCCTCGAGCCTGCCCACATATTCGTGGTCGATAATGATCTTTTTTGCGGTCGATTCATTACAAAGCCGTTTCAAGATGCTCTTGCGATAGGCGAGGTTGATCGGTACTTCGATAGCACCGCGCTTGGCCAGACCGCACCACACAGTCACATAGTCGATAGTGTCCGGCAACATCACCAAAACCGGCTCCTGATATTCAATGCCGAACGCTGCCGTACCCTGTGCGAATTGATTAGAACGCAGGTGCATGTCGCGGAAAGTGATACAGTCTCCAGAAGTCGTCTCAATAAAATTCTTGTCTGCCAGTCGATCTGCCTGCCTGGTCAGAATCTGTCCGACCGTACGCTCTTCTAACGGCAAATTCGACGGGATAAATGCTTTGATCATTGGCTTGCTTTGCAGACCTTCGATACTCAACACATAACGGCCGTTGGGGTCAGGCATTGTTCTGAGACGAAGCGATCGAATGAGCTTGTTCTGTCAACGATACTGACGATCTCGCCAGAGTACAACACCACGGCTCTAGCGTCACATGGCCAGGAATCCGCCGTCTACCGGTAGTTCGATACCAGTAATATAGGACGATTCATCACTCGCCAGAAACAGATTCGCATAGGCCACTTCTTCTACCCGACCTACGCGCCCAAACGGTACAGCCGAGAGCATTTTCTCACGTACCTTTGGGTCCGCGGTCATCTTCGAGGTCCTCATTGCCGGCATGAGACCCGGATGCACAGAGTTAACACGAATCCCATCTGGTGCGAACTGGACCGCTGCTGCTTTGGTCGCCATTCGTACAGCGCCTTTAGCTGCGTTGTAGCCCATATGCACAAAACTCTGGCCCACAATCCCGGAAATAGAAGAAATATTCACGATGG
>Ga0310121_10004733_pt1 | contig 11889 bp, 8 predicted proteins | sample CB27_Tmax_986_MG_FD_203504 | JGI IMG/M metagenome (GOLD analysis project Ga0310121, IMG submission 203504) | Marine microbial communities from Western Arctic Ocean, Canada - CB27_Tmax_986 | ecosystem: Environmental > Aquatic > Marine > Oceanic | place: Canada: Western Arctic Ocean | collected...
CAATGTGCCAAGCGGTCTGAATCCCTGCTTGTGCTTGTTGCTGCCATGCGTGGGCGTCGTCGTTCGACAGGACGTTGCCGGTGGCCTTCAATTCGCGTTGTAGACGCCACCAGTCCTCTTGGCTCGCCAACTGTTGCAATCGTTTGAGGACCGATGCCCGTTTCGAACGCTGGCTGGTTTGGGCGCGCAGCCGCTTTCGCCATGCGGCGGTGTCGTCAAAGTCACCGCCCTTCAAATCGACAGCGCGCTCCAGGGCCTCCAGGGCCTCGGCCAGCTGATCGCCTTCTTCCAGTCGGTGGGCGTCGGCGAGCCATGTCGCCACGAGCGATTGTTGTTTTTCAGTCCGAGCGTTCGCCAGAAACTCTTCCAAGACGTCGATCTCTGGATGATTTCGAAGATGACGACGCGCATCGCGCAGCTCGTTTTCAGCATCGTCCCATGCGGCGTTTTCGAGATGTTGTTGTGCTTCGAAGAGGGCTGCGAGGCCGTCAAAGATCCGGTCCGTTGGGGCCGTACGACCCAAGGTCTTGAGTGTCGGGCGAAGCAATGCCAGCAGCGGGTGGCTGTCCACATCCTTGGGAAAGCTCTCGTTCGTTGCCAACGCGCGGCGGAAGGAGCGCAACGCGCCGGCCACGTTTCCGTCATCAAAACGCGCGGACGCTTCCAGCAGGTGCTGGGCGCAATCTTGTTTGGCCACTTCACGTTCTGCCTCTTGGAGCAAATCCTTTGTCTCGTCTGCGGTGGCTGGCATCCGTTGCTGGGCCTGTCTCAGCAGCTGAACGACTTGCCGCCAATGGCCTTGTTCGGCCAATTGGGTCGCTCGCTTGATTTGGTCACCAGCGATCGTGGTGGCTTCAATGGCTTCGAGCCGCGTGCGCAATTGGGTGGTTTGGGGATGGTGAACTTTTCGTCTGCGCAACGTGGCGAGAGCGTCTCGTGCATCGTCAAGGTCCCCCTTGTCCAGGGCCTCGCGAGCGCGCGCTATCCAGCGGTCCGCTTCGCTATGGAGTGAGCGTTGGCAGCGCTCAAACAGTGCCCGTGCTTGCTTGTGACTGGGATCCCGTTTCAACACGCTCTGAAGACGTTGCTTCGCTTTATCAACACGTCCTTCGTGGAGGTCGATGTCGGCAAGAGCGGCGAGCAGATCCGGGTCGTCGGCTTGGGCGAGGAGCTCTTCATAGAGTTTGGCCGCGGCCGGTAAGTGACCGCTTTCATGGGTGGCCCGGGCGAGCGAAACGCGCAGGTCGCGGTGTTTTCGTGTTGGAATTTGGGGCGAGCCCAGCAACCGAACCACGGCGTCCCGGTCGGCGTATACTTCGGTGAGAAAGCGCACGAGCGCACGAACGGCTGCCAGGTCACCCTGGGACCGGATGACGGCCAGTCGGAATCCCGTGAGCGCCCGATCGTAGTCGTACTGTTCTTCAGCAGACGCGGCCCCTTTCAGGCACGCGCTGGCCGATTGGTTGGCGTACAGTGCACAGAGGGCCGGATCGAGCGAGCCGACGTCGATGCCGTGGGTTGTCTCCGGAACAGGTTGGGGCTCCAACGCGAGATCTTCGGTCAGTGCGGTCCGAAGGTCCCTGGGCAAGCGATCGAGGCCGATAGCCGCGGCCGGTGCCCGTTGCCCTTTTCCCGCGCGAATGATCAGGGAAGAGGTCGATTCTTTGGCCAAATCCACCCGGACGGTGTCCTTGGCGGTGCGCAAGAGCTGGGAGAGAACACGCTCTCTCGCGACCTCCAACAGGCCCGAGTCCGCTCTTGATGCGTGGCGCCGCGCTTTGTCCAGACGCTCGGCGAGGCGGAGCACTTTGGTCGGAGGGAGCGCTTCGCCCTGCACGTATTGTTCTGCTTCGGTCAGTGTGTTCAAACGCCTACTCCCAGTGCAGCCACCGCAAGGGATGAAGGTTCTCTGGGCTTTGGACGTAACCGATCAATCCAGGTCGTACCAACGCCTTGCGGGTCAACACCCACACGGGGATCATGGGCATTTGTCGATCCGCAATGGCCATGGCTTTCGCGATGGCTTCGTCCCGTTCCCTCAACGATGTCGCAGCGCGTGCCTTTTCAGCCAGTGTGTCGAATTCGTCGTGTTTCCAATTGGTTCGGTTTTCGTTGGAATCGCCCTCCAAGAGGGTGAAGTATTCCATTGGGTCGATACCGCCGCCGATGACCAGGTGGCCCAGCTGGTATTCCTTGGCGTTGATGCGGTCCAGATACGTCTTCCATTCCATATTTTCCACGTTGAGCGTGAGCCCAAGATGCTCTTTGAAGTGGCGTTGCAGGAATACGGCCACCATCCGATTGCGAGGATTGGTGTTGAACGAGAGCGTGATCGACGGCAGTGTTTTGGTCGATCCATAGCCTGCCTCCGCGAGCAGTGTTTTGGCCCGGTCGGGATCGTAGTGGATTCGGCGTGCGGGTCGAGCGCTCGTCATGCCTGGCGGGATAAATGTGACGGCGGGAAGCTCGCCGCTCCCCAAGACTTGCCGGGTGAGTCGTGCGCGGTCGATGCTCAGGTCGATGGCGCGTCGGACGAGCGGATCGTTCAAGGGTGGACTGGTTGTATTGACCAGGAGGTAGAAGACACCATCGTACGAGTCGATTCGCAGCCCGGCTTCTCGATTTGCGCCTTTTTCTTTTAACACCTCGGTGGGCACCAAGTCGAAGACCACATCCACCTCATTGAGCCGATACCAATCATAGGCGGTCTTACTTTGGGTCGTGAAGCGCAGTCGAACACGGTCCAAGCTCATATGAGCGACGTCCCAATATCGTGGATTTCGAGTCAGGACCATGTCTTGGCCGGCTTTGTGTGACGACAAAAGGTAGGGACCATTGGAGACGATGTGTTGGGGGCGTGTCCACTGATTCCCATGTTCTTCAATGACGTGTTTGGGTGCCGGTGCACTCTCCACCCCGGTGAGCAATTGGGGCAACAAGGGGTAGGGTCGCTCCAAGGTGATGGCCAACACATGGGAAGCGGTGGCGTGGACTCCCACTTTGCCCACGTCGGCGATGACGCCTTTGTTGTATGCGGCGGCGTTGCGTATGGGGTAAAGCAACGAAGCGCGCCGATTCCCCGTTTCGGGGGCGAGCGCACGGCGCATGGACCACTCAAAGTCGCGAGCCGTGATGGCAACACCATCGGACCAGACGAGATCCGGTCGGATCTGAAAGGTGTATGTGAGGTGGTCGGCGGATTCTTTCCAAGACACAGCGGATCCAGGGATCGATTTTCCGCTGGCGCTGCGTGTCAGAAGACCTTCAAAAAGCTCTTCGGCAACACGGCGTCCCATGCCTTCGTCAATTTTTCCCGGATCGATGCTCTTGGCTTCGAACATGGCAACACGGAGCGTGGATTGATCCGTCGGTCTAGCGACCGCCTTGCCCTTCTTGTTGGCACAGCAGGAGTGAGGTTCTGTCTTGCAGCCGAAACCACCGAGCACAGTGGCGAAGAGAACGGTGACAAGGAAACTCTGGTTCCACAGATTCATGGCCGCCGAGTCTACCGGTCTTGCTCTGGGATGACAACCGTTCTGTGCCGTGACCGTGATGAGTAGGGTGCGTTAGAAAAAGTGTGCAATAAGTTCATTGATTGATAGGACAACGTTTGCTAAGGTTTATGTATGCCGCGTTCCGCGGACCCATGTAAATGCATGCGGGAGCTGGAACCGGCCATTGGTATCACGAAATAAGTAACGTGATCGTCGGTATTCGGCGATGCAAATGTCACCGCTGAACATACCGACTGTTTGATCATCCATTGGGTGATAACGAGTACGAGGATAAGCATGGAGTTAAATGATAAAGGGCCTGGGAAGGGCTCGGGCAGACGGCGTCGTCGTCGCCGCCGCCGTGGTGGCGGTGGCAGCGGCAGCGGCAGCGGCAGCGGCAGTGGAGCTGGTGGTGGAAATGGTAACCGGGGTCAACAGTCGAACAAGCCGGTCCGCTTGGATCCGAACGATTGTCGACAGTGGGCCTCTGGCAAGGGGCCAGCGAGCGAAGGGGCACGTGACGAACAGTTGACGCCCTTCACCTTGTTTTGCGCGTACCATTTGGGGATTACACGAGACGAAGGGTACTCCTTCCAATCGTTGCCGCAGGTCGCTCGTCGTTTTGGCATGGACGTGGCCCAGATGAAACAAAGGATCGAGGACTTCGGCTTGGAGACGAAAGCCCTGGAAGCCTTGGGCTTCGAAGGCAAGTACGCCCAGATGGATATCGAGGTCGCTCCCGAGGGAGTGAGTCGTATCGCTTTGGCGCAATCCATGTGGAAGGATATCGAACCCCACTTGCCCACACCGCCGTCCGAACCGGCTCCCGTCGAAGAGGAGCCACTGGACGTTGCGGACGATGCGTTGGATGAGGACGGTCAGGAGCTCGCCGGTGACGGTTTGGTCGAGCAGCCAGTGGCCGACGAAGCCAATCCAGACGCGCAGGACGCAGAATCACTTGAGCCTGAAGCCGTGGCGACCGATGAGGACGTGATGGTTGATTTGGGTGTCGATGCCGCTGACGCCGACGATGACGAAGTCCCCGTGGACGAACAAGTGCAACTCTAATTCTTGCCCTTGTAATTTCGTCGAGATCGCGGCCGGTCCGGACTCCTTGTGTCGGCTGGCCGCGGCGTCACGTTATTTCCCCAGAACGTCCCGGATGCGCTACGATGGCGGCATGCCATCGGAAGCGACAGCGATCTACGACCAGGCGGTGCAGAATCTACGCTCTGCGCTCGACGGGGGCGATCACCGAGGCCATCTTGAGGCCATAGAGGCCTTGGTTCCCTTGCTTATTCAACGTGGACAGACGTTGGCTTCGTCGCGTTTGGTGGACGAAGGCTTCTCGCTATTGGGGAAGCGAGGCATCGGATTGAGTGCGATGGAGCGAGCACGGTTGGGAGCGCGATTCGCGCGTTTGTGGTGGATGAGTGGCCGCCGTGCCGAGACGGGTTCGGATCCGTCGAAGTATTGGTTTTTTAGAACGTGAGTTGAGCGAGCAGAATAAATCCGAGAACCGAACCAACCAACACGGCCAATGTAATTCCAACCCGAGCGAGCGGCTGGTCGGTCCAGTGCCAGAGACCCTCGAGCGGATCGCCACGTTGCTTCAATGGGTCCGCATCGTTGGACTTGTTCTCAGGGGGGTTGCTCAATTGGGCTTCTCGTCAATGAGTGCACGAACGGTCGCTTGGTCGGCGGCGGGGAAGGGGTAGCGATCCAGTTCATCGCTGGTGACCCACTTGAAATCGTTGATGCCCACCCGTTGAATCGTATCGGATAACATGTCGCAGAGGTACACGTGGAAGTCGATGACATAGTCATTGTATTCCTGCACGACAGCCATTAATTCGTCCCGTACATGAACCGCGATCGCCATTTCTTCGGCGAGCTCACGAGCAAGCGCAACCGCGTCTGTTTCACCGAGCTCTACCTTGCCACCTGGAAATTCCCACAAAAGAGGCATGACGGCGTGGGGCATGCGTTGTGTAATGAGATACTTGCCGTCACATTCAATGACGGCGGCAACAACGCGAACGGTGGGTTTGTCGGTCGAACTCATCGAGGCCCGTTATTAGCAGGGGATGGCATCCGCCGCAAGTGCTTGCACTTTGGGCTGTCCGCACTGGAGCGGCTTTCAAGGACAGTCTCCTACTTAGAGATTCGCAGTGATGTCCCTTAATAGGGTCGATGGCGGGTGACGTCGAATATTGGTGGCCCCTTGATATACCCCTGAGATACAGTCGCGTTGTCCACCCAGCACCAGCGCAGAGGACAGATCGGCAACGGATGCGCCGGCGACGGCGGGATGATTGCGGTCCACTGCAATCAATCGAGCCTGCTTGCCGACCGCCAACGGCTCCGTGGTGGCTTCCAACAATGCTCCCGGGTCTAGCACGCATCGTCGACCCAAGCGATTGCGTTCGTTGTATTCGAGCAGACGCAACTCGGCAAAGGGGTCAATCTCGGCTTGGCTGTCGCTGCCGATCGCCAAGTGTGCGCCCGCTGTGACGATGTCATAGGTTGCCGGCAGTCCATCGCCCAAGTTGGCTTCGGTCGTCGGGCAAAAACAGACATGAACGCCGATGCGCCCCGCATGCTGAATCTCGGCTTCATTCAGATGCGTGGCGTGAACAGCGGTGAAGGCCGGGGACAGAGGAGCAGCGTCGGCGATGAGTTGAAGCGGTGGGGCGCCATACGTCTCTTGGGCCCATGCGACCTCCTGGGGTTGTTCTGCGACATGTGCGTGGCATTCGGCGCCAACGTGGTTGGCCCACTCGAGACACCGCCGAAAACCGTCCGGCGAAACGGCACGGATGCTGTGTGGTGCGATACCGACGGGTATGGAGACACGGTTTCGCAAGTCATCCGTCAACGCAATGGCTTGCTCAATGTCCACATCCGAGAAGCGTCGCTGCGCACTTTCCTCTGCGTTCGGGTACGCGACGCGAAGAAGATGCATGTTAATCTGGGCTTCGTTTGCTGCCGCAATCAGCCGATGCACCATCTCGTGCGGATCGTCATAAGGGGTGCCATCCGCGTTGTGGTGTACGTAATGGAATTCTTTGACCGTGGTGTATCCAGACCACACCATCTCCATGAATGTGTATCGGGCAATCTGTTCCATGCATTCGGGCGTCAGCGTTTCGACCAATGCGTACATATGTTTCCGCCAGGACCAAAAGCTGGCTTGTTGGGAGACGGCTTCGACTCGGGCCCGCAGGAGTCGCTGAAATACGTGACTGTGGCTGTTCACAAAGCTCGGCATCAGTGCTTGTTCCGCCAGCGAGACGATGGGGACTTGATCGGTCGGTACGGCGCCGATGTGTTGTACGATACCGTCGTCATCGATGGTGATCCCCATGTCAGCGACAAAGCGATTCTCGACGAAGAGGCAATCGGGCTGAAGATGAATCATTGCGGCTAAGGCTACCGCAACCGCTTGTCCAGTGAAACGGAAAAAGGGCTCTCCAATCGAATCACGAGCGTCCTGACGGTGCCCCTGACGAACCATTGCGTGGTTGGATGACGACGATGACTCGCTGCAGTCAGTGATCTGAAGGGCGTTTTTTTTGCTCGGTGCGGCATCCGGGCCCATACTCAAACGTACTTCTGGGACGGGTCACAGAAATTCATGACAACCGCAAGCAGTCTTCAAGTTGTACGAGATAATGAGCCGGGGCAAGGGCACCCCAGGCGCCGCACCAGGGTCGGGCAGGAAATTTACGGTTTTCTGATACTCGCTTTCTCCATTCTCCTCCTCTTGAGTCTCGTGTCTTTTGACGTGCGGGATGTGTTGATGAGTGAGCGAATTCGTTCCACAGAGGTCCAAAACCTCATCGGCCCTGTGGGCGCGCACATCGCCAAGATCTTGTACGGTGTTCTTGGCGTAGGTGCCTATTTTGTGACGTCAACCTTCTTCTATTTTGGTGGTCTCATGCTGGCTCGGCGAGAGGTCAGCGTTCGGGGCGGCGGTCTGGTTGCGTACCTCGTGGTTTTGGTGTTCGGCTGTACCATTCTGCATGTGGCACTCCATGGTTTTTTTCCCTTCTCACACGTTCCAGGAGGGGCCTTCGGCGAATGGACCGGAGAATTGCTGCGGGTGCTCTTTGCCACAACCGGCACGGTCTTGATCGCGACGTCCCTCCTGATCGCGGGTGTACTGCGTCTCAGTGGTTTGTCCTTGCGGACCATGATCCAATGGCCTGGGGCCGCCATACACAACGCAGCGCGAGCTATCGAGCGTGGTGCTGCTCGTTGGCGTAGGGGGACCGCTGCACCGGAAGAGAGCACGGACGAACGCGCCGAAGAGGCCACTTCAGAACCCCTTGTTGACGAGACGCCCCTCGTGGAACCCGCGCCCGTGTCCACGCGACTCGCGCGGCCTCAGGAGCACACCATTGGTGACCCCGAGCCGGCACTCAAAGACGCGTTGCCCGAGGCGCTGGTCGAACCCACCGCGCCGTCCAATAAGAAGGCATCCACAGACCCAGAGAAGCCATCCACGAAAAAGAAGGCCGCCACCGAAGCGGAGGGTTCCGAACCCGAGATCGCGGCTCTCGCGCCCAGCACGCCACCCCCGATGATGGCAGACCAAAGCTCGTTGCCGCTCAAGGGACCCATGGTTTATGAGCCTCCTTCGCTTTCGCTGCTGGACTACGAGCCACCACAGAGCACGGAGATTGATCGGGAGGCGCTCAACAATGCTGCGCGTCGATTGGAAGCGAAACTTCTGGACTTTGGTGTCAAGGGGCAGGTGGTCAAAATACAGCCTGGGCCCGTGATCACCATGTTTGAATTCCTGCCGGCACCGGGTATCAAAATCTCGAAGATCGCCAATTTGGCTGATGACCTGACGATGGCGCTTCATGCACAACGGGTTCGGATCATCGCCCCAATTCCTGGCAAGGGTGTCGTCGGGATTGAAGTACCCAGCGCGATCCGTGAAACCGTTTATCTCAAAGAAATTCTGGCGTCACCTGAGTTCCAGGACCACAAGGGGACGTTGCCGGTGGCGTTGGGGAAAGATATTGTGGGTCATCCAGTGGTGGTCGATTTGGCCAAGATGCCCCACGTGTTGGTTGCAGGTGCGACCGGCAGCGGCAAGTCCGTCGCGATCAACGCGATCATTTGCAGCCTGCTGTACCGACACAAGCCCGACGATCTCAAGATGATCCTGGTCGATCCAAAGATGCTTGAGCTATCGGTTTACGATGATATTCCGCACCTTCTACTCCCCGTGGTGACCGAATCCAAGAAGGCGTCGCTGGCCCTAAAGTGGGCCGTGACGGAGATGGAGCGACGTTATCGGCTCTTGGCAGCGGTTGGGGTTCGAAATATGTCAGGCTTCAACAAGCGAATAGAAGCGATCCAGGCGGGGAAACGACCCCCGCCGGAGAACGTCCCCGACGACGAGCTGGAGCGCTTGCCCCACTTGGTCATCATTCTCGATGAACTGGCAGATTTGATGATGGTGTCCGGCAAAGAGGTGGAGTCTTCCATCGCCCGATTGGCACAGATGGCTCGGGCGGCAGGAATCCATTTGGTGGTGGCCACACAGCGGCCTTCGGTGGACGTCATCACGGGACTGATCAAGGCGAACTTTCCAACCCGCATCAGCTTCCAAGTGGCGCAGAAAGTGGATTCTCGGACCATTCTGGACCGCATGGGGGCCGAGGCGCTTCTGGGTCAAGGCGACATGCTCTATCTTCCACCGGGAACCAGCGCCATTACCCGTGTTCAGGGTTGTTTTGTGGGCGACGACGAAGTGACTCGCGTAGCCGCTCACCTCGTGAAATTCGGTCCCCCAGACTACGACATGAACATTCTTCTGGACGACGACGCGGAGAAAAAGGATTTGAGCGGTGAAGACTACGATGTGCTCTTTGATCAAGCCGTCGCTATTGTCACCGAAACGGGAAATCCGTCCATCAGTTACCTCCAGCGACGACTCAAGATCGGTTACAATCGCTCGGCTCGCATCATCGAGCGCATGGAACATGATGCCATCATTACATCGCCGGACCATCGGGGCGCGCGCAAGGTCCTGGCTCCCCCTGTTCCTCCAGAGTGATCAAAGCGGGAATGCAACCCCCCTACTCACGGGTTTGCATTGACGAGGGGAAGAACCCCATGATACCCCCCCATTGCACCGTCGCGTCCCAAAGGGGAGCCACGGATGGAGGCATGCTTTGCGAGTTCGAGCATTATTGTGTGTGGTTATGATGGGTTCCTCTGTCGCCGTCGCAGCCGAGAGCCCGAAGGACATCGCAGAGAAGATTGAGTCATTTTATGCCGAGAAGGAGGACATTCGAGCCACCTTCACCCAAGAAGTTCGCAAGCCGGGAAGACGACGGGTGATTCGCAAGACGGGCAAGGTCTTCTTCAAGCGACCCGGTATGATGCGTTGGGATTACAGAAAGCCAGAGGCCGTTCATTACATCAGCGATGGATCGGTGCTGTGGAGCTATCAGCCCGAGGACTCGCTGGTGACGCGACTCAATGTGCAGCATTCAGAGCTCTATCATCAGAGTCGTTACTTGTTTGGTCAGGGCCAATTGAGCAACGATTTCACGCTCTCATTGCGTTCATCCAAAGACACCACTGACGCTGGATTGTTGATGACGCCCAAGCGCAAGAGCCGACACTTCAAGAGTCTGACATTGTGGGTCAATCCTCAAACGGGGGAAATTCGGTCCACGGAGCTTGTGGATCCCTATGACAACGTGAGTCGCGTCATCTTTGAAAAACTCCAATACAAAGTCCTGGATCGAAGCGTGTTCGAGTTTTCACCACCGCAAGGGGTTCAAATTCGCGATCTGTCCAAGGCGAAGCGATCCGGCTCATGAGCCAGAAGCTGTTTTTTCAGACGCTCGGGTGCCCGAAGAATCGAGTCGATTCAGAGATTATGTTGGGGTCGCTGGCTCAAGAAGGCTACAGCATGGTGGGATCCCCCGACGACGCGGACGTATTGGTGGTCAATACTTGTTCTTTCATCGAAGCGTCCAAGGTGGAGTCCATCGACGCCATCATGGCGCTCATTGAAGCCAAGGAGAGCTCCGGTGGCCGCCAGCGGCTGGTTGTTGCAGGCTGCCTGGCTCAGCGATACGCGGACGCGCTGCAGGAAGAGATTCCAGAGATCGATCTGATCATCGGCACGGGGGAATACCATCGTATCACCGAGTTGATCCCCGAAAAGCCCCAGGAAACGCCGCTGGTCGCTATCGGGCGACCCTATTACGTGCATGACATCGACACGCCCCGAATTTTGACGACCCAAGGGCACATGGCCTATCTGAAGATTGCCGAGGGCTGTAGTCAGCGATGCACATTTTGTATCATCCCGAAGATTCGCGGGAAACAGCGCAGTCGAGCCATTGACGACGTGGTGGCGGAAGCCGGTCAGTTGGTGTCATCAGGGGTTCGAGAACTCAATCTCATCGCGCAGGACCTGACACACTACGGTTCGGACCGAAAAGACGGCACCGAACTGGCCGATCTCTTGCGTCAATTGGCGCACGTGGATGGGGTGGATTGGATTCGGCTGTTGTATTGCTATCCCCACAACGTGAGCGACGCATTGGTCGAGGTAATCGCCACGGAAAAGACCATTGTCCCCTACGTGGACATCCCATTGCAGCACATCGATGACAGCATGTTGTCGGCCATGCAGCGGCGCACGACCGAAACCATCACGCGCAATTTGTTGGATCGTCTGCGGACCACCATTCCTGATTTGGTGTTGAGGACGACATTCATTGTCGGTTTCCCCGGAGAGACCGATGCGCAGTTTGAGCGTTTGATGGAGTTTGTTGCCGAGCAGCGTTTCAATCATGTGGGTGTGTTCACGTATTCTCATGAAGAGAACACCAAGGCCGCAAGGATGCTCGACGACATCCCCAGCGAGGTTAAAGAGGAACGTCGAGATCGACTCATGCACATGCAACAGGCCATTAGCGCCGAGCACATGCAAGGCATGATCGGTCAGGAAATCGATGTGCTTATCGAAGGCCTGAGCGAAGAGTCGGACTTACTGCTTCAAGGTCGCTGGGCGGGACAGGCACCGGACGTTGACGGTGTGACATACATCAATGAAGGCAGCGCGCCAGCCGGATCCATTGTGCGTGCTCAGGTTGTTCAAGCGGGCGACTACGACTTGGTTGCCAAGATTCTCAACGGGTCTTAGCCCATCGACGATAGGCGCTAGCGCTCGGAGTCAAAGGCCGCATGGGCCACGTTTTCCTGTGGATCGGATAAGGATCGGCGTCGAGGAAACCAGTCACGCGACACGACCTTGAGCATCTGCATGCCCAAGCGAACATGCATCCACAAGACATCCATATCACGCTGGGAACGCAAACGGCCCAACACATAACTGGGCCGCAGATAAAAG
>Ga0310121_10004734_pt1 | contig 11888 bp, 4 predicted proteins | sample CB27_Tmax_986_MG_FD_203504 | JGI IMG/M metagenome (GOLD analysis project Ga0310121, IMG submission 203504) | Marine microbial communities from Western Arctic Ocean, Canada - CB27_Tmax_986 | ecosystem: Environmental > Aquatic > Marine > Oceanic | place: Canada: Western Arctic Ocean | collected...
CCACACTGGCACGGTCACATTAGACGTCAACAGCAACATTCGGGACCTGCTGGTTTCACCTTCAAATGTTGTTGATGTGCAAAACAATCGGCTCAATGTTCACGGCACCTTGACAATGGCCGGCGCAACGGTAGTTGTAGATATAGGAGGGGCGTTGGCGGTCAACAACCTAGTACACGGCAACGGCACACTGACCGACACGACAGGGTCATTGGTCCGCTTCAACACCTTCAGCAGCACGGTGGCCGGCCCTGTTGTTTTTAACGGTAGTGTTGGGCTTGGCTTCGATAACGCCGGACCCAGCATGGGCAGCGTTAGCCCATCGACTGGGGATACCTGGAACATCGCTCAGCAACTGAACATCGGCGATGAAAACACGGTCACCACCTTCGATATCGACAACGCAGCAGCGGTCACCAGCGGTACTGGACGGATCGGTACAGACTTCATTGGCGGCGGCGAGGGCATCGTCAACATTGACGGACCCGGCTCGTCGTGGACGATCAGCAACGAGCTTGACGGGCGAAACGGTTTACTCAGCATCACCAACCAGGGGCAACTGCAAACCGGGTCCGTTTCACTGGGGGATAACGACGGCGAGATGCGAGCCGGTGTCGACGGGCCGGGGTCGACGTGGACCGTCAATGGGAACGTCGATATCGGACCATCGACGCTGACAGGTAGCGGCCAGGGTGGATTGACAGTACAAAACGATGCTCTGGTGACCGTTAGTGGTGACCTCGACGTACACGGCACCAGCACCATTGTTAGCTTCGCCCTTGTCCAGACAAACGGGACACTGAATGTAGCAGGGGATGTCACCATCGGTCCGTTTGGCGAACTCCAACTACTAGGCAGCACCATCCTCGCCAGAAAGTTGTCACCGTTCCTCGGGACGTTTACCTGGACCGACGGGACACTTGAACTGACTGATCAGGACATGGCCCTCGACTCCGCGCTGCCCGCCCTCCCATTAGCTGCGTCAACGACTCTCCAAAACAGTCAAACCCTGATCCTCCGCGGGGCGGGTCGTGATCTGATTGTCGGGAACTCGGGCACCGGTCAGCTGGATCTATTTAACACGGCTTCCGTCCAGGTCAACGACGGCGAACTACTGATCGCGAAGAAGTTGGGCAGCGTCGGGACCGTGCGTCTCTTGGGTCCGAATACGAGTGTCCTGGTCGATGGACCGATGGCTGTCGGTGGCACTCAATCCGGCTCGGGCGGTCAGGGTCAACTGACGGTTGCCGGAGCTCTCATTGTCACTGAGAGGTTCACGTACTGGCCTACCGCGTCGGTGTTTGTGGATTCAACCGGCACGCTTTCAGCCGACATCCTCAAACGGGGTGGCGCTGGAGGGCTGTCAGTCAACACAGATGGACATGTGCGATTCAATCTGCTCGGAGGCTTCGGAGCAAATATCTCCATGGGCGGTATCTCTGCCATTGGTATCGCCGAGGGCGACACTGGTCAAGGGACGTTGGTGCGCGACAGTGGTGAGGATTACTCGTTTCGGCAAGGGTGGATCATCGGCGACAATGCCCCCGCCCAGGTCGACCTGATAAACGGCGGTAATGCTGGAGGTGACGGGTTTGTGCATCTGGGTAATCAGCTTGGTTCGGGAGGCACCCTATTGAATATCAACGGTGTCGACGATCTTGGCTTTCCTTCGGAGTTGATGGCCCTAAGTGAAGAGTCTGATTCCCTGATCGTTGGCGTCGCGGATGTTGCTGCCATGAAAGTTTTCAGCCAGGGCCATGTCAACACGAGTGGGGCGACGATTGCTCGTGACTTGACCGCTTCGGGCAGCCAGGCCACGGTGAATGGTCAAAATAGTTTTTGGGAAGTTCACGGTGACCTGGTTGTCGGGGGTGAGGCCCAGGGAAAGCTTACTGTCGAAAATCAGGGGTTAGTCGAGATTGACCGTACGTTGTGGATTGGAGGAGCCCCCAAAGAAAGGGATCCCGGTGAGGGTGCGGGCGGTACCTCGACGCCCAGCCAGGTGCTAATCACCGGAGTCACCAGCATGGGGATTGCACACCAGGACACCGTCGTGGGGTTCGACCTTGCCGGTGCGTTGATCGTTGAAGATCGTAGCGATCTGCAAACCGATCTATCGGCGTTCATCGCTTTCGAGCCTTTATCAAAAAATAGCTCGGCTGTCGTCTCGACTCGGGCAGGTTGGAAGATTGGGAAGGACCTGTTGGTCGGGTATAAAGCGAAAGGGACCTTGGAGATTCAGTTGGAGGGAAAAATAACAGTCGGCGGAAATCCCAATATTATCGGCGGCAACGTCCACATCGCAGCGCTACCTTCGGCTGGCGCGAGCATGGCCACCGTTTTCGATTCCGGGACTTGGCTGATCGACCACGATCTGTTTGTGGGCGACCAGGCCAGAGGTGGGCTGGCGATCAACACCAAAGGCAGTGTCACCGTGGGTGATAATGTAACCATTGCCGACGAGCCATCCTCCGCTGGAAGCTGGGTGACCGTGTCGACCGACGGGCTCTGGGACATCGGCGCAGACCTTCGTGTCGGCGATCAAGCGCAAGGGTCGCTGCAAGTTGATTCACGTGGTCAGGTTGTCGTGGTCGGCAATGCTTATCTTGGCGCTGGTGGCCCCGCCGGGGATGGCACGGTCACGCTCAATGCCGCCAACGACACAGTCGCGACGCTCAGCGTCCAAGGCGATTTGTTTGTCGGCGGCGACAACATTGCCAGCATCGGCAAGGGACGTCTCGGTATGGAAGGCAGTACCCTCGTGCAGGCTAACCGTATTGTGAACTGGGACACGGGAGAATTTCAATTGGCCGGCGTGGTCGACGTGGGCTTGAATACGGTTGAGAACCATGGGCTATTTTCTGGACAGGGTACGATTATGGGTGAGCTGAGGAACCGTGGCGACGTGAGCCCCGGCAACAGCTCTATCGCGAGTATCGATGTGACCGGTGACTTCAGGCAGTTCGTGACCGGATCATTGAGCATGGAATTGGCCGCCACGGACTTCGATCAGCTGATCCTTACCGGCAACACCCAAATCGATGGTGGCACGCTCGATGTCGATTTATTCGATGGTTTTATGCCACTGCTTGGTGATCAGTTTCAGATCTTCAGTTACGGGGGGGGGCAGCGGCCCTGGTTTCAGCGTGATTGATCTGCCTTTGCTAGGTCCCGGCCTGAAATGGGAGACGAGCAATGTGCTCATCACGGGTATTCTTGAAGTGAGCGTGATTCCCGAGCCGGGAACGGCGCTGCTCCTGGCACTCGGGCTGGTCGGTTTCGGTCTTACTTCGCGGCGAAAGCGCGGCGGACTGGACTCGGGCACCCACACACTGCGTGGGGCAGACACCCGACCACTGCCTGGCCGCACTCCTCTCCGTCGCAAATAAGGCAACCATTTTTTTGTAAATCGACCGAGGGCACGTCCGACTCGCTCTTTAGAAAAATCAAGATGGCCAAGGTACTTAAAAAGCCCCTCTGGCTCTGATACACCCTGACCACCCATCAGTCTTTGTACCAAGCTGAGTGAGAGAATCGGGGTTATCAATACGTCAGCCTCAAGTTGATCATGGGCCGCGCAATTGCACAGTAACACGCCGGCAAAATTAGGATCGCCCGACTCTCCGGGTTCACTCCCGAATTTCCACGCGAACCGGGTAGGAAGGCACCCGCTGCGCCATGTCGGTGATACCATGCCACGGTTGGCCCGGATACCAATCGGCGCCGCTTCTTTTTTCTCCGTGAGCGAAACGGAAACCTTCCCGCCTGCCTTGGATGATCCCAAGCTTAGATTCCCAGCCGGCCAACCTCACTATGGTGCTATTGGTTGTTTAAGGTGATCGGCTGGCGCTCGAGCTGTGAGAAGGACAGCGTTGTTTTTAGTGTCTCGTATTGCCCGCTGTAGCGCTTGTCCTTCCTTTGTCCGGCGTAACGCTTGTAAACCCTGATCTCCACCTGCTCGGGTAGTGGAGCCTCAACCGACCAGTGGAAGAAACCGGCGCCATCGGTATGGACGTGCCAGCGGTTGAGCACCACGCATGCGCCGGGAACTGGACAGCCTGTGTTATCGATTACCCGATTGCAAATCTTCCGGCCGGGTTTCAAACGGAAATCCTGAGTATTGGGCTGCGGTTCAACCTTTATGTGCCGATGCTGGGGAGCATAGCCTTCCGCTTCAACGGTCAGGACATATTCATTGAGTTTGACCTCCCCGAAGTGGAAGCGTCCCTGGGCGTCTGTCTGCACCGCTGGCTGGCCGTGCTGTTTTTGTATCGATCTGTATCCCAAACCGGGTGAGCCAACCGTCACGGGGAGGTTGGCCCGGTCCAATTTAGTTTCATCTTCCAGCCAGGAGTCGAGAACGTAACGATTGGGGCCACGCTCCACCGTTGCGCCGGCAACGGGATTGCCCTGTTGATCCAGTACCTGACCTTCCAGCAGCGCGTGAGTCCGGGAGATCTTTAGACGCTGCACGGTAATCGGCCAGACCTTCGTGCCTTGGCCATCGCTGCCGACACCGATGACCACCAGCTTGTTCGGGCCAACCTTGACTATATCATAGTAGCCAGTGATATGATCGTCGGTCAGATCTGAGAAGCTAATGCGGTTTTGCCAGGTGTGACCGTTATCCAGACTAAAGGCTACGTGGAACCCCGGTCGGCCATACTCGCAGGCCACCACGCCGTTGTCCAGAACTGCCAATACCGGTGCGACGTTCATCAGGTGTGGTTCCGTCGGCACGGGCTTGGTCCATGTCTTGCCAAGATCTTCCGACCAGCACAAGTACATGGGCCTGTACTCGCCTGCAACGGCTGCTCCCTGTGTCCTCATCATGCATAAGAGTTGCCCATTTGGCAGCAAGGCCAGGCTCGGCTCACAATAACCGCAGAAGAAGCCAACCAAGAATGGGTGCGGGTCATTTGGGTTATAGGCTACGGTCGAGTGGAGCTGCCAGCTACGGCCTTGGTCGGTAGATCGCACGATCATGGTGCGATACTTCGTATCTCCCTGTAAATCTCCGTACATGGTGGCCAGCAAATCACCGTTATCCAACTGAATGATCTTTCCATCACAAAAGACTGGCCAATTACCTCGCCCCCACCGCGTCTGCAGGGCCGCTTGTGGGATGGATACAGCTGAGTTGGAAATTTCATACTCGAGAAAATCATCAGAAAAGACAATCCGCTTGGCTTGCAGTTTGGGCGGGTCTGTCTTGTCGACCGGGGCAGCCTCGCCCGTCATAAAAAGGACCCCGCCATCACGCAGGCCTACTGACATTACTACATATTCGGGAAGAAAGTCCCTCTCCGGGCCCCAGGTCCGGCCAGCGTCCTTGGAAATACGATAAAACTTAGCCCCATCGCCCGACTTCGCATAGAAAGCGGCTACGGTCCCCGTACGCGAGACAGCCACGCTCGCTTCCCCCCGAGGCCTGGAGGGGTCGAGGACAGTCGGCTCGCCGACCGTGATCTTGAGAATCTCGGTCTCATCTTCACCACCAACTGCCGCGGGCATGAATCCCATGGCCAGGATGCACAGAGCCATGAAAGGCAGAAACGCTTGGCTAGTCGGCTTGTCTTTGTACATGCGAGAGGCTTGCTGATCCGGTGGCGTTATCTGTTCTTCAAGGTGATCGGCTGGCTTTCGAGTTGCGACAGGGCGACCGTTGTATCCAATGTTTCATAATCACCGCGGTAACGCATGTAGACTTTCAGCGTCACCTCCTGCGGCACCGGTTCCTCCAGCGACCAGTGGAAATAACCTCCCGCATCGGTGTGTACGTGCCGGCGGTTGAGCACAACACATGCGCCTGCCACCGGACGGCCCGCAGCATCCAGGACCCGGTTGGAAACCTTCCGACCGGGCTTCAAGTCGAACCGCTCCGATTGGACCTGTGGCGAGACTTTGATATTTCGACTCTGTGGTGCGAATCCGTCTCCTTCAACCGTCAGGACGTATTCACCAAGCTTGACCGGGTCGAATTGAAAACGTCCCCGGGCATCGGTCTTGACGACCGGATGTCTATTTTCCTTACGTATCGATCGATAACCCAGGTGCGGTGAACCGACAGTCAGGGGCGTGGCTTTCCAAGGGTCCATTTCGGTTTCATGCTCAAGCCAGGCATCGAGATAGTAGCGGTTGGGGCTGCGTTCCACGGTGGCGCCGGCAATGGGATCGCCCTGCGGGTCCAGCACGCGACCTTCCAGCAGCGCGTGAGTCTGCGGGACCTTTACACGCCGCACGGAAATGGGCCAGACTTTTGTACCTGTCGCATCGCTGCCGATAGCCACAAACCTGTTCGGCCCGACCTTGACGATGTCCTGCTCGCCGGTGATGACCGGTTCGGGTAAATCTGAAAACCTAATCTGGTCCTGCCACGTGTGGCCATGGTCCAGACTGAAGGCGATGTGGAATCCGGGGCGTCCGTATCTGCAAACCACCACGCCGTTATCCAGGACCGCCAAGGTCGGTGCGTTGCTCATCAAATGGGGCCTGGTCGGCACGGGCCTAGTCCATGTCTTGCCCAGATCGTCCGACCAGGACTGGTAGTAGGGCCGATATTCGCCGGCATACTGCGCTCCCTGGGTTCTCATGATGCATAAGAGTTGCCCGTTGGTCAGTAAGGCGATGCTTGGCTCACAATAACCGCAATAGGAGCCGACTAAATTGGGGTCCGGATCATCCGGACTGAAGGCTACGGTGGCATGATACTGCCAACTGTCGCCCTGGTCTGTCGATCGCAGGACAATGGTGCGATACCAGTTGTTATCTCCTTTGAGGTTCCCGTGCATGGTGCCCAGCAGATCGCCGTTGTCCAACTGAACGATCTTTCCGATACGGAAGCCGGGCCAACGTTTTGTCCATTTGGTGTGCATGACTACGTTTGGCAGGGAAACAGCGGATTTGGCGACTTCATACTTCAGGAAATCATCAGAGAAGACGATCCGCTCGGCTTGGAGCTGGCCCGGCTCGCTTCCGGCAACTGTGTCTAACATAAAAAGGACCCCGCCCTCACGCCGGCCAACGCACATGCTGCTTGGATATCCGGGAGGGAAGGCTCGCTCCTGGCCCCAGAACTGACCGCCGTCTTTTGAAATGCGATAGAACCCGCCGACGCCGTCCCGGGGATAGAAGGCGGCCACGGTCCCCGTACGAGAGACCGCCACCGAGGCGGTACTTTGATACCTTGTGGGGGTCAAAAAAGTCGGGCAGCCGACGCGGGTCTTCAATATCTCGGTTTCTTTCGCTGCCGCGGGGGCCGCCGCACTGGCATCGGGAATGATGGCCGCGGTGCCGGCCGGTTCGGGAACCAGCTCGAACTGCACATGGGCCAGGCCGGCGTAGCCCGCAGCACCGTTTCCATAATCGCCCCAGTAGGTGCTTTGGGCGGTGATGGCCACATACCGGGCCCTGATGCCTCCCGCGCCAGTGTCTAATTCGAGCTGAGGTAAATAACCTGCGGTATCGTACTTCGTGGGCGCTTCAGCCAGCACCGCGTGGGAGAGTTCGGTCCAGTCAGTTCCATCGCTGGAATAGTGGATGAATGTGCTTTTGAAACCTTGCTTATGTCGGACCATCACCTTCTCCCCCGGATGCCATATCGCGGTATTCCATATCCTGACGGTCTGGATGTCATAGGCCTGATCGAACGCGAATTTGATCCACGTTACGCCCGAGGGGAGCGAAGCGTGCGCCTTGCCACCGGCCGGCGGGGAGTCGACCCATGTCGCGGGGGTATACCAGGGCCAGGCATCGAAGGTGTGTTTCAAACCGGTCAGGTCGTCCGGGTCATCGATACTGTTTATATCATGCTCGCTCCCTGTGCCCGCAGCCGTGGGCGTGATGTTGCCGGGGCAGATCATGGTCTGGGCTGATGCGATGGCAACGAACTGTCCGACGCCAAAACAAATAATCACCATGCAAAGACGAGCAATTCTGGCAGAAGTATCATTAGGCTGCATATCCAATCCTCTCTTTGGTATGGCGGCTGACAAATCTGATCATCAGCCCTGCTCGGCCGTTCGCCAGGACGGTTCCTCCCCTGGCAGGGGCGTATGGAACACCCCCAAGAGACGGTCCAGGTATCTTACCACGCCCACGATCCCGGATTTTCAAGCGATTTCCAGGACCGCCGGAATCAGGCGCGGTCTGCATGCGAGGCAACAATATCGTTGTCCCATTCTAGCCCCCGGGGCGCAGGATGATGGGGTCACGCGAAAGCTGTGAGAACGGCACGGTGGTTTTGAGTGGTTCGTACTGGCCGCTGTACTTCTTATGAACTAACAGCGTCACCTCCTGCGGCAGCGGATCCTCCAGTGACCAGTGGAAGTAGCCGTCCGAATCGGTGTGTACGTGCCAGCGGTTGAGCACAACGCAGATGCCCGGAATTCCCCGGCCCGTTTCATCCATCACCTTGCTGCGCACAAGCCGGCCCGGTTTCAATCTGAAATCCTGCGACGGAGACTGCGGCCGAACGTTGACATGACGTTGTTGTGGCGCGTAACCATCCGCTTCCACGGTCAACACGTATCGGCCCCATGGCACATCATGAAACTCAAATCGACCCTCCGCATCCGACTTCACCGTCGGATGCCCGTTTTCCTGTCGAATAGACCTGAACCCCAAGCTGGGTGAACCGACCGTCACGGGAGTCCCGCCTCCCCAATGGTCCAGCTTGGATTCGTGCTCCAGCCAGTCGTCGGCGGTGTACCGGTTGGGGCTGTGCTCGATCGTGGCATGGGCGATCGTATCGCCTTGTTCATCCAATACCCGGCCATGCAGATTTCCGCCGGTGGCCGATACCTTCACACGGTCAACGGTCAACGGCCAGACCTTCGTACCGTCGGCATTGCTGCCGATGGCCACCAGACTGTTCGGACCGACTTTGACCATGTCAAACTGGCCGGTGATGACGCCCACCGGCAGATGTGAAAAACTGACGCGGTCCTGCCAGGTGCGGGCATGGTCGAGGCTGAACGCGACGTGGAAGCCCGGTCTTCCGTGCTGACAGGCCACCACGCCGTTGTCCAGAACCGCCAATACTGGCGCGATGTTCATCAGGTGTGGCGTGCTCGGCACAGGCCTGGTCCATGTCTTGCCCAGATCGTCGGACCAGCACTGGTACAGTGGCCGGTATTCGCCGGGATAATGAGTGCCCTGTGTCCTCATGATGCACACGAGTTGTCCGTTGGACAGCAAGGCCATGCTCGGTTCGCAATAACCACAGTATTGGCCGGGTAATGGTGGATCCGGGTCGTCACTGCTGAAGGCAACGCTGGCATGGTACTGCCAACTGTCGCCCTCGTCCTTCGACCGCAAGACCATGGTGCGATACCAATTGTCATCTCCTTTCAGGTTTCCGTAGAGAGTGCCCAGCAGATCCCCATTGGCTAATTGGACAATCTTTCCCACACCGAAGCCCGGCCAACCATGCTTTACCCATTTAGTATGGGCGACGATGTTTGGGATGGACACAGCTGACGTACCGACTTCGTACTTCAAGAAATCGTCGGAGAAGACGATCCGCTTTGCTTGGAGCTGACCGAGCGGGCCTGGTTTTTCCCCCTCCATCGGCTTCGTTTCCAACATGAAAAGGACCCCACCCCCGCGCAGGCCTATTGACATCATTCCTGCATATCCGGGAGGAAAGTCCAGTTCCTGGCTCCAGGTCAAGCCGGCATCTCGCGAAATACGATAAAACTTAGGTGCGGTGCCCGGTTTCGGATAGAAAGCAGCTATGGTCCCTGTACGCGAAACGGCCACGCTCGCGGTATTCTGACTGAACTGATCGTTGAGGTGGGTCGGCTCGCCGACGGTGATCTTGAGAATCTCGGTCTCATCTTCACCACCAACCGTCGCGGTGGGTATGAATCCCATGGCCGGGATGCACAGAACCGTGACAAATAGCAACGCCCGGCTAATCGGCTTGTCTTTGTACATGGGAGATCCTTACTGATCCGGTTGTGTTATCTGTTCTTCAAGGTGATCGGCTGACGCTCGATCTGCGAGAAGGACGGCGTGGTTTGTGACTTACCGTTTGGGGGGGCTGCTTTTGGCAATCGATCCGAAAGGTCAGGGAAGAGCGCGGGAAATCGATGGTGTCCATGTATGTTCACCCTAGTTAAAACTGGTCAAAGTTGACCTTCAGTTGATCTACCTCACCGGCCATCCGAACGCTTTCAAAACCCGGATCAGCGACGGATTGTCGGCTGCCAAGGGCGGCAGGTATTCCCGCACCCGCCGCCGCTTCCACCAGGATAATAGGCAACTACAGGCCGTCGGATATCGCTTGTGCAGTCCATTCTTCATCCGTGGGGAACAGATAGACTGGCTTCCAGATTCCACCGGAATGCCCCGTGTTATGTACCTTGACGGCGATAACATTAGGCTGGCCCGGTCTTATCAGGCCTTTCACATCATGCAGGAAGGGTTGGTCCCATATCACCTCGGAACTTTGACCGGTTGATTTGACGCTTCTCTCGAAAGCGTATTTCCCGTTGATGTAGACGAAAGCTTCCTCGTCTACAGAGCCAAAGAGCAGATACAAATGCTTCTTGTCTTCTATATCAGCCGGTGGGGTGATGGTCTGTCGATACCATCCCATACCTGTGTAGCCTTCGGTCCAGAAGTCGTAGTCCTCTAAGACAGTCCAATTAGAATCGTCAAAGTCGAACTGGAAATACTGCTCTTGTTCTCCCTGATTTTCAGGATCAGTGGTAAACCTCCATTGCTTACTGATCGGAAGCAATGAAAGATTGAGCTTGGCTGGGGCCAAGAGTTTTTCGATACGCTCTTGATCTGTGCGATAACCGCCAAGCCCATGCTTCTCGCACAGCCGGAAGAACTCTTTGACAACTGGCCGCATATACTCGGCCAGAGCTGGGTCGATGGCCGTCTTGTTCTTGAGTTTCCAAATCGGATCGAGAACTGCCGCATAGGCGCAGATGGAAGCTTTTTCCACTCGCGCTTTGACTTCATCAGTCTCGGCTAGATCCATGGCTTCGGCAAACAACTCCAGACCGTCTCTGGCAATGCCTTGATCGACCGGCAACTCCCATCCATGGTAGACGAGCGGGTCGTTGTGAGTCCCCGCGTCCCTGTAGTGCTTGTGTATCATGTTGATGAACCTGCGGACCGTTGGAGCGGCTTTGCCATAGTGCAGATTTAAAAACTCTTCGATCAATTCTTTATCGTTGAGCGTTGGGTTCCACAGCAAGCGGCTCATCACATAGTGGGCCAGCTCCATCAACGGTGTGTCGGACCATGGCCCCGCCTGAGACTGCATGAAAACGCCCTTAACACCGGCATCCACAAGTGTGTTTATGTTCGGCTTGATGGTGTGCAGGTTGGGGTACGGCAAAGGAGGCGAGCGGAAGTAGGTGTTATATGTCCAGGCATAGAGGTGCTGGTGCATCCTGCTCCAACCACCCAGGTCCTGCATAAAAGCGACGTTCTGAGGGCAACTGGCATCAGCGAAGGCGTGCAGTTGACAGGCCCCACAGCTGGAAAGGTTGATTTCCACATTGTCCCGTGGCCTGATATTCTTGGGAGGCTTGCGAGAATAAGTATATGCCGCCGTCCCGATAAAAACGTCCGGATGGGTCTTGGCCACCTCGTCGGATACCTTGTTCACAAACGTCAGCAGGGCCCCCATGTGCGATCCTTCACGCTCATCGATAGCCGCACATTCCTCGCATTGGCAGTAGTCGCTGAACCCATCGTTCTGGCAGACCGAGATATTCCCGGCCTCCGGTCTGTTTTTAATCTCGTCCCGCACCGCCTGGACCACGATATTGAACACCTCCGGATTGGTCAGACACAGCTGGCTCTGCCATTTAACTTGCCGCTTACCGCCGATCAGGGCGTAATATTCAGGGTGGTCTTTCCCA
>Ga0310121_10004735_pt1 | contig 11887 bp, 23 predicted proteins | sample CB27_Tmax_986_MG_FD_203504 | JGI IMG/M metagenome (GOLD analysis project Ga0310121, IMG submission 203504) | Marine microbial communities from Western Arctic Ocean, Canada - CB27_Tmax_986 | ecosystem: Environmental > Aquatic > Marine > Oceanic | place: Canada: Western Arctic Ocean | collected...
GAGCTTTGGTGCCTTCACCAGTTCAAGTTTCTTTCCCTTCCGAGGGCAGCATATCTTATCCGAACATACAAACGGTTTTTCCGAAATTGGGTAACAAGGTCTTCGGAAACCCTGTACGCTTCAGTTATAAACTGGAGTCGTATTTTCCTTAGCTGCACTCTGAGCTAGAAGGTGAGTAGGAAATCCACGAACACGATCTGTATTGCTCTTCATGACAAACCAAGGAGTTGCAAGACTTACATCTTTGTCAACTATATTGGTGGTCTGTTTAAAGTCGCCTTACCAACGACTGCCTGCACTCTATACTCTCATTCTCCTTGTCGAAACCTTTTCATCCCCATAATATACATACTCTAATCTAGTTTAATAAAAAACGAAGAAGGGGGGCTGGTTGTTAGCTCCACAGCCTTTACTAGTCAGCCTTCGCACACTCGTTGCTGACAATGAGCGGTTTGTGCCCTTAGTTCATATGGCACTGTAATAATATCACCCATTCTTCATAGAATAATTTGCTTCCCTAAGCGGGACTTCTAATACTTATCACTTATTCCCTCTCTCTTGTATCTATAATATAACTATTAATTAGATGTTTGTCAAGTCTTTTTCTTGATTCTCTTCAAAAAAAGATTCTGTATCATATTTTTTAACTAGTTTCTTCATATAAGATATATCTATTCCTAAAAATCTTGCTGCCTCATTTTTTGTTCTCGTTGCTGAAAGTGCGTATTTAAGCACTGCATCTGCAACAACATCGGGTAAAGAATGCCAAATTGGTATTCCATACAGCTTCCCACGAACCAATTTAGTCGCTAATTCCAATTTAACCGCAATTAACTCTTCCATAGTAAGGTTATTTAACATAACTTCGAACTCTTCGGTTATTTTACGGTCTTTTCGGAGCTTATTGCAGACACTATAATACCTATTTTTGCCTGTTTTTGGACCCATTTTGGTTCGTTTTCTAGTCATTTTTCATACAAGAACACTACAAGAACACTTATCTGGAAAACCACAACGACATTTTTCCTCCAAAAAGGGGCTATTTTCTTCTAAATCCTTGATTTCATTAGTTTTTTTACCATTTGCGATGCCCAAAATGGCATATCCGGCAATATCTCGCCATGGAGACTCCCCAAAAGCGTCTTTTTGGTTCGCAATTCGGAACATTTTATCAATTACACGGGTCATTGCCAACATATCTTGATATTGTTCGGGTTTTGCACCGTCTGGGTATAGAATTTTAAGGATTTCTTTGCTTTTTTTGAATGTACTACCATATGCAACGTCTTTTTTAGTCACCAAAGCACCAATTTCGTGCCCGATCCTCTCAAAATCGCTCATATTGCCTCTTTTATTTATAATTCTTCGTCAAAATCTAGGTATTCTTCTTCATTATCACCTAAATCTGACTCATATTCATCAGTTGTAGGCTCATTTGGAAGTTCTGTACTTAATTCGTCTTCAAATTTATCGAAATAAAGCTTCAAATTGGTTAATAGGTAGTCATAAAACAATTGTCTATCATCTTCATCGCTTAAAACATCGTATGCATCAATAATATTGCGTTCAATTGTGTCAAAAGCTTTCAAAGCTACGTTTCTACCAGTCAAATCTTTCCCTGGGAGGGTAAAATCTGCCTCTTTGTCTTCTGGGGTGGGTTTTTTATTCTTCTTTCCGGGGCGATCAACATCAATAAACGCTTCATCGTCACTTATCGGCGTATCATCATCAACATTGATGTTTAATTCTTGTAATTGCTGTCCGTATTGTTCGCCAGCGCCCGCAGACTTCTTTAATTTAGATGTTGCTAACGAATTTTGAACCGCTTGAACGATGTGCGCCCTAAAAGATTGTCTTTGTTCGCTGGTTGAGGTTAAACTTTTATATGCTGCCTCCAAAATTGGAACAATTTTCTTCAAAAGCTCTTCTAAAACGTTAATTCCAGTAGATCTATGAGGAACTTCTTCTGGGATTTCAACTTCTTGTATTACATTTCTTACCAATGTGCGAAGTTTATTCACTTCAAGAATGTTTGCTTCTTGATTTTTCAAGGAAATCTTAATTGCTTTCCTAATATAACCTCGGAGCAACTGCTCTTGAAGAAATTTCTCTCTATTTTCCTGTTTCATTTAAATCTCGTTCCTCATTTAGCTCAAAATTAAAGACTTTTGAGTATCTTTCTATTAAATAGTCTACCACTTCTTGAACAACATGTTCACCAACATCCTTAATTGAACCAAATTGTGTTTTTGGGTATCGTTTCATTATTCTAAGAGCTTCTACAATTGAAACCTGAAGCACAATAGCTGATAATTGTGTATCTGATTTAAGTTGTTTTAACGCATACCAACGATGATGACCATCAATTAAATAATTGTCTTGAGAAACCATAACCGCTTTAGAAGCTATCTCTTCTGGAGAAGATGATTTTTTCAATTTGTTAATTCTATTCACATTAACTGCATTTTGAATAGGTTTGAGGTCACTAACCTTGACTTTTCGTTCTATTGAATCAACTCCTTCCGTTTTTGCCCACTTTCTAAAATCATTAACGTGAAATGATCTAATTTGAGGCAACTTTTCTCTTGAAATGCCCAAACCTCCCTGCAAACTGATTAATTTCACACCTTCTTCACGAATTAACATGTCAAGCTTCTTTTTCTTCCCTCCGATACCTCCACCTTCGACAGAACCCGCTCCCATTGCCGATATTTCTTCTAATCTTGCCTTTGTTGCCTCAAATCTCTCTTTCCATGTGTCAAGATCACTCATTTTCTTGTGTTTCACGTTAAGAGCGTCTGCCCAGCGCATATTTGGGTCTGATTCGCCTTCAGAGGGTGATTCTCCAGCGTGTTCAGATTCTAAAAGTCTTCTTTTAATGGATTCTTCAATTATCCCGTAAATATAGGAAGATAATTGGCTGGATTCTCCCAATTTGCTACTGATTTTTTTTTGGCTCCCGGCAACGATGTTCCAGGCTTGCTCCGACTCCGAAGTGTCTAAATGTTTTGGCAAATATTTCTGAAATTCTTCTTTTTCTCCTGCGGCAATCAATTCTCTCATGCGAGTTCCACTTATTCCTCCTTCAAACATTGGTGTCGGCACAATATCGACTTCAATTCCAAATTTTGCACCATATTCAGGAGCTTTTGCAAATCTTGTATCTCCTGCGGAGATTTCTTTCTCCCCCATTCCCATAATCAATGTATCACCAGAATTTAATTTCTCCATATAGTCATAAGATGCCCGAATGGGGCTGTTGTGGGGAGACATAGAAACTTTAATCTTTGAATCTCTCTTTGTATAAAGCTGCCATAGCTGCATTGACATCGAAGCATCAATCACAACTCTATTCTCCAAACTATGTCCCGTCCTTACCTTTGGAGAGATTAAAACCATCACCATATCTACATCTGGTAGATCTGAAAAATACTTTGCTAATCCATAATGTCCGCCATGAGGAGGTTTAAATCCGCCAGGAACCACAGCAATAGTTTTTCCATCTTCATTCTCGTCCAAAACTTCTTCTTCAACAGCAGGAAGCTCTTCAATTTTCTCCGGTTCTGGTTTTCTTAGTGGAGGAATGTTTCCTCTACCAAATTTAAAGAGTCCAAGAATTTGATTCGCAGGAGCAAAGTTGCCTGTGAACTTATAAACTTGTCCATCATATTGAAAAACAAACCCTTCTGCAGCAGAACTAACATTGTCGATATGTTTTATCTTTTCAAGGTGCTTAGACAAAACCTCCATAGCTTCTTCATTCCCTGAAGATTGGATAGTTTTAATAGCAACTGATAATTCATTCTTTAATCTTTTGATCTCAGCGTTATTGTCAAGAATGAATGCACTTTCCACACCTTTCAACATTTCTACTGCAAAATCATGAATCGCCATCTCAATTGGAAAAATTGCATTAAGCAAAAATTTAGCCTCATTAGCCTTGATGAACTTCATTAATTCAATTCTTGCTTTTCTTTCAATACCCTTTCCCATAAGGGTGTCATTGCCTAAAATTCTTTCAACAATTAACTTATGATACTCTTCTCCAAGTTCAGGATGAGCATCGGCAACCAAAAACAACAACTTTGCTCTAAGAAAATCCTCAATTGTATTATTGTCGGAAATTCCATAAGCTGATGTTGCTTTGTCAATCCTATTGACTGCCAAATTCAAAGCCTTGTCATCGTCAAGACTTTTAAGTTTTCTAATTGCATTCATATGAACAGCAAACTTCTCACCTTCAACCGCTTTCTGCATTTTGTCAATCACGGCAGACAATTTAGCAACATTTTTATCAACGTTAACGTCTAATCGTCTTCCTGTTGTTAAATCAAACGCAGAATGCCCTCGTTGATGAATGGTCAGATAGTTTGTATCATAATTTACAACATTAGAAGCTGCTGGACCTTGAATTTCGGCATTATAAAAGATATTACCGTCACGTCCAAAGATTTCCCATCGTTCTTCGGGCGTCAAAGAATTGACGCCCCGTTCAAAAGTTTTAAACGCGTTAACATAGGTGTTTTTAATAGATTCTCCGCCTGCAAATTCTCTATTTGCTAAGTCTATAGCGTCCATTCCACCCTTCTTAATATCGGTTTTATTTCTTGCCGCCCGAGCTTTACCATCTTTATATCCAACAAAGATATTAAACCCATCAGTCTTTTCAGTGCCCTCTAGCTGTCCAGATGATGCAGCAGATAAAATCTCTTTCACCTTTGCAAATGTAAGATATCTATTATCATAGATATGATTCATGTGCCCATGAGCACCGCCTTCACTAATGAACAACTGTGTTGACATTTTATTCCTCTTTGGTTTGCGCTCTTCTGCGGCGGCGGGGGCGGGGCGGACGGGCTAGAACTTCTTCAACTACTTCTTCAGCTACTTCTTCAACTACTTCTTCAACTACTTCTTCAACTACAGGAACGGGTTCTTCTATTAACTCCGTTACATTCACTTCTTTTGGAACAACAGCAGAACGTTGTGCTGCTTTTTTAGTCTTTTCTTTTGCTTTTAGTTTCCAATATCTTCGTCTTCGTTGATTCATTGAATCATCCTCCTTTTAGTTGTAAATTATTTTATCCATTATAAGACGCACTGTAAGGTGACTCTGGTGGTCTTAATCTTAAACTCGGTGGACCTCTGTGAGCCCGCGTAAAAAGAACTTCAGTAACGGGATTATCATTTATATCTGAATTCTGTTCAGTTACCACTCTGTAATTTGCAATGATATAATCATCATCTGTGCTAGTTCTATCTGTATATGCCATTATTTAACACTCTCTGTTAACAATCTATCATAAAGAGAAACTTTATACCACTCATTCAAAGGAGCTTCAACATCTGGTACTTCAATTTCTTCTACATCTGTAACCTTGAAATCGTGTGAAGCCCCCTCTTGATCTGAAACTTTTAAATTCACTCCGTCTGATTCTTCCCACAAATAAGTTTTTCCACCAATCATTACAAATGGATTAATTTCATTCATTCTAATTGCATCTTTTGCAGTTACGATTGGTCCGCTCGTGCCGGGTAGTTCTTCAGTTACATTTGTAATACCGCTTGAATACCCGGCACCAGTTCCAATCTTATTATTATTTTTTGATCCTGCATGACGACTTTTTTCTGGCTCATTGTCATCAATTTCATAATATTTTTCTTTTAATAGTTTCAAATCGAATTTAGACAACGCCTCTCTAATAGCTTCCTTCATTTGATTCTCGTTTAGTGACATTGACTTCGTTCTCCTTTGTAAAGTCTCACTTAATGTATCTGTCCAATCTCGGAAAATCATATTTCCTTTTTCATAAGCTTCTCTTTCCATTTCTCTTAAGTGTGGATCTTTCTGTGCATATCCATCTTCTGTTTGCATTTGATTTTGAAAATCACCACGACAATTCTGTGCATGATGCACAAGTTCATGTGAAACAGAACGTAAAATATCTTTAGGATGTCTATTGTCTACAAAGATTGTAATTTGAGGATTATCTGGAGTGTAATAAGCTGTGTTACCTAATGGATTGCTTGCATTTTCTGCATCTGTTTGAAACACAACATTCACATCTTTATTAAAACCTAATTGTTTTTTAGCGTAAGGATAAAACTTATCAATTAATCCTTCTACCTCTCGTAAATCTGAATTAGATTTATTTTGAACATGCATAAGATACTTTTCCTATTTCCTTAGTAAATAGTAGAAATAGTCTTAAATATCTGTTATTTAAAACAGTTCAATAATATCTACACCACGTTTTTCTTCTTGTTCTTGTTGCGGGTTTTCTTCCGCGGGATAATATTGAGGGAGGGGAAGCTCAATTTGAAAACGATTATCAATTTGAGTTTCTTTTCTTTTCTCTTCTTCGATAAAACATGGGTCAATATCAACGTGGTTCCACATATTCTTTCCCCTTATTATAAGTAGAAACGAGTTCCAGATCGGACAAAGTAACTTCCATAATGTAACCTGATTCTGTAAATTTAATTTTTGCCAACTTTGTCAAATTATCATTTTCTAAAACTAAGGCTAGCTTACCCAAAGGATCGATCCAACGCTCTTTGTTTTTATCAACACCCGGAATAAGAGTTATAATATAACTTGCTCCAGAACTACGAGCATCGTCGGGGCTATATCTAACCAAATCACCAAGCTCCATTAACTTTCTCCAAAATCACTCCCAATTCAAATCTGCCACGTTCATCACCCTTTGTCGCTGCAGCTTGCGCAACGTCTCGGAGATCCAAATCATGAACCTCAAAAATCTTGTGTAGCACTTCCAATAAATCAGCAGCCTCTTCAAGACACGGCTCTTCAATAAATTCAACTAGCTCTTCAGTTAGTTTATCAAACAATCTCTCTTTATGTTCAGTATGGTGAGCAATATGATATTTACACGTCTGTCCACTTGCCTCAATAATCTCAGGAATTCGATCTCTCACTAATTTCATTTTTTCAACTTATAAATTCTAAATTCTTTTCTCTGAATCCATTTTAGCGGACAATTAAAATCGTCAAGCCACATAATATTATAGTAGATAATAGGAGGAGTCCGACCACTTGAAGAAATTTCAACAATCAACCCCTCGCGTTCTTCTCTACATGTGCCAACAATGTCACCAACTTCAGGAAAAAACCGTTTTAATTCTTTCTTGTCCAAACGCGTAAGCCTCCAATATTAATTAGGAAGTTACTTGCTCTTTTTTATCTTAACTAAAAGTAGAGTACCTCTCTCAATTTTCTCTCGGAGATTCTTTTCTTTGTGGGCTTTGAAACCACGATTAATTGAAGATTTTTCTGTTGTTGAAATGAACGTATCCCACCATACAACTTTCTTTGTTTTTAATGTTTTGTTTTTCTGTAAATTTTTGTGTTCTTTCCGTACTATTTCAAAAGCAGATTTATATGTTGATGGAGAATTAGTTTTAGTTTCAACATGCTTTTTCTTCAACAAGATAATGGACGTACCAGTTTTCTCATTAATGAGCATGTCACCAACATGCAGTTTACTCTTCTTTGTCAATTTCATGAATACATTATAACAATCTTCTTAACAAAAGTCAAGACCAAGATGAATTATTTCCAACTTTTTTAAGAATTTTTGTAACTGAGATTCCGTCGTGCCTAAACCAAGTAACATCATCCTCAAGTTGTTTAAGGTGTGTATTTGGCAATGATAATTCCCATGTACCTCGGGAATTCTTTACTCGGATATAAAGTGTTGCTCGCCAAGCACCAGCCTGTCTTGCTAGTTCTCTAGCGTCGATATTGGTTAACATAAAACCAGAACGGTTTTGTCGTTCAACGTCATAAGCGTGGACAAATTGAAAAACTCTAAATTTGAATTTTCCAAACTTAATCTCTTCAATTTCAGATTCAAAAACAGAACTATACTTCCTCTTTGGTAGAGAGACTAATATCATTTAATTGTTCCTCTAATCCTGAATTAGAATACATCCAATGCATCGCTTTTTCGACATATTCCATAACTCGCTGAAGAACTTCAAAGGCGTCTTCTTCTGAAAGTTGGTTTTTGGTTGTTGCCAACAAATATTTAATTCCAACTAAAGCAGCAGTGGGCGAGGAATTAGAAGATTCAACCAATGCCCTATCTAATTCTTCTTCTATGATCTGTTTAATTTCTTTTTTTGTGATTTTAGTTTTCATGATTATCCTCTCATATCCTTTCCATCAGGAGGTGGAGAATAGGGGCTTTCTTCATGATCATAATCTGCATTTTTAAGAATCTGCACTTGAGTATATAAATTCTCGTTAATTGCCATAAGGTTATTGATAATTCCATCAACCCTTGAATCGCCCAATCTATGTAAAATAGATGAAGCAGCTTCTAATAACCCAGAAGCTTTATGTAAATCTTGCAAAGCCTCATTGCGCAATCCAGCATCAGATCCATCGTTAAATCTATTCAATTCTTCCTCGATGATTTGTTTTAATCTAGTTTTAGTAACTCTGGTTTTCATTTTATCTCCTCGCATATTTTAGTTGGCTTCTACAGAAAGTGAAATCCCAGCATTGTGCCATTTCTCTTCAACAAACAATTCCCACTCATCGCTAGATAAATGATCATCTTTTAAATGATACTGTAATTCTTTTCCAATAGCTAATCTGGATTCTGTCATAAGGGAAAATTTAATAAAGGAACCATAAATTTCCCACTTAGTTTTGATATCGTAATCGGTGAAACCAAGTTTCCTAAGGTGTTGTCGATACTGTTCATAGTCCTTCATAATATAATTAGTCTCCTTATTTAATCAAGCATAAACCATTTATGGACAAAATTACGGTTAAACCCATGGCAGGGAAAAATACATTTCTTTCACTTAAGATAGAAAGTCCATCAATTCTAGCTGGACTAGGTGGCATAATTAGCCCCACCGTGTTTGTAGTCAAAAACATTCCCTCTAACCAAAAAGGTGAATAAAATTCAGATTTAAGTCTTACCAACTTTCCGGGGATAAACAGTTGTGCATCTTCAAACAAATTCTATATTCTCCAAACTTATAACATCAGATCTTCCATTCTCGCACCACACAACCTTTAGTGGATAAGGCAGAAGAAGATTGTTAATTATAGTTAACGTTCCACGTTGTCCATAATATCCAATCACAATACCATATTTATAAATCTTATTATTGCCGAAGCCCTTAAAATCTCTTGGAGTTATATCCATCCTAAACATTTTTCCAATACATTCTTCTAAGGCTGATTTTGATTCAAATTCATTCATTATAAAATCTCAAAATCTCCAGGCTTAAATTTCATTAAACCTCGCAAACCAATTCAAGCAAATCTTCAATAAGATAATGCCACTCCCCGGTTGTTAAAAACACACAATACATGATGGGTATGAACTTTTGAAAAAGTTCAATAGCCTTCCATGTTTCTTCTTCTTCGGGTGAAAGATAATCAGACCATTCTGCTCTATTCTCGCTAAGAGCGATTTCGACAATAAAACCAATGGTGTCAGCTTTAACTATATTGGCATACATTGATGAAGAAAGCGACTTTTTAAGTTTTACTAAATCTCCAACTTTAAACAGATTTTGCATACCTATAATATAAGCATCTATTTCAATAATGTCAAGGGGTTAATTTAAGCGAGATCGAAAACAGCCATTTTGGAAGGACTGTGGGGCAGAAACCCAACATTGCTGTAATGAGCATCTTGTGCCTGACTAATGCCTCTCTGCTTCGCAATGCGGACAATTGATTTAATATAAGCAAGAGCTTCTTCTCTGGTTATGGTTTTTATTTCTCTATCGAGTTGTTTGGTAATCCAAGTATTACCCATTATTTTATTCCAAAGTTGAGCCTCTGATATGGCTGATAGATATGCATCAACTTGTTGAGATGTGAGCTTTGTTCTAGGTTTAAATGGATCAGCGCCGGTGGCTTTGGTTGCCATATCTATAAGTAATTTAGTAACCGTACTCTGAATCCATACCAACTCTGTGCGCCAAGCGCGAGGATCGTGATATCTAGATTGTCTTACCAGTTCTGCTTTTTGAGCAGGAGTTCGAAATTCAGTATCCTTAGACTTATCCCATGCTTTGTTTGCATCGGCATAGCTGGCAGAAAACTTTTTAGTTCTTTCAATACGATCTTTAAAAGTTTCAACTCTTCCCATTTCAACATAAAGCATGGTATTTGCAAATTCACCATGATCATAAATTGGAACATCTGATGCGGAAGCGCCGCCCTCGGGATCAAATTGTTGCTGCATGATATCGCCGTAAATTGATGGACTGACTTCTCTACCAGGAAAATCATCCTCCATATTCTGACCAATAGCTAAAACATGATCATTATCAAGAAGAAAGGCAGACTTATACGAACCCACACCCAACAGTCTTTTAATGATATTTGAGTGAAGAGGTTTAACGGGAGCAAGAAGTTTAGATAATAGTTTTTCTATCTCAAACGCAGGAACCTTACCCCAATCAACTATATAGGTTTCTTCTAGCTCTTTCCATTCTTCTGGAGTATTGTTGTAGAACCAAGATTTAATCTCATACAGATTCATATCTTCAATGATAGTTTTAATATTTGTGATATAACGCATTGTTCTTCGTCTTTTCAACTCTTCTCGGATCAATTGATGAAGAATCGATTCAGTGGCTCTCTCACCACCTAAAACTCCTAAAGTGCCAGCATCATTATTTCCAAAATCGCCAACCTGTTGACTTTTGCTCTTGTGTTTTCCAATAATTGTGTCTGCAACGTATTCTTGAGGGAGTTTTAGTTTGCCACTTCGATATATTCCACCTTGATCGTAGAATCCCTGCGTCTGTGTGTCTTTGTCAAAAATGCGATAGAATCCATCAGGAAGCAAATCCAATTCAAATCTATTGGGCATTTCATAAGGTACGTGCATTAATGAATTTCCTCTATAATTAGGAAAGCAAATAGAGAAAATCCTTATGAATTTAATAATCTAAGATTTTTCCACATCGCACATTCTTTAATTGACAAATTTCTTCTTGAAACCAACTTTTTGTTTGCAACGATGGCGAGAATCTTCTTTTTCGTATTGACGTTAAACAGAATTGTTGTACCACCTGTGCATCGATTAACATCATTGCTTTCGTTAGATGTTAACGATCTATGAATTGCAGCAATGTATTCTTGTTTAGAATTTAATCTCATGATACAATTTCTTTCCAAGCCGAGATGGCATTTCTTGCCCGGTGACAGTCTTCAGAATGTTTAGGCATCTGAGAGTGAACATATTTTTCATTCGTCCACATATCAACTTCATGTTCCATGTATTGAACGGAACACCAACATTTTCCATATGCTGTAGAATCGCCAACGTTAAAACTCAATAAGACATTAAAAAGTTCTTCTGCTGCCTCTGTAACGCCTAAAAGACGCAAAAGGACATCATAGGGTAGGGTGAAAGTTAAAGTGCCGTGTACGTTAACTGGAGGTGTCTCTTTAAGGTGTCCTATAAGATCATATAGGCTTTCCGATTCACCTTTGGGTTTTGCTGTCTTTTTGTACTCAGAGTCACCATAAATTTTCATTTTTGTTCTTCTGTTTAAACATCTTCTGTATGCTGTTCAATCGCAACATAAAGTTCATTTTTGATCTCGGCAAGAACTTGCTTCATGAGGTTCTTATCGTTATGATCGAGTTCTGCCAATCGATTGCTGAGTTCTAACTCAGTGAAAGCATATTGCAAATTACCATTGTCGATATGCTTTCGAATTTGCTTAGTAATTTTGTTTTTAACGTTGCTCACTTTATCTTTTACTCAACTCGTTTAATATAGCTCTCGATAAGTTCATGAGCAGTTCTAATATTCATTTTTGTGAATGTATTAACATTTTCTTCAGTTTCAAACCTAAGAACAAGCTTTGCCAAAAG
>Ga0310121_10004736_pt1 | contig 11887 bp, 13 predicted proteins | sample CB27_Tmax_986_MG_FD_203504 | JGI IMG/M metagenome (GOLD analysis project Ga0310121, IMG submission 203504) | Marine microbial communities from Western Arctic Ocean, Canada - CB27_Tmax_986 | ecosystem: Environmental > Aquatic > Marine > Oceanic | place: Canada: Western Arctic Ocean | collected...
CGCCTACCCGGGTAGCTCCAGCAGCTGTCCGTCGGGCCCAGCGTTCAGCACCAGGGCCTCACCGACCGTAGAGCGCTGTCCCCAGCACCCGTGGATGTGGCCGCACACGACCAAGCGTGGAGACACGCGCGCGATGGTCTCGAGCACGGCGTAGCTCCCGAGGTGCCGGCCTCCGGCCTCGTCGACATGCCCATGAGGAGGGGAATAGGTGACGAGCACGCCGCCCTCGGGGCATTCGGCCAGCATCACGTCCGCTTCGTTATCGGTCAGATCTAAATTCCACTCTCCGAACGGCGTCACCGGGATGCCCCCGCCGACCCCGTAGAAGGGGATCCCCTCCAAGGTCACGACCTCGCCGTGAAGGACATGAGCCGACGGCCACCCCGCACACGCCTTCCGTAACTCCGCATCCGACTCACCGTTGCCTGTAACCAGAACCACGGGTTTGTCGACCCACGGAGGATCTCGATCATGTCGTCGAGGCCGTTTCGCATGACGGCAAAGTCGCCGGCACCGATGAGGACATCCGCGGCGGCGGAGCGCTCGACCAGGGAGCGGGCCGCTTCTCGATCGCGGTGCAGGTCACTGAAGGCGAGGAGTTGTATGGATCGAACAAGATATCACCGTGCGACTCCGTCCACACGGGGCCGAAGCGTGATGTGACCCCCGAGCGGAGGGCCGGGGGACTTCAAGCCCATTGCTCGCATCATCAGTATCGCGGGCGTAATCGGAGGCGTGGGCGGCTTAGGCCTCGATCTGCTCCTGCAGCCCGAGAGTGAGAGGACGCTCAGCGCCATTCCGTTGGCCGCCAGGCCCTGTCGGGTTGGCGATCGGAGCGGTGAGCACACGGGGCTCTGACGTGGAGGAGGCCTATTCGCCCGACCCCTTGTCCGGGGCCCTTTTCAAGGTCGACCAGGGTAGCTTCGGACTTGGGCTCCCGACTCCGACGCCAAGCTTCGTTCGATTCGATCTCCCCTCGGGAGGTATGGCCCTCGAGCCCGCGGCCTCGTTCACCCTTTTCTCTGCGAGGTTTTGACCCGATGGAGTAAGGCTAGGCCTCACCCCCGTTTGGGTCCGACTCCGCCGCTCCTGACCCGTAGACCTCGGGGACCCAACGTAACCCATCGATCGGGGGCCGCCGGTAGTTCGGGTCCCTCTGGAGGTCCGGGAGCTCCACGGCATCGTGGGGAATCTCCTCGAACGGAATCGCTGTCAGAAGGTGGTTGATACAGTTCAGTCGGGCGTGCCGTTTGATGTCGGCGCCAACCATGTACCAAGGCACCTCCTCGATATCCGTATAGGTGAACATCGCGTCCTTGGCCCGGGAGTAGTCGGTCCAGCGGGCGCGAGAAGCGATGTCGACTGCGCCGATTTTCCAGCGCTTACGCGCATCATTGATCCGGCTCCGGAATCGCCGCTCCTGCTCTGCGGGACTTATCGCAAACCAGTACTTGATCAGGATCATCCCGGACTGGACGAGCATCCTCTCGAACTCCGGACACGACCGCAGAAACTCCCTGTACTCACCGTCGGTGCAGAACCCCATCACCCTCTCGACTCCACCGCGGTTGTACCAGCTGCGATCGAACAGCACCATCTCTCCCGCGGCCGGCAGGTGAGCAACGTAACGTTGGAAGTACCATTGGCTCCGCTCGCGCTCGGTCGGAATCCCAAGCGCCACGACGCGGACGATACGAGGATTCAGTCGCTGCGTGATCCGCTTGACGACGCCGCCCTTGCCCGCCGCGTCACGGCCTTCGAAGATGACGGCCACCCTCAAGCCCTCCTGCTTGATCCACCTCTGGAGGCCCACGAGCTCCTCCTGAAGCCGGAAAAGCTCGCCCTCATAAAACTTCTTCCCGATTCGGCCGTCCTGCCTGTATCCGTCCGACATTCCGTTCCTTACTCTTTGCCACCGCCCAGCGGAATGGTAGCATCACCCCTTCCCGGCGCATCTACATGAAGAAACCCTACTCCAGCCCTACACTTGAGAGATCGAACAGCGGATCAAGAAACCTGAGCGCGCCGTAGAGCTCCTCACCCTCGAAGGGGGGATCGACGTGCTGCGCGCCGACGAGGGTGAGTTGGATAATCCTGGCCAGTAGTGCTGCCGCGTCCGGGTCCTCCATCCGCGTAACGCATAACTCAACGAGGAACTCGAGCCTCTTTCGGTCGACGCGATCCTGGATACGAAGCGCCTGGGGCTCCCGAGCGGCCCAGCCCCGAATCGCCCGTTCTAATCTCGCATTCTTCAGCTCCGACGCCTGCCGGTTGACCGCACGCAGCCGCTCCCTCACGGGCGCGTCGGACCGACCCGACGCGATGATGCGGTCCGTGGCCTGTCGCTCCCACACCGCCAATAGATCCTCGACATATCCCGGCCGGCCCTCGAAGTGGTGGTAGAACGACCCCTTCGTGCGCTCGAGACGTTCGCAGAGGGCATCCACCGTAAGTCCGGCATCGCCCTCGCTGGCAAGGATCCGGAAACCCTCTTCAATCCAGTCCTGTCGCGATCTTCGAGCCATCCGGTAGTCTCGCTCCTCTTGTCGTGATCGGGTTCGGTGGAGAACGGTAACGCCCGTCTTCCGCACAGGCCAACGTCGCGCATTGACGTGCGGCGACCAGGGACGGCCACGCATGACCGTCCGTAACACAGAGAGCCTGTAGATCTATGAACGAACGACTCAATACACGGGCTGGAAGAGCTCCGGGGTCAACCAGTTCCTCACGTATCGCCCGCCGTTTCTAAGCGGACGGAAGTCCTCAAACGGACAGCGCTCCTCAGATGTGCCGCGACATCCTGCGCACGACCAGGCTCAACCAGACCCGACAGACGTGCGTGACCAGAAACAGGAACGTCCAGGTCGTCGTCCACAGACCCAACGAGTCGAGTAACGATCCGAAATAAAGACCTTTGGAAACCTCACCAAAGTCCGGCCTATCCGGCCAGGAATAATGCTGGCCGGACGGTTACTCGTCCGTGAACTCCAGGACGAGCTCCGCCGCCCCGCCCGCGCTCAGGCTCACCCTGTGCTGCCGCACAACGAGGGACGGGTGCCATGCGGTGATAGAATATTCCCCCGGCGGAACGTCTTCGATGATGAAGGTCCCGTCCCCTCGGGTGACCGCCCAGTAGGGGCTATCGGCAGCGTAGATCCAGCCCTGCATGAAATCATGGGCATCGTACTCCAGCCGCACCAGATTGCCGAGCCGCGGACGAAGCTGCTGGACAATGACTTCCTTCGACCGCGGCTGGCCCAGATTGAACAGGGTTCTCCCCGAGCCGTCTATGAGCTCGTAGGCGTGAACGTGATGCAATACGGGATCACTGTTGACGATGTCCACGTCCGACGCCCTCGGAACCACCAGGAGCTGCGGCAAGAAAACGCAATCTTTCTGGTCGAGAACGTACCCTCCCGGTGACTCGGGCCACGCCTTCCCTTCTTGAATGCCCTCCACCACGACCACGCCGCCGGCAAGCCCCCGGTTCTCCCCCACCTTCACCTCGGTGCGCTCCAAGTACCCGAATCCGCAGACCCCCTCGTCCTTGGTAACGAGGAGACGACGTGGCTCCAGAACCTCACCGCTGAAAACAGCCGTCCCCACCAGTTCTGCACCGTCGGCCACAGCAACTCCCCGGTAGTCGCTCTGGCCCGCCAAAGGGGTGACGTTTCCGGTCCAGGGAAGTGCCACGAGCGCGAGTACTGCAATTCCGCAGCGAACACCGAAGTCGCTGTTGCGGTATGATGGGTTGTCAACGAAGACCGTACACGTCCTTAACCCCATTCGCGCTTGGCCCTATTTGAGAGTATGTCCGCTTCTTTCTGCGCTAATTTGACACTTCCCGTCGGAAAGGAGATCCCCTGGGGTTCGGAACGTCCAAATTGGGTCATGGGCCAAACCCCCGGGGATCGGGGTTCCTCGTCGGGAGAATTCACTTGAACGCTATCCAAGGCTTTGTGATCTGCCTATCGTTTCTGGGCTCGGTCCTGGCCTTCGGTGGGCACGAAGTGCCGCTGACCGCCGCTTCGGCCACGTCCCGTCCCCCATCGGTCAGCTCCGACGCCCGTGCAGCCGTATCTCATAACGCTCGTCCGGTGGTCCCCTATAGAGATGTCCAGCGTCTCCTGGATCAGAAGTGCACGTCCTGCCACACGGGCGCCGACGCCGCACGAGGGCTGCGCCTGGATTCCTGGGAAGCGCTGTTCTCGGGCTCCGACCACGGAGAGGCGGTCATCCCCTTCGACGCCGCTCGCTCACTGATGATCGAGTTGACGACCAAGCTCGTGGGCGGTCCGCATCCCGTCGAGGTAGGCCGCGAGCCCCTGATCGATGCCGAGGTCGCGCTCCTGAGCGAGTGGATCGACGAGGGTGCCCGGTCGGCGACGGGCGAGATCCCGTATGCCGACGCGCAATACCTCCTCTACGCCGCGAATCAGAGCGTAGCCATCGTGTCCGTAATCGACATGGAGACCAACCAGGTGGTCCGCACGGTGGATCTCAAACTGCTCGGACTCCCTGAGAACGCCTGGCCCCACTACATCGTGGTCGAGCCAGACGGCTCCCACTGGTACGTGTCGCTCATCGCGTCCAACCAGATCCTCAAGTTCGACCGCAGCAACGAATTGGTTCATCGGATCGACTTCGTCCGGCCGGGCCTTCTTGCGCTCGATCCCGAGGGCGAAAACCTCTACGCCGCCCGCTCGATGGCCGCCGTGTCGCCGCCACAGGACATCGGCGTGATTCGCCGTTCTGACATGACGTTCGAAGAGGTGGGCATCTTCCTGCCGAGGCCCCACGCCTTGGCCGTCCGTCCGGGTGAGGGCACGGTCTATACGGCCAGCCTGGCGGTCAACCAGATAGCGTCCTTCTACCCTGAGGACGAAGCGGTCGAGCTCTACGAATTGGAGGGCGACCGCCCTCACACCTTCGTCGGGTTCGCAGTGTCGCCGGACGGACGCTGGATGGTCGGAACGACCGAACTCACAGCCACCGTCTTCGTGTTCGATCTCGATCGGGCCCCCGACATGACGCCGGTGGATACCATCGCGGTAAACGCCGCTCCGTGGCATCCGGTTTTCACACCGGACGGGCGCTGGGTCTACGTGGGCAACAACTGGGACAATACGGTCAACGTGATCGACATGGAGACGCGCAGTCTCGCCAAGGTCATCGAGGGGAACGGGCTCGCTCAGCCCCACGGAGCCGCCGTATCACATGACGGACGCTTCGCCTACGTCGCCAGCCGGAATCTCGAGATGCCCGTGGGCCACAGCAAGTACGGCCACATGTACACGCCCCGTTACGACCTGGGCGACAATGCACGGGCGGGGACGGTGGTGGTGATCGACACCGAGAGTCAGGAGATCGTGAAGGTCATCGAGATCGAGGGGTACGGGGCGGGGCTGGGGGCAGCGGCGCGGAACTGAGCGGAGCCCCCTCTATTCGTCATACTCCACAGCAGCGTCGAGCGCACCCTCCAGCTCCAACCGTGCGATCCACGACCCGAGCTCTTCGTGGTTTATGATCCCGCCGCTGATTTGAAGAATCATGGCCATGTCACAAAGGTGTCGGTCTGATCCCGACTCACGGAAATACTCGAGCTTCTGGAGAATGACGTATTCGACGGGTGCAATCGAGATGGAGTATTCATCCAAGGGAGAGCGACGTGCGGCGCTCGAAACCCCAAGCATGGAGGGGATCACTTCGGAGGCCGTGAGATGGGTGCCACCTGGAACTGGACCGAGCCCTCGGGATCCCCGTGGAACACGCCGTCGATGACACAGACGTGGAAATGGAAGTGGGCGTTCAGAGATGAGCCGAACCGATGAAGGAACGTGATGGCGTCGATCTGGACATCCGGACCGGATCCGGTGCTCGCCTGTCGGAGCGTATTGTGAACGGCCCGTAGGAAGATGGGCAGCATGGCGCTGGCGATCGTGGGAGTGTGGTGCAGGAAGGGCCGGATGTGTTTCGGCACGGAGAGCACCCATAATATGTTGGTTATGGATCGCCATCTCACTCCGTAGAGCGGGGATCTGGGAGCGCAGGGTGGGGTCAGGGGCCGGGACCGCGGACAGCCGCCCCGAGATGGAGTGAGACGGCGATCCCGCCACCATGTCAGAGCGACAATCCCTGCTCACGTCCGGATCAGGCAAAGAGTGCTGAAAGCCCAGGCTAGTCCACGGACGGACCCAGCTCGGAAACCCCCAGCGGCCGAAGTGTCACCTCCACCCCCCCCTCCCCCACCCGGCTCCAGGATTCACGCGGCACCTGGTCGGTCTCGGGAAAGTCGACGCGCGTGTGTAGCCCGCGGCTCTCCTCCCTCGCACGGGCCGACATCGCCATGATCAACCCGGCGAGCGAAATATTGCGAAGCTCGGCCAGGTCCGACGATGGCTGGCTCGTCTCATAAAGGTGGTCCGACCACTCCCGCATCTCCGCCAACCGGGTTACGGCGCGATCCAGCCGCCCGCGTGACCGGACCAGCCCCATGTAGTTCAGCATCAGACTACGGACTGCATCCCACTCGTGGTCGAGGATCACTCCCTGGTCGGGCAGCGGCGGGTCCGTTCCTGAGGAAGGCGGCGGGGGTGGCTCGGATCCCTCGGCAGGCTGCGGTGCGATGGCTCCGGCGCGCTCGGCCAACACGGAGGCCTCGAGTAGTGAGTTGGACGCGAGCCGGTTGGCTCCGTGGACGCCCGTGAACGCCACCTCACCCGACGCGAAAAGGCCGTCGATTTCCGTATGCCCATCCAGATCGACGGCGACTCCGCCACACATGTAGTGCGCCGCAGGTACAACCGGGATGGGGTCCCGGCCCGCAACGATCCCGTACGTCTCGAGGCGCGCCGAGATGACCGGAAACCGCCCCCGGAATCGCTCCTCACCGATGCTGGACGCATCCAGGACGACGAATTTGTCGCCTCGGCACTTGGTCTCCCGGTCGATCTCTCGGGCGACCACGTCGCGTGGGGCCAGCGAGCCAAGGGGATGGCGGCCGTTCATGAACTCCTCACCGGCAAGGTTTCGGAGCACCGCACCCTCGCCGCGCACCGCCTCGGAGATCAGGAAGCTCTTCGCCTTAGAATGATGAAGGCAGGTCGGGTGGAATTGAACCATTTCCATGTTCCCGAGCGAACATCCGGCCCGGGCCGCCATCGCGATGCCATCGGCAGTGGCGATGTCGGGGTTGGTCGTATACAGGTAGACCTTCCCACAGCCTCCGGTGGAGAGCATCGTCTGCTCCGCTCGAGCCAACCCGGTGGCTCCAGTCTCCTGGTCAAGGAACGACGCGCCATAACACCGGCGGCGGGCGCCATCCGCACCCACCCAGAGATCGAGTGCGATGTGTTGCTCGAGGAGTGTGATTTCGGAGTTGTTCGCCACGGCGGCGAGCAAGGCACTCTCGATCTCCTGCCCCGTGCGATCCTTCGCATGCACGATTCGTCGTCGGCTGTGCCCCCCCTCCAGGCCCAGATCGAGACCCTCGGAATCTCCGTCCGTATGCACGAACGTGGCGCCCAACTCTGTGAGACTGCGAACGAGGGCCGGCCCTTCCCGTACCACGACCTCGACCACGCCCCGCCGGCACAAACCCGCCCCTGCCTCGATAGTGTCCGCCACGTGCAGATCGAAGGAGTCGGTGGGACCGAGGACCGCCGCAAGCCCACCTTGAGCCCGGTTGGTCGAGGAGTCGCTCCGGAACTTCTTCGTCAGAATGAGGACCGGCCCGAACTGGGCCGCACGAAGCGCATAGGTCAGGCCAGCCACGCCACTACCCAACACGAGCGTGGTGCAGCGGTGCGTAATCGCTTGAGCGCCCATGATCTCCGTGGGTTATGAGTTGCAAGTGACGACCTGCAGGCGACGGGTTTCGGCAGGGGCGACGAGTTTTTTGACGGCAGTGTAGACCATCCGACCCCGGAACGACAGATTTCGAGGGTACGTCCAGCGATCACAGCACACCGAGGATCCCGATGGCCAAGAAGAATTCATTCGATGTCTCCACCGGCGTCGATCTCCAGGAGGTCGACAATGCCGTGAATCAGGCGCAAAAGGAAATCGCCACCCGTTATGACTTCAAAGGCACGGACTGCAAGGTGGAGTTCGACCGGAGCGGTGGGGCGATCGGGCTGGAAGCGGATGACGAATATCGTCTTACGGCCGTGCTTAAGGTCGTGCGTGAGAAGCTCTCGCGGCGCGGTGTTCCGGTGAAGAATCTGGATCAAGGTGGGGTCGAGATCCGCAGTCTGGGGCGAGCCCGCCAGACCGTGGGCCTCAAGCAGGGGATCGACCAGGAGACCGCGAAGAAAATGGTGAAGGCAGTCAAGAACCACGGATTCAAGAAGGTCCAGGTCCAAATCCAGGCCGACGAATTGAGGGTCACGAGCCCGTCCAAGGACGAGCTGCAGCAGGTCATGGCACTCCTGAAGGGGGAGGACTGGGGGATAGAGCTCCAGTTCGGCAACTACCGCTAAGTGGATCGGCAGGTGGCCTGTTTAGCCCGATCCGATTAGCCTGTGTTTTGGCAGTCGAAGAACCGTGGGTTCGACACCCATCTTTGGGAGGTATCAAAATGCTTAGAGGTCGACGTCGTTGGTCGGTTCTCGGGAGTAGTTTTCTCGCCGTCTTCTTCGCTGCGCCGGCAGTCGCACAGCAAAGAGGCACCCCAGTCGCCCCTCCTGGCCCAACGGCCGCCCAAGCGATGGCCGCGCTCGCAGTCGCCCGGGAGACAGCCGAGGGGTTGGGCGTCAGCCTCAGTTGCGCGGTCGTCGATTCGCGCGGAGACATGATCGCACTGGCCCGCATGGACGGGGCACGCTTCTATACCACCGACGTCGCGCGTGGAAAGGCACGAATTTCGGCTCTGTTCGGGCAGCCGAGCAGCGACATGGCAGATTTCGGCAACTCCCCCGCCTTCCAGAGCTTCAACGAGACGCTCCCGGGGCCTCTTTACGCATTCCAGGGCGCCCTGCCGATCATGAGAAGTGGTGAGTTGATCGGTGCCATGGGCTGCAGTGGCGCGGCATCACAAGTGGACGAAGACGCTGTGCGCTCCGCGCTTTCCGTCTTCTAGGCGGGCCGTCCGATTCCTAGACCGACCCCGACTCTTCCTGGAGAGAGCTCGATGAGCCAGACCAAGAATTTTTCGCGAGCCCTGCTCGCAATCATGCTCGTGGCTGGGGGCGTCGCCGCACCCTTGGGACTCGAGGCGCAAGCCACCCCACAACGGCTCACGCTCGGTGAAGCGCAAGCCATCATCGCGGCGGCTCAGAGAGATGCTGATAGCAAGGATCTCCGACTCAGCATCGCCGTGGTCGACGGTCGGGGCGACCTGATCGCCGCCACCCGGATGCCGAATGCGCGCCCTACGACCATGGACACGGCGATCGGAAAGGCCATGGGCGCCGCTATCTTCGGGCGGCCGAGCGCCGAGCTCGCGGTACGGTCGGATTCTCCCCTCTATCAGAACATGAACGAGGCTACAGGCGACCGGCTCCGGTTCTTCCAGGGCGCGATTCCGATCACACGAGACGGCTATACCGTGGGTGCGGTGGGCGCGAGTGGAGCGTCGGCGCAGGCAGACGAGGACAATGTGAGAGCCGCGCTCGAGGCCGTGGGACTCTAGGGACATGAAGACCAACCTTGCGGCCTCTATGACCGGTGCCGCGGTGGTCGGTGCTCTGATCCTGCTGGGCGTCCCCTTGCACTCCCAGGCGCAGAATCCCGCGTGGGGGCTTACCGCCGTTCCGGGTCTCGAGGTCGGTCACTTCACCCTGAGCGGACGACCGACCGGTTGCACCGTGGTGCTGGCCGAGGGTGGGGCCGTGGCAGGTGCAGACGTCCGGGGCGGCTCGCCCGGTACGATCGAAACCGAGTTGCTCGATCCCGTAAACACCGTCCAGGAAATACACGGAGTCGTGCTCTCCGGCGGTAGCGCCTTCGGGCTGGATACGAGCTCCGGGGTCAGGCGCTATCTGGAAGAGAGGGGCGTTGGCTACAAGATGGGAGAAATTCTCGTCCCCATCGTGGTGGGAGCCATCATCTACGATCTCCCGGTGGGTGATGACCCTCGGATCCGGCCCGACGCTGACTGCGGGTATCGTGCGGCGAGCCAGGCCAGCCGCGCAGCACCGCCCGAGGGCAACGTCGGCGCGGGGGCCGGGGCGACGGTGGGTAAGATTCGGGGTATGGCGCGAGCCATGAAGGGAGGGATCGGAACCGCCTCAATCAGGCTCGAGACCGGCCTTGTCGTGGCGGCTCTGGTGGTCGTCAACGCGGTGGGGGACGTGATCGACCCGAACACCGGCACGGTGGTCGCGGGTGTTCGCACCTCAGATGGCCATGGACTTGCCGATGCCCGTGAGCTCATCCGGTCTGGAGCGTCGATCGAACCCGAGCCCGGTGCCAACACCACCCTGGGAGTCGTCGCCACCAACGCAAGGCTCACGAAGGCCGGGGCCACGAAGGTCGCGCAGATGGCCCAAGACGGCCTGGCTCGTACAATCTACCCCGCCCACACGCCTGGAGACGGAGACACGGTGTTCTCCTTGGCCATGGGCACGTTCTCGGGGGCAGCCTCGGTATCGACAATCGGGGCCCTGGCGGCCGACGTAGTGGCGGTAGCGATCTTGCGCGCCGTGCGGGCGGCCACGGGGATTCCCGGGCTCCCCTCCTCGAGCGACATCGACATAGGCAGGTGATCTGCCGGACTCCACCCTACTCGGAGTCCTGGCCTCGGTGGCGGGTTCATTGTCGTGGCAGTAGAGCGGGCTTCGCGATCCGTTGTACCCCGGCGTAGACGTTGAATCCCTCCGACCGAGTGAACCCGAGGAGGCTCATGTTGAAGCGCCGTGCCAGCTCCACCGCGAGACTCGAAGGCGCCCCCACAGCCACGACCAGGGGGATGCCCGCCGCCAGGGCCTTCTGCATGATTTCGAACGATGTCCGTCCGGAGACCGCCAGGACGGCCCGTCCCAACGGGAGCTCTCCCGCCAGAAAAGCCTCCCCCACGATCTTGTCGACGGCGTTGTGCCGCCCCACGTCCTCGCGCACCGAAACGAGCTCGCCGAGCTCGTCGAAGCGGCCCGCCGCGTGGATGCCACCCGTGCGATCGAAAACCCCCTGGCGGGCCCGGAGCCTCCCCGGCAGGTCGCTCAGGATCGCCGGATCCAGGCTCAGACCCTCGTCGGGAAGCTGCTCGCACCCTCGGACCTCCACCGCCTCCAACGACGCCTTGCCACACACCCCACAGCTTGAGCTCATGTAGAAATTTCTCGAAAGCGCACCGGGATCGAAGAAGGCTCCAGATCGCAGCTTGACGACGACGATGTTGTAGGTGGGCTCGTCGCCCTGACAGTAGCTAATCTCAACGACATCTTCTCGGCGGCGCACCAGTCCCTCGCCAAAAAGGAAACCGGCCGCCAGCTCGAAGTCGTCCCCCGGGGTGCGCATCGTGACCGAGACGGCGGAGGTCTCGCGGGCGCCATTCCGGGTGAACTCCACGCGGATCTCGAGCGGCTCCTCCACCGTCACAACGTCCTTGCGATCGACGAAACGGCCGTCGGCCATGCGAGATATCTTGACCCGCGATACACCCTTGCGCGGTGTGATCACCCTCAGGATTCCTCGGACGCCGGGGGAACGAAGGCCACGATCCGAAGCGGACCCCCGCTGCCGCCGGCCACCTTCATGGGCAACGCGACCACGAATGCACCCTCCTCCGGAAGCCCATCTAGATTGGCCACGTTCTCGAATCCAGGAATGTTGGCGCCATAGATGATCACGTGGGCCTCGAACCCGGAGGATTGGCCATAGTCGATGCTGGCCGTGTCGATCCCCACGGCAGCGATGTTGCGTCGATCGGCAATCCAGCGTGCCGCAT
>Ga0310121_10004737_pt1 | contig 11885 bp, 8 predicted proteins | sample CB27_Tmax_986_MG_FD_203504 | JGI IMG/M metagenome (GOLD analysis project Ga0310121, IMG submission 203504) | Marine microbial communities from Western Arctic Ocean, Canada - CB27_Tmax_986 | ecosystem: Environmental > Aquatic > Marine > Oceanic | place: Canada: Western Arctic Ocean | collected...
CGTTTGAAAGGCTTTCGTCGGATCTTTTCCCGTTTTGAGAAGTTGGATGTTATGTTTGTCGGTTTTATCTGTTTCGCCCTTGCCGTCGACATGCTCCGTTTGTGTTAACAGGCCCTAGAGCAATCGAATCGCCAGCTTGGGATCGGTTTTGGACTTCAATGCGACGCTGAGTTCATTGAGTCCCTCTCGCCACTCGCGCATGCGGCCGGGCGCGCTCACCTGCCGTTCGACGTGAATCCGTTTGAGTGCCACCATGGTCTCCGTGGCCTGGTCCGAATCCTCGGGTTCGCGTGCGCCAAATGCCAGTCTCAAGTCAAAGCGATGATGGCCGGCGATCATCGCTGAGAAATCGACCGGCTGGGTCCAGGGTTGCCCCTCTCGCGGGCTGAGCACTTTGGCCATGCTTCCCCGCTCCAGACTGATCCAGATCGAGGGCTGGACATCGGGCGGGTCGGTCTCCCACATCAATTGGGCCCCTTCGTGGGGCATCGGTGAATCGAAGGTCCATTGGACCCATTGCTCGCCCCGGCTCAGGTCCATGCGCAGTGCGTTGTCCGGGTCGAGCCGAACGCGATGGGTCGGCTTGCCGCCCGCGATAATGCGGGAGTCGCCGCGAGCCAGTGACCACAAGAACGAACCTCGTAGGCTTTCGGGCGCATCGGCCGTTGGGCCCACTGATTCACAAACCAATCGCTCGCCCGGCAGCAGCGTGAACGGTTGCAAAACGCGGTTGGGATCGCGGGCGAACTGCGCCAACTCGAAGAGATCCGCGCCGCCGAGGCCCCAGAGCTTGATGTCGCGCAGCCTGGTCGGGCCATCGTTGCGCAGCAGGACGCGCTTCCAGGGTTCGGTCCCATGCTCGCGCCTGACCAGGACCCGTGTCAGGCCGAGCGAGCCCACCAGCACTTCGGCCGTCCCATCTTCACCGCTCTGTCCATGGATGAACACGGCGGGCCGCATGCACCCGCTCGCGACCGCGACAAGGATGGGAACCACAAGGTATTGCGCGCGTCTCAACTTTCGGATCGGAATGAGCGAGAACCAGGAATAGACGGTCAACAACAGTACCCTCATACGTTTCGTCGCCCGAACCATGCCCCACAAACGCGGCTACCGTGATCCGCTGGTTGAAACATCCTCGAAAACAGCGTCGGCGGAATCGGTGACCGGCGTCTGGGCGGTCGGCGTCTCGACGACCGACGGCACGGCGGTTGGAGTTGGGCTTGTGGTGGCCGTGGGGATCGGCGGCGCCGGTGTCGGTTCGGGGCTCGGAGACGGTTGCGCCGGGGCTTGGGATTCGGGCTCGGGTTCGGGGGATTGATCTTCCTTCGACGACCGTTCCTGGCTTTGCAATGCGATCAGGTTCGTCCGCGCGTCGGCGTTGGTGGAATCGATCCGGAGCGCCTGGCGGAAGTAATCCATCGCCGTGGCCCGGTCGCCGTCGCGGTTCCAGGCCAACGCACCCATGATCCCCAACCAATCGGCCTGGTGCGGACCTCGCAGGCCCAGGCGTCCCAGTTGCATGAGTATCTCCCGCGCCTGATCGTATCGCCCGTGAAAGATCTGATAGCGCGCCCCGTACAGCAGCAGCGGGACATCGGCGGAGAAATCCTTGCAAAAGGCCATCAGCCAGTCCAGGCCCTCGCCGGTCAAACCTTGGTCCTCGCGCATGCGGGTATAGAGCTCGGCGATGTCCCGGTATGAGCTGACATCGGCGTAAAGCCGGCAGCGTTGAATCGCGTCTTCAGCCAAGGTGTAATCCTTCCGCCCCCAGTAGAGTCGCGCCAAGTAGATATAAGGGTCATAGAGGGTCGGGTCGAGCTTGCGCGCCTCACGCAGGTGCAGGATCGCCTCTCGTTGATGATCCGCCTCGGCCAGCAGCTTGCCGTAAACCGAGAGCGCCCGCGCCCGTTCCCGGTCGCTCGTTTCGGGTCGATTTTCTTGGGCGATCAGAGCCTTTTGGGCGAACCCGATCGCCTCCTTGAAATCACGCCGATTCGCCGGGCGCGCCACTTGCCCGTCAAGAAGGATCATGGCGAGATGATACGGCGCCTCGAAGGAGTCGGGATAGGCCGCCAGTTCGGCCCGCCACAGTTGCTCGACCTTGTCCTTGGCGCCGCGCTGGGCGATGAGGGCCAGTTTGCTCATATGTCCGCGCACGGGCGGGCGATCGGCGCGCAGCTCGTCGCGAATCAACTGGTGGAGCTTTAGCGTCTCGTTCTTGTCGTTGTAGAGGAGGGCCTCGGTTTCAACGATCTTGTCCAGGTCATCGGACGACGCGCGTTCCTTGGCCTCATCCAGCATGGCCAAGGCCGCGTCGAGTTTGCCCTCGGCCATCAGATCGCGCAGCAGGTGGATCAGCGGGAGGGCATTGTCGGGGTGGAGGTCCGCCTCGGCCATCCACAGCCTCTCGGCGTCCTTCCACTGGCGACCCCGAGCGTGGCTTTGCCAGCCCATCATGATCACGAGCACGGCGACCACGGCTAGGACGGCGTGCTCGGGCCAATAGACCGTCGGGCTCCGGCGCCGCACCCATTCGGAAGCCCGCCCAACCCCCAGGCCGAACGCCAGGCAACAGCCCGGCAGGGCAAAGACCAACGGTCCCTCGGTCATGAACGTTGAGAGCGGTATGAAATGGGACAGCCCCACCAGCGGGATCACGAGCAACAGGAGGGCGAGTGCCATCGCCCGCCAGCGCCGCAGGCAGAGCACGATCAACCCGATCAGCAGCAGCAGGCCAACCCACCCAAGCCACGCGGGGGGGAGAAGAGCGGCGTGATCGGCCGGGTCATAGATCAGCGTAGGGTGGAACGGCCAGAACAGCCGACCCAGGTAGGCCAAGATAACCGAGGGGGCGATCATCCAGCCCGGGAGGGCCAGGGGCGCCAGCATCTCGTCCACCACATCGGGATGGGGCAGCATGCGTCCGAGCGCCTCGTGGCGAAGGACGAAAAATCCGGTCAGCACCAACCCCATCGTGCCGGCCAGGAGCAAATAATCGCGCAAGAAGCGGCGGCCATCTTCGGGTTGCGCCCGTCTTCGCGCCGCTCGCTGGCCTTTTGTGTCCTTGGAGGGCGGTTGGGAACGAGCGGGGGTTAGCAAGGCCAGGGCGACCAGCCACAAGGGGAGAACCAGGCCCATCTCATGGGCGCCGACGGCCAGCGCGGTCAGGGCCGAGAGCGACAGAACGAGCACCCAGGGGCCGATTGCGCCGATGCGATGCCAGAGAAACAGGTATACGGCCCCCAGCGAAGCCAACAAGCTCAGCAGCACCCCTTGACCGGCCACGCTATAAAGACTTTGGGTCAAGATAGGGTGCAGCGTGAAGGCGAACCCACCGGCCAAGAGGACCGTGCCATCGGAGGCCAGCCGCCCGTAGATGAGCAGGGCCAGGATGATCGCCCCCACCAACATGATCAGGTTGAAGGAGTGGAAGCTGGACGGACTGTGTCCCCACGCCCGCCACTGCATATGCAGGAATCCGGCCAGCAGCGGCCGATAGACCGCCTCGCGCTTCTTGAGCGGAGGCGTGGAATCGAGCCAGATCTGCGTCCAATCGCCCAGGTCGCTAATTTGGGGGTTAAGAGCCGTCCACTCCCTGCCCTCGCCGATGATCGGATGATCGAGCACCCCGATATGAAGCCCCAGCGCCACGATCGGGGCGAACAGGACCAGCCAGGAGAACCGGCCGGCGCGGGCTTGAAGCTGTCTGGAGCGTACTGCGGCCATCGCGATGCGGACTCAGATTGATTGATTTGCCGCCGTCCGATCGTCACGGCCCAATGCAGGCGGTGTCGGCAATAACCCACGGATCCAGGGGTCAGCCCCTAGAAGATAGCACCCGGCGCGGATTTTAAAAAGGCTGAGGGTCTTCGGAGCTGTGAATCAGGTGCGATTCAGTCTTGGGAGTCTACGCCGATTCGCCCGCTCTCGGCCATGTGGGTCTCTTCCGTCCCTCGTGCTCGTGCTCGTAATCGGCCTATTCATCGCGTTCCTACTCGATTCTCGCCCGAGAAAAGGCTCGATTACGAGCACGAGCACGAGGAATGAGGACGGGAGCCGCTCAGCCCTTCAGGCCAAGCAGGTCGTCCATCGTGTAGAAGCCGGGCGCCTGCTCGCGCAACCAATCGGCGGCCTGCAAGGCACCCGCGGCGAAGAGCTCGCGTGAATGGGCCCGGTGTGTCAATTCGACCCGCTCGTTCGGGCCGGCCAGCACCACGGTGTGGTCGCCGACGACATCGCCCCCGCGCAGCGCGTGGACGCCGACCTCGCCCGCCGGCCGTCGGCCGGTTTGTCCCTGGCGGCCGTGCCGCGCGTCCCGATCGTAATTCCCCTGCCGCTCAGCCAGCACGACCTCGGTCAGCCGGCGGGCCGTGCCGCTGGGCGCGTCCTCTTTGTGGTGATGGTGCATCTCGACGATTTCGATGTCGTAATCGGGTCCGAGCAGCCGAGTGGCCTGGCGGGCGAGCCAGAAAAGCACGTTGACCCCGCGGCTGGTGTTGGGCGTGAGCAGGATCGGCGCGTGCTCGGAGGCGGCTCGGATTTCAGTGCTTTGGGCGTCGGAAAAACCGGTCGTGCCAATCAGCACCGGACCCCCGTGGTCGCGACTCCAGCCGAGATGCTGCATGGATCCCCCAGGCAGAGAGAAATGGATCGCAACGGTCCGGGGCGGCGCCTGAGCGGGCGGTTGGTCCGCGACCGACACGGTCGACGGTCCGCCCGGAACCAGTTGTGAGAGAGGTTGACCCAATGCGGGATGGCCCGGGGCCTCAACGGCACCCGCGATCGCATAGCGATCGGGACGGCGCGCGGCCAGTTCCAGGATCATACGCCCCATGCGCCCCGTGGCGCCGATCATGACGATCGCGGTCGGATCGCTCATCGCTTGACTCCCTTCATTCCGGCCCGATCTTACCCGACGGTCCGCAAACCTCAAACATTCAATCGGCAAATCGGCCGGCCCCGACCGGAGAACGTGGCCGGGCGCCCGCCGACCGAAAAAAAACCATCGCCCCCGCAACCAAATCAAGATGCCGTGGCTCCTAGAGCTTGAGACGGACGCCACGGCGCCCGTCCCCCGCGGAACGGCCCGCGTTTCCTGGGTCTTCTCCTGATCGAAGTTTTGAAAGGAGCGGAAACAATGGCGGAATTCACGTACGAGGCGTTGGATCAATCGGGCAAGAGGGTTACGGGAGTCATCAAGACCGCCGGCGAAGAGGTCATCTGCGAGAAGCTGCGCGACATGGGTTACTACCCCGTCGACGTCAGCGCCCACCGCAAAGAGTCGGCCACGCAAGCCGACCTGTTCGCGCTGCCGGTTCTCCGGATTTTCTTCCACCCGATCAAGCCCAGGCACGTCATGACATTCACGCGCCAGTTGGCCACGCTGATCGACGCCGGGCTGCCGATCATGCGCTCGCTCGATATTCTGCGGCAACAGGTCAAGTCGGCCATCTTCAAGGACAAAATCGCCGAGATGGCGCGCGACGTCGAGTCGGGCAGTTCGCTTTCGGAGGCGATGTCCAGACACCCCAAGGTGTTCGATCCGCTGTACGTCAACATGGTGCGGGCAGGTGAAATCGGGGGTGTACTGGAGCAGGTCCTCCAACGCATCGCCGAGTTCCTCGAGAAGCGCGAGGCCCTCAAGGGCAAGGTCAAGTCGGCCCTGATATACCCAATGGTGGTGATTTTCCTGGCCACGCTCATTCTGACGTTTATCCTGATCACCATCATCCCCAAGTTTGAGTCAATCTTTGAGCAGCTGGGCGGCGATTTGCCGGCGCCCACCAGATTTCTCATCTATTTGTCCGAACTTGTGGTTAAGCGGGCTTGGATCCCCGCCGCGGTGATCGGGCTGCTCATCATGGCCTACAAACAAATGAACAGCCGCACGGGCGGAAAGTACCTGCTGGACCACGCGAAGCTCAAGATCCCCATCTTCGGCGACCTATTTGGCAAGATCGCGATCACGCGCTTCGCGGCCACGCTTTCCACGTTGATCAACGCGGGGGTTCCGATCCTGCAGGCCCTCGATATCGTGCGCGAATCCTCGGGCAACGAAGTGGTCGCGCGCGCCACCGGCAGGGTCTATCAAAGCGTCAAGGACGGCGAGACGATTCACCAACCGCTCAGCGCATGCGCCGTCTTCCCGCCGCTGGTGATTCACATGGTGGCCGTGGGCGAGGAGACGGGGGCGATCGAACAGATGTTGAGCAAAGTGGCCGAGGCCTATGAGCGGGAGGTCGATGACACGGTCGCGGCCCTGACGTCGATCCTGGAGCCCGTCCTGGTCGTTTTTCTCGGCGCGCTCGTCGGGGCGATCGTCGTCGCCCTGTACCTCCCCCTCTTTTCGATTCCGAGCCTGATCGGGAGTCAGTAATGTTGGCGGGGCCACAGCGGGCCGGCTCGACCCAATGCCCTTCCGGCGACAAGCCGCCGGAGGATCGGAAATCCGTGCCACGCCCTTTTGGGTCGGCTCCCGGCTCTCGTCCTCGTAATCGGACCTTTTCTCGGGCCGAGATCAGGGTGGGGTCGCGATGATGGGTCGATTACGAGGACGAGAGCTAGGAGCCGAAGATCAACCAGAACGGGGAGCGTTCATCTGAGCGACGTTTACTCCCAGGACTGAATCACACCCCGGGCGCCCCTCGAAAAAATTGATTTCCCGCCGTCGCGAAGTTGGGATATACTACCTGGTAGCCTGGACGACCCGGGGCAAGAGTGAAGCTTTGGGTCTGATCCGGTATCCCGCTCGAACCGATCGACGCAAGGGGGGCCTGAGCGATGGGGGAGTTTTCATACGAAGCGCTGGACAAAGGCGGCAAACAGGTCAAAGGGGTCATCGAGGCCGGCAGCGAAGAGGTGATCTACGAAAAGCTGCGCGACATGGGCTACTACCCCATCGACGTGCGGGCGAACAAGAAGAAATCGGCGGCTCAGTCCGATATTTCCGCCCTGCCGGGCTTGCGAATCTTCTTTCACCGCATCAAGGCCAAACAAGTCATGACGTTCACGCGCCAGTTGGCCACGCTGATCGACGCCGGCCTTCCGATCATGCGCTCGCTCAACATTCTGCACGAGCAAGTCGAGTCGGTCATCTTCAAGGACAAGATCTCCGAGATGGCGCGCGACATCGAATCGGGTAGCTCGCTATCGGAGTCGATGGCCAAGCACCCCAAGGTCTTCGATAAGCTCTACGTGAACATGGTGCGGGCCGGTGAGCTGGGCGGCGTGCTCGAACAGGTCCTCAACCGCATCGCCCAGTTCCTCGAAAAGCGCGAGGCGCTCAAGGGCAAGGTCAAGTCGGCGATGATGTACCCCGCCGTGGTGATCACCCTGGCAACTTTTATCCTGGCGTTCATCCTGATCATGATTATTCCCAAATTCGAGAAAATCTTCGAGGACTTGGGGGCGGAGCTGCCGATGATTACTCAAGTCCTTGTCAATCTCTCCTTCCTCCTCGTCCATAGAATCTGGATTCCCATCTTGGTCATCGTTTTGCTGGTCGTTTTTTTCGTCCAGATGAACAAATACCCGACGACCAAGTACGTCATGGACCGCACGAAACTTAAAATGCCCGTTTTTGGCGATCTGTTCCGCAAGATCGCGATCACCCGGTTCGCGGCGACGCTGTCCACGCTGATTAACGCCGGCGTCCCGATCCTGCAATCGCTCGACATCGTCCGCGACTCTTCGGGCAATGAAGTCATCACCCGCGCCATGGTGAAGGTCTACCAGAGCGTCAAGGATGGAGAGACGATTCACGAGCCGCTGAGCGAGTGCGACGTCTTCCCGCCCTTGGTGGTTCACATGGTGGCCGTCGGCGAGGAAACGGGCGCCATCGACCACATGCTGACCAAAGTGGCCGAGGCCTATGAACGCGAGGTCGACGATACGGTCGCGGCCCTCACCTCGATTCTCGAGCCCGTGTTGATCGTCTTCCTCGGCGCGCTCGTGGGCGTGATCGTCGTCGCGCTCTACATGCCGCTGTTCACCATACCCAAACTGATCAAGTAGACCGCATCGCGCCCGTACCGCACAGTTTAGAGCCCGGCTCCGCCGGACCTGTTTTGTTTTCAGTTTCCGGCGTGCTTTGATTAGGATCAGCCCTGGGAGAGTGGTCGATGATCGGGTGGGGTGAAATCGGACGGTAACGAGATGGCGAACAAGCGCAGACCCCCGCTGCCCCCGCTGGGAGCGCACATGTCGATCGCGGGCGGAACGCCGCGGGCGGTCGAGCGCGCGTTGTCGGTCGATTCGACGGCCTTGCAGATCTTTCTCAAGAACAACAACCGATGGCAGGGCAAGACGATCGACAAGGAGGAGGCGGCGGCCTTCCGCGAGGCGATGGCGCAAAGCGGCCTGGCGCCGGCGGTGGCCCACAGCGGCTATCTGATTAATCTGGCCTCCGCTGATCGGGAGCTGGCCAAGAAGTCGGTGGACGCGATGGTCGACGAGTTGGAGCGAGCGGCGTTGCTCGGCGTGCCGGGGGTGGTCTTGCATCCGGGCGCGCACAAGGGACATGGCGAGCCCAAGGGGATCGCGACGGTCGTCCGGCGGATCAACACGGTCCTAAGAAGGACACCGAACAACCCAGCGGGCATCTGGTTGGAGACGACCGCCGGTCAAGGAACCACGCTGGGCTACCGCTTCGAGCACCTGGCCGACATCATCGAGCAGGTCGAGGACCCGAGCCGGGTTGGCGTTTGTCTGGACACCTGCCACGTCTTCGCCGCCGGCTACGAGATGCGCACCGAGCGGGGGGTCAAGGCGACGCTGCGCGAATTCAACCGGGTCGTCGGGCTCGAATGGCTGCGCACGATTCACGTCAATGATTCCAAGAAACCGTTCGGATCGCGGCGAGATCGCCACGAACACATCGGCCGGGGCCAGATCGGCGAGGTGGGCTTCGCAACCCTGATCCGCGACCGCCGCCTGCGCAAGGTCCCGTTCCTGCTCGAAACCCCCAAGGGTGATGACCTGGCCGAGGACCGCATGAACCTGGCCACCTTGAGACGCCTGGCCGGAGTGCCATGATCCGATGAGCGGCCCATCCGATCACGCGCCCAGCGAGACCGCCCTCGCATACCCCGATCCCCCGTTCCGCCTTCCCTATCGGTTCATGGCCATCGACATGGGCAGCAACGCCACCCGGTACCGGATTTGGCGGATCGCGGAGGATGGGGAGGCGCGGATCATGGAGTCAAATCGGTTCCCGCTGAGGCTGGGGCGCGGGGTGTTCGCCGAGGGCCGACTTGACGACGAAATCATGGACCGGGCGATCGAGACCGTCAGTGCGATCCTCAAGCGGGCCGATACTTTGGGCGTGAACGGCATCACGGGGGTGACCACCAGCGCCATGCGCGAAGCGGCCAATCGCGAAGAACTGATCGAGCGCGTCCGGGCGTCCGCCGGTTTGACCCTGGCGGTCTTGACCGAAGGCGAGGAGGCGCGCCTGGGGGCCAGGGGCATCATCGGCGGGCGCGACCGCGTCGAGGGCGAGCATTTGCTCATCGACATCGGCGGCGGCTCGACCGAGGTGACCCTGACCGAGGGATTGAAAATCATCCACGACAAGAGCATGCGCTTGGGAACGGTGCGGCTGACTGGCCTGTTCTTCCGCGAAATCCCGCCCGCCCCGGAGCAAATCCGCCAGGCCGAGTCCCACATCACCGCCACTCTGGGTCGCCACCTGGAGTTGCCGCCGCCCGCCGGCCCGCGTGACTGCCTCGGCTGCGCCGGCACCGTCACGGCACTCCAAGTGATCGGCCGGCATTTCAAAGGCCGCGCCGGCGCCGACAATGCGATGACGCTCGGCCAAGTCGACGCGATGGTCGAGCGAATGAAGGGAATGACCCCCGCCGAGCTCGTTGAGGAATACGAAATCAAACCCGACCGGGCCGAGGTGCTGCTGGCGGGGGGGTTGATCCTTCAACAATTGATGCGCCATCTCGGCCAGAACGAACTCGAGTGCGCCGAGGGCGGCGTCGGCGACGGGTTGCTCCATGAGTTTCTCGAGAGGATTCGTGAAGGCTGAATCCGCCGGATCGTGCAGGCCCTTGCCCTCGAACCGCGATGGACGCGCCGTTCGGCCCGAGTTGGCCAACGGCCCCATCTCGTCGGCTGGTGGGGCACGGCGCCTCTTCGCAGCAGGCGCGGATGGGTAAATCAGCTTTCGCCTTGACTCTCCTCCGCGTGCTGTTAGGGTTTAGGTGATAAGTCCTTGCGCCTGTAGCTCAGCTGGATAGAGCGCATGCCTCCGAAGCATGAGGTCGCAGGTTCGAATCCTGTCAGGCGTACCATTGATTTTGTTAGACATAGCTGCTGAAATCTTGAACGTGACATGAGGTCAACGACCTTCGCGTTCAAAAATGTTCAAAGCTTCGTGACCTTCACCTTCGAGAATCGCTTGTTCCAGTGGATCGAGCACCAGCGACTCGAACAGCTTCACCTGCCGTTGCAGCGCCTCACCCTCCCCCAGGCTTGGAGAGGCTAACCGCGGGATGTAATGCCGAGCCGTGATCGTCTTTGGGCTGTGTCCCAGGTACTGCTCCCACACATCATTCAGCAGCCCTTTGGTGGCAGCGAAAGTCGGCAGACAGTTGCGCAGGTCTTTGGGAGCCCACTCGACCTTCGGGTTCCACTGCCGAAGCTGTTTGCGTACGGTCTTGCTGTAGACGAGGTAATCCCTGAAGGGATTGCCATGACCGTCCAGGAGAACTGCATCTCGCATAGGCTGCACCTTAGCGTCCCGACGTGCTTTATAGGCCCGTTCAAGAGCTTTCCTCACCCGGCTACAGACTGGGATGACACGATTACGGTACTCATTCTTGACCTGACCGGAGATTTCGATTAGACCACGTTTCAAATCCACCCGGTCCCAAGTCAGACGGGTCGCTTCCATCAATTGCAAACCAGCCAGTCCCTGAAGGGCAATCCCGGTCTCGATCCTTGGGCATCGCTCCCGCAGGAAGACACAGAACGCCAATACATCGGGCAAGTAGACTTCCTTTGGGGTACTCTTGAGCCTCTTTCCGACACCCATCCCCTCAGCAAAGTTTTGGAAGCCATACTCCAAAGCCATATACCTGGACGCTTGACGGATCGGAACTAGAGCATGCCGTTGGGTGTTCGTGCTGCGGTCACGGTAAACGGCCAGATACTGCCGCACCACCTGCCGGCTAAGCTGATGCCAATATGTGCACTGCGAGTAGTGCTGGACTAGCCACCGCAGAAATCGTTCGACATCATACCACCATTGCCTCAACGAGACCTCGCCGCGGGCGATCGATCGAGCCGTCATTTGAAAAACCTCGGCAAGGGATAAACTGCAAGGTTGGCGCTCCGTCTCAAGACCAGCTACCTGAGGCGCTTTCCCCAAGGCAGTTTCGATGCTCAAGGCACTAAACCGTCTTCTGCCGTAGCCGTTGGATTGTTTCCAGCTGACCTCGAAGGTCTTGGGATCGGTAGTGCTTTGGAACAAACTGTATCTCTCCGTCTTGGTGAGCTTGGTCCATTTCTTGATCTTCCTGTGTGTCCCCATTTCTCAATCCTCCTTTCTCTTCGGGGACACGCTGGCATCTCTTACCATAAGCCACGGCCTCAAAGGAATCAAGCACGAGCTGCCCCAAATAGCGGTCACCAATAGCTCGTAGTCCTCCATCACGGCGGAGCCGCGCCAAGCACCGCCGCCCAAGTTCTTCTTCAAGCTCTTCGGCCTTATAGATTCGAGTTGGCGAGATATTCACGGCGCATCGGTCCTCGATTTCAACATCTGCCGCATGGGAGCGGCCTACAAGTAACTACAAATACCGTCATTTATATGCGCATACGCCGTCATTTATGGGTGATAAGAACCGACATTTGCTGGGTTCGGCATGCGATAA
>Ga0310121_10004738_pt1 | contig 11884 bp, 11 predicted proteins | sample CB27_Tmax_986_MG_FD_203504 | JGI IMG/M metagenome (GOLD analysis project Ga0310121, IMG submission 203504) | Marine microbial communities from Western Arctic Ocean, Canada - CB27_Tmax_986 | ecosystem: Environmental > Aquatic > Marine > Oceanic | place: Canada: Western Arctic Ocean | collected...
ACTTGCGGGAACTCACCATGTTCACCGTGGTGGACGAACGAAGCAGACAAGCTGCAACTGCCCATGGGGAAATTGCGTTGTGACATCCTCTGCCAGAATGATTTGTTATCCCGTGAGCTTGGGGATTGAAATCACTATCAGTACGCCGTCGCAGGCTCTGAGTCAGTGGAATCATGCGTTTGTCTTGCGCCTGTCGGAGAAGCTGGCCGATCGCATCAAAATGGAAGTAAAAGGCACGGAGGGCGGCGGGATGACCGACCTTTGCGTGAATCGCGCATGGCAACTTGTCCTCGGCCGGCATCCAACGGCAGACGAGAAAGCGAAATCCGTACGTCTTGTGCGTGATCATGAGTTGGCACTTCTGTGCCGAGTGTTACTAAACAGCAATGAGTTCATACTTGTTGACTGAATCGCGGGTTTCTTCATGGCTGAAAAAATGGCAACCATGTTCGATCGAAGACGCTTTCTCGACTTCAGCGCGACCGGTCTAAGTGGAGCCGCGCTCTTCAGCTTGCTCGGCCAAGAGCAATCCGCAATGGCAGCAGCTGCCAAAAAGTCGCCGCACCCAATTGCCAAGGCAAAGCGGGCAATTCACATCTGCCTGGTCGGCGGCTTCAGCCAGGTCGATTCATTCGATTACAAGACGACGTTGGAGAAGCTCCATGGCAAGTCTCTGCCAGGTGATGCGAAACCTGATACATTTTTCGGAAGTGCCGGACTGCTTCGCAAGAGCGAATGGAAGTTCCGGCAGCGCGGCAAGAGCGGCCTGTGGGTTTCCGATCTTTTCCCACACCTTGCCGGTGTCGCCGATGAACTCACCGTGATTCGCTCGATGGTCGCCGATACGGCAAACCACATGCCAGCTATGTTCCAAGAAAACAGCGGGTTCCCGGCGAACGGTTTTCCTTCGCTCGGCAGTTGGCTTTCCTACGGCCTGGGAAACGAATCCGAATCGCTGCCGACGTTCGTCGTGTTGCCCGACGCCCGCAGTTTGCCCAACGGTGGCGCGTCTAACTGGTCGAGTGGATTCTTGCCGGCCCGGCATCAAGGAACACTGTTTGGCAGCGGCCCGCAGCCCATTCGCAATCTTTTTGCCGATAAACCGATTACAGAAGCGGCGGAAGCTGACGCACTCGGATTGCTCGGCGAACTCAATCGATCGCATCTCGCGCGGCGAGGTAAAAACAACCTCTTGAAGGCGAGGATCAAGGCGTACGAACTGGCCGCCGAAATGCAGGTGTCTGTGCCCGAAGCAGTCGATTTCGGTGACGAACCAGCGTCGTTGCAAGAGGCGTACGGGATCGAACAAAAAGAAACGACCGATTGTGGTCGCCGTTGCCTCTTGGCCCGGCGATTGCTGGAACGCGGTGTCCGCTTCGTGCAGCTATTCTCCGGCGGTGCCTTCGGCGGCAAACCACGTCACGGCTGGGATGGGCATGAAAACAACTTCAAGAACCATCAGCGCGAAGCGAAGTTGATCGACTAGCCGATCGCCGCGTTGCTTTCTGACCTCAAACAGCACGGCATGCTCGACGATACCCTTATCCTCTTCACGTCGGAGTTTGGCCGTACGCCCTTCACCCAATCCAACGGCACGCTGGGACTAGGGCGCGACCACAACCCTGAAGGATTTACAACATGGCTGGCTGGCGCTGGGCTCAAGAAAGGGATCGCTTATGGTGAAACGGATGAAGTCGGATGGAAAGCTGTCGAAAAACTGGTCACCTGGCCCGACTTCCATGCCACGGTCCTCCATCTGCTCGGCATCAACCACGAAGCACTCACGTATTACCACAACGGAATCGATCGCCGCCTGACCAACGTCCATGGTCATGTGATCAAGGACCTTCTCGCATGATTTCGAAGCCTGCCCCGACGTCCGAACGACGAACGCGCCAACCAATAGGCCTTCCGCCTCGCGGCTACTGGCCCTTATCACAAATGGTTTGTCATGGTGCTGCGTACTATGCCAAGGCTCTGATCATGGCGATGCTGATCTGCAAGAAGTTTTTCGGCATTCTTTTCGGGCAACTCATCACAACAGAGAGTCTCCATGGAAAAGGTCATTCATCAGCGAGTTGATGTTGTCGATTATGACCCGGCCTGGCCTGCTGCCTTTGAGGCAAAGAGGCAGGAGTTAATAACGAGGAGGCACTGCAACAGCAGGCTGTCCAGCGGGACCTGGAATTGGCGTACGAGGTGCAGCGAGGATTCCTGCCGAGCAAGCCGCCGGAAATCGCTAACTACAGTTTTTATGATTTTTATCGCCGAATGGTAGTTGTGCATGGCGATCCCCAGCTGCCGCATGTTGTTGATGCACTGGGTGCGCCGCGCAGCTTCCCGGGCCGCATTTACCGCGGGCAAGAGCAAGGTGACCAGGATGCCGATGATGGCAATCACCACTAGTAATTCGACGAGCGTAAAACCGGGGGATCTTCGTCGTGACTTTGTCATCAATTACCGTCCCCCGGCTAATCAAAGGCCTCGACCACCTGCCCATCATCCATGAAGGCGAGATTCTGCCAAAGAATCCTATCCACATTTTCGCTGATGAAGGTGACGGCGGTGCCAGCCATCAAGACGTTGACACCACCGGGATGACGACTGCGAGCGGCGGCCGTTTGCCCGGCGCCGTTGGGCGACCCAACCGCTTTGACGCAGGGCAGGTTGAGGTCGGGCCGGTTGTGGCCGGGTCCGCACCAGTCGTTATTCCATTGGACCACCCGATCGGGATCGGAACTATTGGGTGTCAACCCAGAGAAGAGGGCACCTCCTCCTGCCTGAAAGGTCCAAACCATGCCACGCGCATCCCCTTCGCTGGTACCGGTCAGGTATTCCGACATCACCATCGTTTTCGTCGAGCCGTCCGTGATTTGGCCGATGCGGGCGCCGCGACTCAAACCGAACACGGTGCGCTTGCCGCGTAATAAAGGTGATTTGGCAAGATCGAGAGCAACATGATTCATGATCAGTCCGGGAAAAAACGCCAGGTAATTGCTCTTGGAAAGAGCCTGCCTCAGAAATGGGTCGACGTGGGGGTTTGCGCCCTCTCCGTCACTGGGACAACTCAAAATGGCTACGGGCGGGCCCAACACGTGTTCTGGCCATTTGTCGGGTCCTTCCCACCACCGCCCCTTCTCGAAGCTCACCCCTTCAAAGCGGCTGGACTCTTCAGAGTAGAGCAACAAAAAGACGATATACGACAGTTGCGGGTCACTGTGGATGCAAAAGTCCCCGTGGCCGACGGAGTGGCTACAATTTGGCTCGGGAAACACCGTAAATCCGTCGGGAAAGGCGCCCATCGCCGAATGGTAGTTGTGCATGGCAATCCCCAGTTGACGCATGTTGTTGATGCACTGGGTGCGACGCGCTGCTTCGCGGGCCGCGTTTACCGCAGGCAAGAGTAAGGTGACCAGAATGTCGTCATGGTTGTATCCGGAAGCGCGGTCCCATTCCTCTACGGTTGTTTTTCCTTTTGTTCTCGGCGTATGCGTATCCGGGCTCAGCTGAACCATCCCGAAGGGCAACGTGGCTCCCGGATAAGTGTGCCCATGGGCGGCTGTTCCGATGAATGGGTCAACCAGAGCCGCATAGTCTCCGGGCGTCTCGCACCATGCCTCGCTGCCGATAAGCAATAAAGTAACAAAAACGATGATTTCGAACTTGCCGCGAATTACCAAAAACTTACTCCGTCAGCCACTCACGACAATTGCCAAGGGCTTCGCATGGGCCTTGACCGCAACCGGTTAGCGACGTCGCTGTTTGTAAACCGCTCCGAGACAGGATCCCAATCCAGCTTTTTACCTAAGTCCATTGCAATGACGGCCATGTGGCACATCGTTGCCGACCGATGTCCCACATCAGGCGGCGAGATCGTTTCCTGGCGGGTGGCGATGCAGGTCAGGAAATTGTCGGCATGGTTATCTGATTCATAGAGGTGAATTTCGTCAGGACCGATCTTCATTTTCTCGATGTTATTGGAGGAATCTGCGAAGGCGGGATCCCAATTAAAGTTAAACCAGCCTTCAGTCCCTTTGATGTGCAAATAAGCGTTACCACCGGGAGACTCCTGCATCGTCACTTTTACGCCATTGGCATAGACATACTCAATGTCATTTTTAGTATAGACGTCATACAGGCCGCCTGTCATTCTCTGGCTCGATAAAGGAAAATGGTAACACCTTCCCGGGCGATCTGCCAGATCCGCGAAATTCCCTCTTTTCTCACGGCTCGGGCCAGTCGAGGTGCTTGTGCAGGAACTTGTAAGTCCCCACCCCGTTAATCGTGTGCGGGCCGTCAAACCACTCGATCTCCGTCCGTTCACCGATCTTGAGCATCCCCTGGTACATGTGTCTCACCTTGCCAAACTCGTAACCGACCCACTCATCCTCTCCCACCCCGTCAAAGTGGCCTCGCTCGACCATGAAGGGACGGGGACAGATCAGGTAGGCCATCTCGGCATAATTAAAGGTGCTGCCCAGGTTCCATTCAAAGATCTCGTATTCACCATGCCACATGTAACTGAAGTTATGGCGGGTGGAAGCATTCTTGAGTACCCACTCGTTGAAGTCGGCCGAGCAGATCGAGAGGCAGTAGTCGGTCACCAGTGGTGGAATCCGCATGGCACTCTTGCCCCCGTAGGAGAGCCCGTAAAATGCGATCCGCTTCTCATCCACGTAGGAAAGTCCCTTGAGCCAGTTCACGATCTGCTGGTGCTGGGGAACGATGGTGGAAAAGAGCGTTTTCTTGAGCACGTAGCTCTTTCGCTGCAGCGTACGAAAACGGTCCTTGAAAATGTAAAGGTTCTGCGGGGCAAAGGTGACAAAGCCTCGCTCGGCCAGCACCGTGGCAAAAGCGGAATAATGCCGTGCGCCCTGCTCACCAATCGTGTCCTGCGGGCGGCCTTCCAGGCCATGCTGGCAGACCACCACGGGCCGCTGCTCCCCCTGCTTGATCCCCTTGGGAATCGTGATCAGGCCGTAGGCGATCACGTCCTCAAAGACATCCAGTACCACCTCGTAACGCGTCCACTTCTCCGTCTCCTCGGTCATCCGGGTGCGGGGGTTGATCGGAAGCAGTTCCAGGTCAAAGTGGCCGATCACCTCGTGGCGGAAATAGTCCCGGTACGGTTCCACCGATTTCTCGTAGGCCTCCACGCTGCTGGTGTCGAGCTTGCTCATGTACTGCTTGCGAACAAACGGGCTCTCTCGTAGCAACCACTGGTTATGCTCGTCAATTTCTGCAAGCTGTCGAACCTGGCGGGCCCGGTCATCCACCACCACGCCGGCCGGTTTCTCAAGGGGGGGGTCGCTGACCTCGGCCAGTTTCAGTTCCGGGTCCAGCGATACAAGCAGGGCCCCAAGAGCCTCTTCACTGGCAAAAGGGCCGGTACCGTCACCACTTTGAACCAGCTGAAAGTTCGCCAGTTCCGGCTTGTCACCTAGCAGGGCGGCGGCACGGGCCAATTCACTCTTGACCACCCCGGGCCTGGGGGTATCGAGCACGGCCGGGGCACCCCCCCCGCCGGGTAATTCCACCTGGGGTCCTGCGGCTGCCTCGACAATCAGCTTCCGGGGAGCCACCAGCGTGGCAATCTCGGCATCCCCAAACTGCTCCAGCAGGCCAAACACGTTTCGCGAGATCGGTTCCTGCCAGATATCCTGCCGGGAATCGAAATAGCCGCTCACGCAGGCCACATCGATCCGCTCGTCGAGGGCCGCTGCATAGAGGGCCAGCAGGCCCCCCTCACCCCAGCCCATCACGCCATAGTGGCCTTCATTCTCTGGAAACTTCTGGTCTACCGCGTCCAGCAGTGAGAGGATCTTCTGGATCTCGTAGCCGATCAGGTGCCGCCCCAGCTCGTAGGCACTGCGGTAGGCAAATTCCCGGCTGGTCATCTTGGCACGACCATTGATAGCCTCGTAATGACGACTGATGATCGAGGGGACAAAGACCCGGCAGCCACTCTCGACCAGCCGACGGGCATATTGCTGCTCGGGGGGCAGCTCCCCGCTGAGGCCACAGAGCATCTCCGGCGTCTGGTCCGCATCCGGGATGACAATCACCAGGCTCGTGGAGGGTGCGAGAGTTACGGGCTTCAGCATCAGACCCTCGCCATGCAGGTTGCGGAGGGATCTCCAGCGGATGTTGGTAACGGTGAACCTGCCTCCCGCGGCCACGAAGGGGTTCCCACCCTTGACGATAACCTGGATCGCATCGATGTCCTCCACCGTGACCCGCTCATCGACCACGCCGGTGATTTCCGCCAGGCGGGCACGGTTGGCTGCCACCGATTTGACATATGCCTGCGGCGAGGAGAGATTCCGCTTCCAGTGGACTGTTCGCTTGTCGATCGAGTCCGCCAGTTGCCGAAGCAGGAACCTGTCCACGCCGTCCACCAGCTGGGAGGTGATATCCCCCTCCAGTTTCAGCAGCTTCGTGCCTGTATGTGGGTCGGCCCAGGCCGGACGGGCGATAAACAGCAGGGCACAAAGAACAAGGCTTAATCGGAACTGTCGCATCAGATCAACTCCCCTGGATCAGGTATCTGGTCCTGCCGCGGAAAGCTCCCCGGCAACCGAGCCACCAGTATGGCGGATCTATCCCGGCAATCAACAATTCCCCGTACGTGGCCGGTGCAATCGCCCCCTGGACTTCCCTATACTGAACCGTCGGACTAGCAATACCCCCGGCTGAGGAGATGACCGTGCTGGCACGATACCTGCTTGTTCCACTGCTTTTGCTGGCGATGCCCGCCGTGGCCGCCGAGCCACTCGAGAGCATCCCGCCGATCGAACGGCGGATCCCCCCGGCGGGAATCGAGGTGCCAGAGGCCGAGCTAGTGATGCTCCAGCAGCGCCTGGGTGAACTCCAGCTGGGGATTGAAATCACTATCAGTTGACACGCCGATCGTCGCACCCAGATGGTTTGATCGCTGGCGCCGGCCACCATTTTTCGCGCAAAAAATATGCGAGGACACCAGTTCGCCGTTGTGGTTCAAGAACAAATAGCACCAACACCCCGGTCGTTGGCTCTCCCCTTATTGAATGGCGGCACGATATCATCCATAATCATTATTGGTGGTAAGAAAGGTGTGATTCCATGTCTGATCACAAGTCGAACGGTTTTACGCTCGTCGAACTATTGGTCGTCATTGCCATCATCGGCATCCTGGTGACGCTGTTGTTGCCGGCGGTACAGGCAGCTCGCGAGGCGGTCCGCCGTACGCAGTGCATGAACAATCTGAAGCAGCTCGGGATTGCGATGCACAATCGAGAGAGTGCGTTCGGAGCCTTCCCGCCCGGTGTCAAGGCGGAACGATCGGCGCAGTGCGGCTTCGATATGGGCGATCGTAGTTCGGTGGGTAACCTCTGCATCGGCAACTTTCCCAATCTGCCGTACATGCTCTTCCTCTTCCCTTATTTAGAGGAAACAGCCGCTTATGACGCGTTCTCCGCGTTGATGTATGAGAAACACTGGAGCGACCCGGCGTGGATAGCCACGGGAGTCACGTCGCGCAAGCTGGGTATATTGACCTGTCCCAGCGACGGGCTTGGCCCGAATCCAGGCAAGACCGCCCGTGAGCCCAACCACTCGTTTTGGACCAAATTCAACTATTACGGCATCTTCAGTGGAATGAACTGGGGAGATCTGGGGCGCGAACTCGAAGGTAGGCTTGACCCTGGTCGGCTCGCTATCTTCAGCGTGGCCCGCGAAACCAGGCTCAAGGACATTACTGATGGCAGTAGCAAGACCATCATGATGGCGGAGTACCTGACTGGCCTGCAACTTCCACACAATGACCTCCGCGGTCATCTGTGGGGCAATTCGCCACAACTTTTTGTGCGATTGACACCCAACAGTTCCGGGCAAGACATCTACTATGAAACCGAGTTGTGTGGTACCGCCGCGCATAATAGTCTCGAGCAGAACCTTCCCTGTCGATTAGGGCCCAACAACCCGCCTCGCCAAAACAGCCCCGGGGCCCGCAGCCGCCATGCTGGGGGCGTGTACGCGGTATTTGCCGATGGCAGCGTGCAATTCATTAGCGACAATATCGATATCTTCACCTGGTGGACCCTGGGCTGGATGGCCGACGGCCAGGTTCTGGGCGACTATTAACTGCCTTTCCAAACGAGTTATGCAATTACATTCGGATATAGTCGGCATCACCAGGAGCAGCCTCCGCTGCCTTGTGATCTGCCTTGCCGCCATTGGTTTGCTTAGTCAACGACTGGCATCCGCTGATAATTATCTGTCCATTCTGCTCAGTGACCAACCCGTTGCACTTTACCGTTTCGAAGAAGCGGATGGCGCAATCGCCGCGAATTCGGCGCCCGGCGTCGAAGATGCTGCGGCATCCGCAGACGGAGCTTACATCGGCCAGCGACCGTCGGTGATGGGCGCCCTCGCGGCAGACACGACCGCTTCCAATCGGGCCGCACGATTCGATGGGACATCGTCACTCATCACCGTGCAAGCGAATCCCGACGTGCTGGACATAACCGGAGCAATCTCTCTGGAGATGTGGATTCGCCCTCTGGCAGGTGGAGAATCCACGCAATGTATTGTGGCCAAGGGTGATTTTGCTCCCAACAACGGCGACAACAGTTGGTATGTCGTCTATTTCGCGAAACCGGCGGGCGGCGGACGAATTCGCTTTGGCGTCGGCGGCGGGCTCGCGCGCCTCGATCAGTCGGGAGAAATCCCCGCTGATAAGTTTACTCACCTGGTCGTGACCTTCGATCCGCACGCAGCCGGTAACAATACGCACTTCTACATTGACGGTGAGCTAAACCGTGCAGGCCGCATTGACGTCAGGCCGACTTCACGGTCCGGCCAGCGGCTAACGATCGGTGGGCTCTCGTATGATCCAGACAAAGAACCATTCATCCAGCACTTTTGCGGCGATCTGGACGAGCTGGCGATCTACCAGCACGTGCTGGAACCGGATCGAGTCAGAGTGCATTTCGAACAGCTTCCCGAGTTGGACCACCCGCTCCAATTCGAGACCGATATACAACCCATCCTGGCCACACATTGTTACCAGTGCCATGAAGGCTCCGAGCCAGAGGGTGGTTTGGACGTGACCAGCTTGTCCGCGCTGTTGCACGGTGGCGAAAACGGTCCTGCCATCGTCGGTGGCAACGCCGCACAAAGTATCCTCGTCGACATGCTCGTTCACCACGATATGCCACCTGATGACCTGGAAAAACTTTCCGACAAGCAAATTCGTTGGATCCGGCGGTGGGTCGATGAAGGCGTTCTTGCCGACGAACAGGCCACCGCACCAGCACCTCGCGCTCGCCAGCAGACGACACAACATTGGGCATTTCAGCCGTTAACCATGCCCGCAGTTCCAGCGTCTGCTGTCTACCAGGAAGGAGAATTTGCGGCGAGCAAACAAGACACGCATTCCGCGACTGACGCGCAAACGCCGATTGACGCGTTTGTGCTGCACGGGCTTGCTCAACACGGGCTCAGCATGTCGTCGGAAACGGATCGCCGTCGTCTGGTACGACGTATCTATTTCGATTTGACCGGGCTACCTCCGCCACCCGATGCGGTCGACCAGTTTCTGTCCGACGAGCGGCCAGACGCAACTCGCCGCCTCATAGACCGACAGCTGGCGTCGCCTCATTTCGGAATACGCTGGGGGCGCCACTGGTTGGACATCGTCGGATATACCGATACGATCAGCTTTGATGACGATTTTGGGCCACCGATCGGTTTTACCAAGGGCAAGTGGTTGTATCGTGATTACGTGGTGCGGTCATGGAACGAGGACAAGCCCTATTCTCGATTTCTGCATGAGCAATTCGCCGGTGACGAAATGGTCGATTGGCGGAACGCCGAGCGGTACACACCAGAGATTCGAGACCACCTGGTTGCCACCGGGTTTTTTCGGTGCTGCGAGGACATCAGCCAGGAGGACCCTCGCCCGTTCATCATCTGGTCCGTGCTGCACGACACGGTTTCCCAAATTGGTACCAGTGTTTTGGGCTTGACTCTCACCTGTGCCCGCTGCCACAGCCACAAATTTGAGCCGGTGTCGCAGCAAGATTACTACAGCCTCATGGCGATGGTGACGCCGGCGCTCAACGTGCCGAATTGGAAAAACCCGGAAGCCCGGGCACTGCCGGACGTTTCGAAAACAACGCTGGACGAAATCAATCGCCACGATAGTGTATTGGACCAACAAGTGGCGCCGATCAACGAGAAGATCGCCGCGATCAAGTCAGCGACCGAAGCGAAGCTGCGGGATGCCAAGTACGCGACACTTCCCGAAACACTACGAGACGATACCAAATCCGCGTTGGCCAGGGCCGCAGATGAGCGTAGTGAGATTCAAAAGTATTTGGCAGACAAGTTGGAGGCCTTGTTGACCGTGAAGCCGGACGAGGTGGATGCCGCCCTTTCAGTGGAAGATCAACAACAGATTGCCGAACACAACCAGGAAATTGCAGAGATCAATACAGGTCGCCGTAACCACGGCTGGATCATGGCGATGTATGATGTGGGATCCCCTCCAGAAACGCATCTCTTCAAACGCGGCGATTACCTGTTTCCGCGGCGCGCAGTGCCTCCGCAATTCTTGGGGGTGTTAACGAGCGACGCGACCGATCAAATCCTGGTCAGCTATACGGGTCCCTTGGCGGAAGAAGCCCCGCCGGCGGGCCAAGTGCCTTTCGTACACATTCAGGAGAATTCCGGTCGTCGGACGGCGCTGGCACGATGGCTGACCGACAAACATTCGACAGCCAGCGGGCTCGTGGCACGTGTGATGATGAACCGCGTTTGGCAACATTTGCTGGGCCAGGGAATTGTTTCCACTGCCGATAACATGGGAGTCTCCGGCGCGGCGCCCACGCATCCGGAATTGATTGAATGGCTGGCTACTGACTTTCGGCACGGTGGTTGGTCGCTGAAGCGCGCCATCCGGCAGATCATGAGTTCCGCCGTCTACCGGCAATCCAGCGAAGTGCGCCCCGAATCAATCTCGTATTCCGTCGATCCGGAAAACAAGCTGTTGTGGCGAGCTCGTCTGCGGCGACTGGAAGCCGAAGCGATTCGCGACGCGATGTTGTCGGCGGGTGGAGTACTGGACACAACGCTCGGTGGAGCGCCGGTGCCGTTGGAGTATCATCCGGATGGCCGAGTTACCGTGGCCAAGAAAGGTCTGGCCACTCCCACGTCAGGAAACCGCCGCACGCTGTATTTGTTGAATCGCAGGATCTACAACCCGTCACTTTTGAACGTGTTCGACAAACCGATTGTCACCTCGGGGGTTTGCCAGCGCGAAGACGCAGCGGTTCCCCTGCAGTCGCTGGCCATGATGAACGATGGGTTCGTGGCCGAGCAAGCCGCCCAACTGGCTGCGCGAGTGATGAGCGTGGCCGACCAGACGACCAATTCGCGAATTGAGTCGGCGTTTCGTCTTGCGCTCTCTCGCCGACCTTCGGCGATCGAGATGCAATCGAGCCACGAGTTGCTGGCAAAACAAGCACAACTATTCCGCCAGGAAAAATCGACAGATGCGAAAGTTCAACGAAAGGCATTAACTGAACTTTGTCAGACGTTGATGAATACCAATGAGTTCTTGTATCTGGAGTGAGATTTGTGATACTGTAGGTGGACTGGGCCACAAATAACAAATGGGTGTGGCTTGTGTTCCCCACTACTTAACCTAGAGAATTGGCAGTGTTGATTCGATTTTAAGTGATTAATGACTAACGCGATTTAAAGAAAACACGGGGGGGTTGGGGTATCTCCCCAAAACCCCCGTGTTGGTGTGGGGTTCCGGTTGCGTAACACAAGCCACACCCATAACGAATGCAAAAAATGACATGAAGAATCATCTGCCGTACAGCCTGTTTCCAGATGA
>Ga0310121_10004739_pt1 | contig 11884 bp, 9 predicted proteins | sample CB27_Tmax_986_MG_FD_203504 | JGI IMG/M metagenome (GOLD analysis project Ga0310121, IMG submission 203504) | Marine microbial communities from Western Arctic Ocean, Canada - CB27_Tmax_986 | ecosystem: Environmental > Aquatic > Marine > Oceanic | place: Canada: Western Arctic Ocean | collected...
GTTTCAATGCAGGCCCTCCCATGCGCTCCGGTGCTTATAACAACATGATGAAGTTAATTCAGACTGAAAATTACGTGATGATCCAGACGGAGATGGTGAATGATCATCGTGTAATTCCCACCAGTGGTGGGCAAGCTCTACCCGCATCTATGCAATTGTGGAAGGGTGATTCTCGCGGCCAGTGGGACGGCGATACTTTTGTGGTAACTACTACTAACTTTACTCACCTGAGCCGATTTAGTGGCACTGGAGAGAGTATGACTCTAACTGAACGATTCACTCGCCTCGATGAAAATAGGCTGGAGTACGAGTGGACGGTCGATGATTTAGAGATGTTCGAAGACAAGTTTACTGCGGTGGTGGAGTTGCAGCTCACTGATGCCGACCTTTATGAATATGCTTGTCACGAAGCCAATTATGCGATGCCGCTGATGTTAAGCGGTGCACGCAAGCAAGAGGCTACCGGTGTAGAGGATGACACGTGGCTTCCTAGTTGGAGCCGTTAAAACGCAAGTTTATAGCTAGATAAAAAGACATTCACTGGGGTAGCGCCGCTCTTTCGTGCTTCAGGCTGGGCTACCAGGTTTTTTCGACCACTCTTTCTATAGGCTGCTCAGCCGTCTGTGTCCTTAGGGCTTGTCGTGACAGCAAGTCATATTGATCTCCGATTCTTAGGAAGTAGAACTTGCCGCCGGAATCCAGCATGCGGTTATGATCGAAGATGGCAACATAACTTTGTCCAATCACTTCGAATTTATTGTTCTGCACGATGATAGCTGTATTTTCATCGAGGCCGATACCTAGTAGTTCCGGTTTTTCCTCGATAATCTCAATAAGATCGAAGTGTCGATTACGCCTTAGAAGGTGCTGGTCGATGGCAACATTCTCGATGAAACCTAGTCCCTCTTCATGGTCACCCATCATAATGGTGTTGCCACTGGTATCTCCTCTCGCTAGATAAGACCCGAGAATTGTCGCACCTGCGGATGAGCCCCCAATTACACCGTCTCTATTCAACAGATCCCAAAGAGCCTCATGAACTTTGGTATTCATGTAAGCGTCAGCTAACTGCCATTGACGCCCACCGGTGAACCAAACGCCTTGAGCCTGTTGAATAGCGCCTGCAAAAGCATCGGTGTCAGCGACAGCAGGATCGTAGGTATGAAGCAGTGTGATATTGGTTAGTCCTGCATCTCGGAATTGTTGTAAACCTTGCCAAGATTGATCGTAATTATCAGCACCTCCAGCGGTGGGTATCACTACGATAGGAGCGTCTAGGCCACCTGCCAGCTCGCCAAAGCGAACCAGAATACCCAAGTCTTGCATGCCACCACCGACGATCACTAGTGAGCCTCTTTCGGGGCCATTCGTTTGCGCCGTGGTGGTAACGGTGAAGAGACAAGCCCAGACAAAAACTGCCAATGCATTCATGATTATAATTTTTAGATTCATAACAGTTAACCCTTGGTTATTGTCGCAAACTAAAGGCCAGGTACTCTGATCCAGACGGAGGACCCATTCTTCCGCCTCCGGCTGCGATTACTACGAATTGCTGACCATCGATACTGTACAGGGCCGGTGTAGAAAAACCAGCAGCGGGTAATTCATACTCCCATAATAACGAAGCATCTTGTGTACCATAAACTCGAAATTTACGATCGGGTGTCGCTGCAATAAAGATTAGACCTGACGCGGTCACCACCGGACCTCCATAGCTCTCTGCGCCGTAATTCAAATTTGGATGACTAGGATAGTTACCAAAATTTATTTGCCAGTCAATTTCTCCTGTGGCGAGGTCAATAGAATTAAGAGTTCCCCATGGAGGAGAGTTCCCTGGAAGATCTTCGTGGTCGCGGACTCGAATGTAGCCTGCGAAAGCATAATCTATTTCTGTACTTGGTTCGTTGGCCTCGTCTTGATTTGGGTTACGCAGATAGGAATTGATAGCGTTTATTTCTATCTGACTCAAGGTTTCGAAGGCTGGCATGCGACCGCGGCCCGATTCTAAAATCGCCCGTATTTCTGCAGTAGTTAGTTGATCTGCTATATCGATAAGACTTGGCCCAATGTCGGTTCCAGCCAGGTCTTGCCCGTGACAGTCACCGCAATTCTCTGCATAGACGCCTTGGTTGCTGAAACCTACGGGGATCTCATACAAACGGATGATGCCTCCGATTTCTTGTGCATTGAGAATTAATTTGTTCCCTTCAGGGTCGTAAGCGGAACCGCCCCATTCAGCGCCACCATCAAAGGCTGGATAAAACAAAATCCCATTTAGTGTAGGGGGTGCCCAAGGACGCTGATCTAGCGGCGCAATTACGCTTGTGACATGATCAATGGCTTCCTGGTTGCGTGTGGTCATGTCGAATTCTTGACGGGTGAAGGCCACTGAAGATACAGGTTGCGTTGGCGCAGCCTCTTCACCAGGCAAGGCACTCGGAAGAGCTTCGACTTCGTAGACTTCATAAAGTGATTCGCCGGTGTCCCGATTGAACAGGAAAAGGTGCCCAGACTTGGTAGTCACCGCAACACCGTCAATCAAAAAACCATTCCGTTCGAGTTGGACCAGGGTTGGTGGAGAAGGCAGATCTCTGTCCCATAAATCATGTCTAACAGTTTGATAATGCCAGCGATACGCCCCAGTATGGGCGTCCAAAGCGATCAGACTGTTGGCAAATAGATTGTCACCGGAGCGGGAAGCACCGTAGAAATCCGGTGTGGCAGATCCCGTTGGCACGAACAACATAGCGCGCTCTCCATCCAGGGTCATTCCAGTCCAATTGTTAGCCCCGCCGGCGAGAGTTAGCGAACCTTCTTCCCAGGTTTCCGAACCAAGTCCGGCGGTGAGAGGTAAACTGTTAAAACGCCAAATTTCCGTGCCATCAAGTACGCTAAATGCCCGGATCATGCCTGCATGGGAGGTGGAGCTTTCGCTAGTGGAAAAGCCCATGATCAATTTGTCCTCGAATACGATGCCAGGGACGCTGGTGAACAGTGGTCCCGTTTTCTCCGTCGGTGTGAGATCCAACCGGCCATTGATCCCAAAAGCTGTGATCGGTTGTCCTGTTAGCGGATCGAGAGCAATTAATTCCCTGCCAGCTACATAGAAGAGGCGAGTTTCTCCATTTCCTTCCCACCACATCAAACCACGTTGGGCAGCACCTTGTCCGCCGGGATCATAACGCCATCGTTCTTCACCGGTTGCCGCATTAAGAGCAAAGGCGACCAGTTTTGGAGATAGTCCGTACAAGATGCCATCCACTATCAATGGACTTGTGTACATGGTTGAGTTCCCTTCGCGCAATTCACCTGAGTTGTAGGACCAGGCTAGCTCTAATTCGCTGACATTCTCGCGGGTGATTTGGGACAGTTCGGAGTAGTGGCTACGGCCGGGATCTCCCAAGTAGGTATCCCAGTCTGTATTCAAACTGGCGTCTTGCGGAAATTCATCCTGAGAGCAAGCTACGAGAAAGACTAAGGCTGCAGATAAGACTGGTTGTTTCATTATTATGCCGTCGGGCGAGTCCGTTAGTATGGTGCGTAACAGAATAAACTAGCACACTCATGCAGAATTAGTGAATCCGAGAGGGCTGTAACTGAAAACAGTGAAAGGTAAGTTGATACTTAAGCCTGAAGACTCTATCCTCGCCGGTAGATGGTCGAATCAACCTACACAGCAGACCCGGCGTCCGAGACAGCAGCTACTGCTTCGCCGGTTACTCGCAAAGTCCGCATCAGATCCATCGATACGCTTCGCGGAGTGGCCCTGCTTGGAATCCTATTGATGAACATCATCGCGTTTGGTCTTCCTTACGCGTCTTATTTCAATCCAGTTTTCGATAGTAATCTCGAGGGTATCAATCTCAGCACCTACATCGCCATGGATATCTTTGTCGAGGGCAGTATGCGCGGCATTTTCTCTATGTTGTTCGGTGCCGGATTTCTTTTATTCATTACTAAACCTGATGCCAATGAGGATCTGGTGCGTGGACTGTATTTTAGACGTACCGTGCTACTGATTCTGATAGGGGTTTTCAATGCTTACATTCTGGTTTGGCCAGGGGATATACTTTTCACGTATGGGGTTGCAGGCCTACTGCTCTATGTGTTTCGGCATTACTCAGCAAAAAAGTTGGCACTGGTTTCCGGAATTATCTTCGCCTTTCTCGCTATCCTGCATACAGCTTCGCAGATGTACCCCAGAGAACTGCATGGGGAAGTACTGGAAATCGAAGCGCTTCCTGCCTCTACAGAATTGAATCAAGAGCAACAACAGACTATAGCGGAATGGGATACTTTTCTTGATCAACAGTTTTTTACACCTGAACTGGCAGAACAGGATCTTCAGATAAGAAAGGGTGGCTACATCGAAACTTTTCAGTTCCTGGTTCTCTTTAATCTAATAATCCAGACCGTGGGATTAGTAGCCAGTGGTCTTTGGGATGCCTTGGCAATGATGTTGCTAGGAATGGCCTTCATGAAATGGGGTATTTTCAATGCCAGCCGCAGTATGAAGTTTTACCTGGGAATGTTTGTGATCGGATTTGGCACTGGGTTGCCTATCAACTATTTCGAAGTGAATGCCTTTGTGAGTAGCGGCTTTCAGATTTACTGGGAAGCAGCGAGCAGGCCAACTTATGATCTCGGTCGGCTGCTTGTTGCTATAGGCTACATCGGGTTGATAATGATGGTATGCAAATCAGGCATTTTGCATTTATTGCGCTCGGCTCTTGCGTCTGTGGGACAGATGGCGCTGACCAATTACCTTTCCCAATCGCTCATCTGTAATGCGATTTTCATGGGGTGGGGTTTTAATTTGTTGGGTGAACTAGACCGTTTCCAGATCTATTACGTAGTCCTCGGAGTATGGTTGTTTCAGTTAATCGTTAGTCCAATCTGGTTACGCTATTTTAGATTTGGTCCGGCCGAATGGCTGTGGCGCAGCCTGACCTATAAGAACAAACAGCAATGGCGATTACGGGCCGCTTAATCTCTTAATCATGGGTTACAAACTGTTAACGAATGCAAGCGATGATGGTATAGCAAGCTTAAGCTTTAACCGGCCTGAAAGTGGCAATGCTTTGAGCGTGGAATTGATGCAAGAAATTATCGCGGCATGTAATTCTTACAAATACGATACTGATACTCGTGTAATTGTCTTTCGCGGCGAAGGAGCGCACTTTTCTGTTGGTGCAGATCTAAAGGATCCTGTTAGGCAACAGCAAATCGACGAAAAAGATTTGAATCAATCATACCGCAGAACTCAACTTGGTAGAGAGCTGATCGAGAGTGTCCTCAATATAAATCAGATCACTATCGCTGCCGTGCATGGTGCAGCTGCTGGGGGCGCTGCCTGTATTGTTAGCGCTTGTGATTTTCGCATCGGCAGTGCTGACTGCATCATCGGTTATCCGGAAGTAAAGCTTGGCATGAACCTCAGTTGGGGAGCCTTGCCACTGTGTTACAACCTTGTGGGTCCGGCGAAAGCCAAACGTATGGTGATCGGAGGAGAGCTTGAACTGGCAGGAGATCTTTTAAATTGGGGATTTCTTGACGAGGTGGTGGAGCGAGAGTTGTTGGAAGAACGAGTCGGCGAGTTAGCGAAATATTATGCCACTCGACCACCCATTGCCGCTCAGATGATCAAGCGCGGGCTCAATGCAATTCAATTAGCTAACAGTGCTGGTGTAATGCATGCTGACGGTGACCAATTTACACTTACTGCTTTAACCGAAGATTTCAAAAAACAGCGCCAGGCATTCCTAACAAAAAAGCAAGAGAAATAGCCTGGATTAAGTTGTCTTGAATAGGTCAATCACGTACTATGCACGCCGGCTTCAGCCGAAGGTAGTTACTTCTTTCGCATCTCGCTAAAGGCTTTTTGGTTTCTGCGATTAGATTAATTGTTGAAGCAAGTCATTTCACGATTTTTCCTGGCGCGATCTAATTGCCACGGTCATTACGTAGTCACAATAATGCTAGAACGATTGCACTTTAACAAAGATACAATGCGCGAGTTGTTGAAGATCGCGTTGCCGATGGTGGTATCCCAAGGCGCTTTCGCGGTGATGATCTTCACTGATCGTTACTTCATGTCACAGATCGATCCCACTCACATGGCTGCAGCACTGGGCGGCGGTGTTGCCTGTTTTTTCTCATTCTGTTTTTTTTCTGGATTACTGTCCTATGGTAATGCCATGGCAGCACAATACCTCGGTGCGGGTGAGCCGGAGAAATGTCCTAAAGTAGTTACCCAAGGATTCATCATGGCAATGATGAGTATTCCCGCGTTAGTGGTTATCACCTATTTTGTTTCCGGCATTTTCGAAAACATGGGGCACGATTCTCGCCAAGTGGAACTGGAACGTACTTATTACACCATATTGATGTTGGGTATAGTGGTCACACTGGCCAAGATTTGTCTCTCTTCTTACTTTGCTGGAATCGCGCGCACCCACGTGGTAATGATCTGTGACGTATTCGGACTTATCATCAATGTGCCACTGAGCTATGTCATGGTGTTTGGTAAGCTCGGGTTTCCAGCCTTGGGCATTGTCGGGGCAGGTGTCAGCACTATCGTTGCGACGATCTTGGGTTTTCTTGCATTTGTTTCTTTCTATCTGGCAAAGGAACACCGGGAAAAATTTCGCGTGATGGAATCTTTTCATCTCGATTGGGGCATTCTGCGCCGCTTTCTTCGACTTGGGTTTCCGTCAGGCATGGAGCTTTTTCTTAACGTTGCGGCTTTCAACCTCTTCCTTTTGATGTTCCAGTCCTATGGTGTAGCGCAAGGTGCGGCGGCAGCGATCGTCTTTAATTGGGATATCCTATCTTTCGTTCCAATGATTGGTCTTAACATTGGGGTAATAAGTCTGATTGGACGCTTTGTCGGCGCCAGAGACTTGCGACGGACCTCAGAAGTTATGTCTGCTGGATTTATAATGGGTATTACCTATTCTGTGATTCTGGCAATCATTTATATCAGCTTCCGCTATCCGCTTGTAGAAGTGTTCGCGCCGCCACAAGGTGATTTTTCAGAGATACGTGAGCTAGCTGCTTTCATGATGGTTGGGCTGTCCAGCTATGCTGTTGCTGATGCCATCATCATAGTTTCTGGAGGAGTGTTGCGCGGTGCCGGTGATACCCGCTGGTTACTAGTGGCATCGGTATCGTTACACTGGCTCATGCTGGTAGCGCAGTATTTTATAATTTTGGTGTTTGAGTTGGGGCCGAAGGTGTCGTGGCTCACCTTTGTCGCGATGATTTTTGTCATCGCGGTAGTCTACATCGGCCGCTTGCGTGGAGGTATCTGGCGGGATCCGGAACGCCTAGCGGCGGTAATGGCAGAGTAGGAGTTTCACGGCTTGCGCCGCCCTGCAGAAGCAGTTAGCCTCTGATGGTTCATTACATTCCAACAAAAGAGTTCATCATGCGAAAGCTAAATAATTCTGCCACCTTAACAATTATAGCTGCGAGCTTAATTTTATTTATCAGCACAACTGTATTGTCGCAAGCACGTTACCCATCGGGCTTGCTCAATCAGAAAGGGAATTTCACCCGTGGAGCAGCAGACGCTATAGGTCAGCCCTTTCGGGGTTTGGCTACATCGGATGGAATAATCGAGGGGCTTTTTCCTATCAAAGAAACCGGAGTATCGTCTCGACCAGTTCGAGAAGCGGCTGATCGCTTTCTTGCCACCTTGAATACTGCTGAGCTCAGTCGAAGCCACTTCGCAATCAATGATCCAGAGTGGCGCCACTGGTCCAATGTCGATGTAGGCATATTTCCCCGGTGGGGGATTAGCCTGGAGGAGATGTCTGGTGATCAGAAAGTGGCTGCGTGGGCATTATTGGAAGAAGCCTTAAGTGCAGAGGGAGTGGAACAAACACGCAGCATTATGCGCACTGAGCAGAGGCTGTTCGAATTGAATGGCGATTCTATTCGATACGGTGAGGAAAAATACTATCTGACCATCATGGGTATTCCTTCTGAAGCCGATCCTTGGGGTTTTCAATTGGATGGCCACCATCTGGTAATTAACTATTTTGTACTTGGTGACCAGGTAGTCATGACGCCAGCATTTTGGGGGGGAGAGCCAGTTGTCACAGAATACGGTCGTTATGTGGGAAACACCATTCTTCAAGAAGAACAAAACCTTGGACTTGAACTAATACAGTCCATGAATAACTCACAGCTGGCGAAAGTAGTTCTTAGCCCAGACAAGGTACGCAACAACCAAATAGCTGCAGCTAACCAGGATAACCTGACGCTGGATTATCAAGGGTTAGCTGGATCGGAAATGGACAGCTCGCAAAAACTGAAACTACTGAAAGTAATTCGTTCCTACGTCGGGGCTTTGAGAGAACCCCATGCCGAAATTACCATGGATGAGATTGGCCAGCACATAGATGAGACGTACTTTGCATGGGTAGGGTCGGATGCGGACGATGCAATTTTTTACTATCGTATTCAAAGTCCAGTCATCTTGGTTGAATTTGATCATCAAGGACCGGTTGGAACCCTTCAGAAAAACACTCCAGGTGTTCCATCCAGGGATCACATCCATACCGTTGTTAGAACACCGAATGGCAATGACTACGGAAAAGATTTACTTGCACAACATTTAGCGGCAGAGCACTAAGATAAACGGACAGATTATGAGATATTTACTAACTTTTACCCTGTGGATCAACATTATGGCCTCGACCTTTTTGTCTGCCCAATCACAAAACCCTTTCGGTATACCTTCCGAAGAGGCGCCGGCACCGTCATCCAATATTGTGGCAGCCCCCGGTTCCCGGGCACAAGGCTGGCTGAACCAAGGCCGGTCGGAGGTGATAGCCCGCCATGGAGTTGTAGCAACTAGCGACAGTTTAGCCGCGCAGGCAGGTCTAGAAATTCTGCAGCAGGGCGGTAACGCAATCGATGCAGCAGTGGCCGCAGGTTCGGTACTGGATGTAACTTCGCAAAATGACACCGGTATTGCCGGTGACCTGTTTGCGCTTGTTTACATAGCTGCAGAAAAGAAACTCTACGCACTGAACTCGGCAGGTTGGGCTCCAGCCCGATGGACGCCTGAGTTTTTCAAAAAAGAATTGGGGCTGGATCGGGTGCCGGTCACGGGAGTGAATGCAGCGACCGTCCCTGGTGCGATCTCAGGTTACGATGCAATGTTGAATCGTTTTGGCACCATGGGGTTTAAGGAAACCTTTGAAAGAGCAGCGCGGATCGCCGATGAGGGTTGGGGGCAGGGAGAGCGTCGTCATCGCGACATCGTCAGTGCTGAACAAAGGCTTAGACAAGATGATTATTCCGCTGAGGTTTTCCTGGAAGACGGGAAAGCGCCGCATCTCTACAGCATCATCCGAAACCCTGACCTCGCCGACGCGCTTCGGTTAATGCAGGAAGAAGGCCGTGATGCTTTTTATAAGGGAGCTATTGCAGACGCAATTGTCGCGAAAGTACAGAGTGAAGGAGGCGTGATGACCCACGCTGACCTTGCGGAGTTCGAATCGGAATGGGTTGAACCCATTAACACCAACTATCATGGCTACGATATCTATCAATTACCACCGCCGGGTCAGGGCTTTGCTGCTTTAGAGATGCTAAATATTCTGGAAGTGTGTGCGCCTGAGCATGGTGTAAACCTGGCAGCTCTCGGCCCTTCCAATCCTGACTATTGGCATTTTATGGTGGAAGCGAAGAAACTGGCTTATTCAGACCTGCAAGCGTACAACGGGGATCCATTGTTCAGCGCCGTGCCAGTTACGGAGCTTCTCAACAAAAACTACGCTGCCAGCTTGTGTGACCGTATTGACATGGACAAGGCTTCAGAGCCTTCGGTGAAAGGTGGATTAGATGGCGGTACTATTTATCTTACTACGGCAGACCGCTGGGGGAACATGGTCTCCTTGATCCACAGTGTTTTTTCAGTATACGGCAGTGGCTCAGCCATTCCACCCTATGGGATGGTTTTGCATAACCGGGGAGTGGCTTTCTCAGTGGATCCGGATAGCCCCAACGTGGTAGCTCCGCGTAAGAGGCCGTTTCATACCATCATAGCCGGGTTCGTAATGCAAAATGGTGAGCCTTTAATGACTTTTGGTAACATGGGCGGAGCTGTGCAACCGGAGACCCATGCCCAACATATGGTGAATTTGATTGATCATGGAATGAATGTTCAGATGACTACTGATGTGGCGCGTTTCACCCATAGCCAGAACAGCAACGTCCTGTCACTGGAGCAAGGCCTCTATAACCTCGTTGGTAAGGCTCTGGAAGCGAAAGGACATTCTGTTCGCCCCGTCAACGGCGGCAGTGTTGGTGGTTACCAGGGTATTATGTTTACCAAGGATTTATCGTTACCTGAGCCGATTTTCACTCCCGAGAGCATTGCACAAGATCACCCGGTAAATGGCATCTATCGTGCCGGATCAGACCATCGTAAAGACGGCCAAGCCGTTGGTTGGTAACCGGACTAGTTTAAGGCAGAAGCACACCGGAAATACCAAGGAATAGCTGTTATGGAAATGACTTCTAACAAACGTATTGAAGCTAATACAGAAAAAATATGGAATGCGCTTAACGATACAGAAGTATTAAAAGCTTCAATGCCAGGCTGCGAGAGTTTCGAGGCGACTGGTGAAAACACTTTTCAAGCAAAAATCACTGCCAAGGTTGGACCGGTCAAAGCCAGGTTCACATTCAAAGTCAATCTGACTGATATCGATGCCCCTAACGGTTACACGATCAATGGTGAAGGGCATGGGGGAGCCGCTGGATTTGCCAGAGGATCTGCCACGGTGAAACTTGCTGAAGACGATGGTGCTACCATGCTTTCCTATAGTGTCAAAGCCAATGTTGGAGGCAAGCTGGCTCAACTTGGTGGCCGCCTGATTGATGGCGCAGCCAGGAAAATAGCTGACGAGTTCTTTGGTAACTTCATTGAGATCGTTGCTGACGGGACCCAGGGCCCTGATCAAACTGTTACCACTGACTCCTCAGCATCACAAGAAATCGTTGGGTTGCCTACCTGGGTGTGGATTATTGGAATAGTCCTAGCTGGGGCCGCTGTCTTGTTTACATTCGCTTGACGTCGCCCACACAATCTCTGAAACTGGCAAGCCCTACTTGCGAAATCCACTCTAATTAGCAGTGATAATTAAAAAGATAAAAATGGGAGATAGACCATGCTGACCGTTAATATGAACGTCAATGGCAAACCTGTAAGCGGTGAAATAGAAAACCGTACGCTACTCGTTCAGTTTTTGAGAGAGAATCTCCGGCTCACCGGTACCCACGTGGGTTGCGATACTAGCCAGTGCGGTGCTTGTGTTGTGCTCGTGAACGGTGTATCCGTTAAATCTTGCACTATTTTGGCCGCTCAGGCTGACGGTGCGGAAATAATAACCATTGAGGGGCTGGCCAATAACGGCGAACTGCATCCGATGCAACAGGCCTTCATGGATAATCATGGGTTGCAATGTGGGTTCTGCACGCCTGGTATGGTGATGAGCGCCGTCGACATCGTTAATCGCAATGGCAGTGATGTAGACGAGCCGACCGTGCGCAAAGAACTGGTGGGCAATATTTGCCGCTGTACTGGATACCACAATATTGTGAAAGCCGTGCAGGCTGGCGCCAAGAATATGGGAGGCTAACGAAATGACAGAAAACGGAGTAGGCGTCAGTGTGCGTCGCAAAGAAGATAGTCGTTTCCTGATCGGTAAAGGCAACTACACCGATGACATTAACCTGGCAGGACAGACCCACGCGGTATTTGTTCGCTCTCCTCATGCTCACGCTACTATTAACAGTATTGATACTTCGGATGCAGTCGCCTCCGATGGTGTGATTGCCATCTTTACCGGTGACGATCTTGCAG
>Ga0310121_10004740_pt1 | contig 11881 bp, 8 predicted proteins | sample CB27_Tmax_986_MG_FD_203504 | JGI IMG/M metagenome (GOLD analysis project Ga0310121, IMG submission 203504) | Marine microbial communities from Western Arctic Ocean, Canada - CB27_Tmax_986 | ecosystem: Environmental > Aquatic > Marine > Oceanic | place: Canada: Western Arctic Ocean | collected...
GTCGGATACAACGCGTCGAGGGGCGCAACCTCGGTCACAACAGGTCCCTCGAAAACTCCCGCCTCTTCAAGCTGCTCGACCTCTCCGGGCGCCAGCCGCTGCCTGCTCCTTTTCAGGCTGCTTCAATTCGACCCACGGGATGCCAAGCATCGAATCACCAATGCCAAGGAAACTTCCAGCGGTGGTTTCCTTGTAATCTACCATGGGCATTGAGGCCGACTTGCCACTTCCCTGTTCGGAAACGTCGCCGGCACCCGCAGCGGGATTTTGTGGTTTTGCCTCGCTGGCCGACCGCTGGCCGTGTCGTCACAAAAGGTGTCCCGCCAAGTGCAATTGTCACGAAAAATCCTGCCCACTTCGTAAGACAACACGAACGGCCTGCCTGATACCGCCGGAGAGGGAAAAGAAACCCTGGAATCACCGAAACTGATCGCAGTGTTGTTGTATTGTGGCATGAACGGATTTTGCTTGTCGAACCAACTGCAGGGGTCAAACCAGTGGGGAGGTTGACCGATTATAAAGTTCTCATACTTGCGCCCCGTACTTTGCTGTCCTATAATTGACCATCTGATTGACGGTATCCGAAACCAGACCTATCATGCGGTTTAAGAGCAAGTATGCACAAAAATTGGCATGAAGCATCGCCATTCGGTACAACAGAAGGGTCGGTCAGGTACGCGAAGTCGTGTGTAAACAACTGTGGTTTGTTTAACGAACCCGTTCTGATCGACAAACTAATCCAGCCGATGCGATCTGGTTACGACTGGGTCGCTAACACTTGAGTGCGGTTTAGGTTTTACCGGCACCTTGTAGGCCGGTTTTTGTTAACGGGTGTCATCCGATCCTCTGTTGAATTTTCCTCGTCCCAAATGCCATCTTCAACATAGACCGAACGACTTTTGACGATGGAACTTCCTTTTGCTTTCCTGATTGCGTTTGTGGCAAGTCTTCTGTTAACCCCTCAGGTTAAGCGGATAGCCACTAAATTTGGTTTTGTGGACAAGCCGGATGGAAAACGCAAGGCGCACAAAAAGCCGGTTGCTTTAGGGGGTGGCGCCGGGGTTTTTCTGTCGGCCCTTTTTGCGATCGCAATCACACTCGTTTATGCATCGCTGAAAGGCGAAAACCTCATCCGACCGGACGATATGAAGGTGATGGTTGGATTGCTGCTGGCCTCGGCATTCATCGTCCTTTTGGGATTGCTGGACGACTTCGTCCACATGGCGGGTCGTTACAAGTTGCTTGGCCAGATCATAGCAGCCGGGTTATTAATCTATTTCGGTGTGCGAATTGAATCGGTTTCCATTTTTGCAGGTCGGCCCGCACCGAAAGTGGAACAGCAAGCTCTCGCGGTTGAACCTGTCCTTGAGTCAGGTGCAGCTGGGATTGGCGAGGAGTCAGGCGCAGCCGGGGTTGGCGAGGCTGATGCAGCCCAATCGCTGGAATCCTCAGTAACCCCGGACACCCAACACAGTCAGCAAAAGTCCCGCGGTATTAAGTTGGGGTTGCTTGCTGTTCCATTTACTTTGTTTTGGTTGTTGGGTGCAATTAATGCCATCAATTTGATTGACGGTATCGATGGATTAGCCTCCAGTGTTGGCCTGGTGCTTTGTGCGACAATTGCTGCGATTACATTACGGCAGGGGCACGTTTTTGAGACATTGGTAATGCTTTCTTTGGCTGGAGCACTACTCGGTTTTCTCCGCTTTAATTTTGCTCCCGCGTCCATTTATTTGGGAGATGCGGGCAGCATGTTGATCGGCCTGGTGATCGGCGGAATCGCGATTCACTCCTCGCTGAAGTCAGCAGCAACCGTAGCGCTGGCCGTCCCAATCGGTGTGTGGGCGATTCCGATTCTCGACTCGATGGCTGCTATCCTGCGTCGCAAGCTTACAGGCCGCAGCTTTTTTGATCCCGACCGGGGACATTTGCATCATTCGCTGTTGGTGCGGGGTTGGACAGTTCGCCAGGCAGTCTTGTTTATTGGCCTGATTTGTGCCACCACCTGCCTGAGTGCCGTTATAAGCGTTTACTTTGGCAACGAGTTGATTGCGCTACTCACCGTAGCTGCTGTGGTCATATTTCTGATTGCAACGCAAACGTTCGGACACATAGAATTTGCCCTTGTAAAAGAGCACCTGCGTTCCCACGGGCTGTCGCTCGCTGGCGGTACGAACCGGAGGAAAAGTCGCCCACACGAAAGTCACATTCACTTACAGGGCGCGCGGGAATGGGATAAACTGTGGATGGCAATTATTGAACCGATGCAAGATTACCAAGTCATTCGCCTTAAACTGGTCATTCGCATACCCGCCCTGCATGAAGACTATTTCGCTTCCTGGGACGCCACGCGAGAGCACAAAGAACGGGCTGAACGAAGTTGGCAGATGGAATTTCCAATTACCGTTCGTGATGAGGTTGTTGGTCATATGGAGATTGAAGGAATCGCGAGCAAGAATGCCACCCCGCCGCAAATGCAACAGGTTCTTAATTTTCTCGAGCCCCTTGAAGAAGACGTGCAGCATATCATGGAAGAGATCCAGGGCAAACAGTCCACATTGAACCTGAAAAATTCTCTGCAAGAACCAACCAATTCCGGGGAGAGCTCCTCGGCCCAGACGGTTACTCCTCAGGGTTAGCCGCTACCGACACTTTCGGGCGACAGGTCCTGGACGCTCGTCGCACCCCAAAACCAGCCCCGATTCTAAACCTATTCTCCTGTCTTGCCGTCCCAGCTTGTTGCTTGTTATGCTTGAACTGCTCTGAGAAATCCTTACTTCAATGTGAGCAGGTGGGATTGAAAAAAATGCAAGTTGTACGACCTGCGGCTTTGGTCAGGTTGTGGAAATATCTCGCTTTATTTACAATCAGCCTCTGAATTTTGATAACAAAGACTCTTGGGAAAGTACTGGGCTTTGAACAACAAATTGGTATTGGTTGCGGGAGGTGGTGGATTTATTGGCGGACATCTGATTGCGCGATTGCGTCAAGAAGGGTACAACCGCGTTCGCTGTGTTGACATCAAACCGACCTCCGAGTGGTATCAGATCTTCGACGATGTTGAAAATGTCCAGGCCGATCTCAAGTTGATTGAGAATTGCCGGAGAGCTTGCGAAGACGCCTCGCTCGTATTTAATCTTGCCGCTGATATGGGAGGAATGGGTTTCATCGAGAATAACAAAGCTCTCTGCATGCTCAGCGTATTGATTAACACACATCTTCTGCAGTGTGCTAAGGACGCCAACGTCGATCGCTTTTTCTATGCGAGTTCGGCATGTGTCTATAACGCCGACAAGCAAATATGCGAGGACGTGGTTCCTCTAAAAGAAGCAGATGCCTACCCTGCCATGGCTGAAGACGGATATGGTTGGGAAAAACTGTTCTCAGAGCGGATGTGTCGTCACTTCCGCGAAGACTACGGGCTCAAAACCCGCGTCACCCGCTTTCACAATGTTTATGGGCCGCTGGGAACGTGGCACGGTGGTCGCGAAAAAGCACCTGCTGCAATCTGTCGAAAGGTAATGCATGCCAAAGAGACTGGTTGTCACGATATCGAAATCTGGGGTGATGGCAAGCAGACGCGCAGTTTCATGTACATTGACGACTGCGTTGAAGGTATCCTGCAAATTATCCATAGCGATATCATCGAGCCTGTCAATCTTGGGTCGAATGAACTTATTGCCATCAACGGGCTGGTAGATATGGTCGAAGATATCGCCGGCATCCAACTGAACCGCAGTTACAAACTCGATGCGCCCAAGGGTGTAAATGGTCGCAACAGTGACAACACCAAGATCCTAAAGTATCTCAACTGGGAACCCGGTATTCGTCTTCGCGATGGAATGGAGAGAACGTACGATTGGATCCAGAGCGAGTATCTCAAAATCCACGGTGTTGCCCCACAACTCAATTAGGCATTTTCCAGCAGTTGGGAGCAAAGTGGCTTCACATGGATGGTTGATGAGGTACGTCCCCCAACAGCCTTGGTGATCAGTCAGGCCTACGTTCCCCACCCAGCGTCTGTCGGAAGTACATGGCCGATGCAGCAACCAATTTGGTCCGACGCATCCAGATTGCAACAAGAAATCGCAACAAAGCCTGGGCAACCGGACTCGAAGCTGTCAGATTGGCGCGAAGATCCCCTCGTCTCGAAATTCAATCGAACTGATCCAACGGGCCCGTTCGAGATCGCTCCGGAGCTTGCCGCCATCATCGAAGAGAGGTACAACCGGCTTACAAGTTGGCGGATGGTGCCTTTGACATCGCGGCTGCTCTGATTAACGTGTGGGGGTTTGGGGCACTGGGCCGGAAAAACACAGCTTTCCACTTCAGAACGAATCCAGAACGTTCTGGAAACATATTGCCGGTGCTCATCTTCGCCTGGGTCAGTCTGCTTCCGATTCGTTCATTCTAAGGAAGCTGGGCACGCTGACAATCGAGTAGATCCCATGAGGCCACACCTACCAATTGTCTTCGCCATTGTTATCACCGCGATGGCCACCACGCCGGCGTTGGCGACCGAATACTGGATCGCACCCGATGGCGATGATCTCGCCGCGGGTACGTCGCGCCAGCAGGCGTGGGCATCACCTTCCAGGGGCCAACCCACGCGCATTCATGAAGGCTACAAGCCGGTGACATGCAGTTGCGTGTCCTCTCGACAGAAGGCTTTCTCGACGCCGGTCGCATCATTGTGGACGGTGAACAGCGCGCATGCACGAGCAAGAGTCGAGAAGCCTTTGAGCTGACGGAACCCTTGCCTCGTGATTTCGGCAGCCTTGAGTATGTCAACGATGCCTCGATCCTGGGGGGTGACTCCTTCGAGCCGGGAGCGGGTCGCATGGACCTGCTCCGCGTAGGCACCTGTGTTGACGGTGCCCGCAGCGGTCCGGTTCAACCGGTGATCGAGCATATTACCGTGGAAGGCTTTACGCTCGACGGAAGCTACCACTCACAAGTCCAGGAGCGTGCGGGCAAGCATCCTTGCGGCATATGGATCGGTGGGCAACCCATGTCACGGTCAAAGACCTGACGATTCGCGACACGTACTGCGGATTGAGCTTCGGTCCTGGTGCCCGTGATGGGCAAGCGATCGATGTCACCGTCACGGACTGGAACCACGACGGCTTTGCGGCCTCAGGCCGCGGTATCAGCGGCAGTTGCTCCGATATTCGATTTATCCGCTGCAAGGCCGTGAACACGCCTCGTTGTGTCAAGGCTTGGGAGATCGAAGAAGGTGCACATCGCGTGTATCTGGAAGACTGTTTGGTCGACAACCTGGGCGGTTCAGGGACCGGGTACTACGTGCGCCACCACGCCTATCGCGGGCCGTTACTCGTGCATGACGTTGTATTTCGTCGCTGTCGCGTAACGAACATTTCCGGTCAGGGCTTTATCCTCACGACGGTGTCCGGCACGGGCGAGCGGTCAGTCCGGCCGGCGGTTGAGACACACAACGTGCACCTGTTCGACTGCGAAAGCGACGCGCCGGTGACGATTGCCTGTGGCATCGACGAGGTTGTCATCGAAGGTGGCCGGTTTGCCAATCTAATGGCGATCGGGTTTGAAGCCCTGAGCCCGGACGAAGATCGTGGCCCGCGCTGGCCAGCCTGATCCGTTACCATCCAACACAGCGTGATCGACCGGCTCAAGATCAATGCAACGACGGGTAACCCGAATGCGAATCTTGGTGACGACTACTGGCCCGATTACGAGCCGCGTATCCGACTTACCGATGTAGATCTAAACCATCCAGCCGAGATCATCGGCAATAACGTAAACGTGGTGATCGAAGACCGTGAAATCCAAAAGGATGCCGCAATATCCAAGCCCGCTGACAGTGCTGAGCTGGTATTGGTGGAGGGTGGGTCACCGGTCAGCACCATCGTGGTTGCCGACGACGCCGACTGGTGGAACCGGATGGCGGCGAGCTGGCTACAGGACTACGTGCAGCGCACCACTGGCGCAACGCTGTCGATCGTTCGGGAACGCGATGCGCCCGGGGGCACACTCATTTACGTCGGCCACACGAAGCGGACTCGGGAAGCCGGAATTCGCACCGACGATCTTAAATGGGACGGCGCTCGACTCGTCGTCAGCGGCAACGTGCTGTTTCTCGTCGGGCGCGACGGTGTGGACGTGGGTCGCGGTGATCCGTCAACCAAAGACCTGCAGAATTGGTACGAAGACGATCCATGGCGACCTGATCGGATCGGTGGTACCTAGGGCGCCGACCTCGCCGGCGCCAATGGCACGTGCAAGGCTGTCGTGACATTTCTGGAAGACATCTGCGGCGTGCGGTGGTTCATGCCCGTTGAACAGGGCATCGTCGTGCCGTGCCATCCCGATCTCGCCGTGCAGCGCACGCTCAACAAGCGTGTTGATCCCGTGTTCGCCTATGCCAGCGGTTCGTTCCTTTACGGCACGCCCCGCCTCTACCCATCCGCGTACGCCAACAACTTTCCGGGATACGACTGAAAACGTATGGCGGCCACGCGTGGTACTCCTGGGTGCATGCGAGCTTGTTTGACAAGCATCCCGAATACTTCGCGTTGCGAGACGGCAAACGCACGGCCGAAGGTAACCACCTGTGCACGACCAATCTCGACGTCCGCGACCGATTGCTCAGGGAGATTTGCGATCTGTTCGATCAAGGTTACGACTGGGTGCAGATCGGACAATCCGATGGCTGGAAGCATTGCGAGTGCGATCAGTGCGAAGCAATGGACAATTTCAAGCCGTATGATCCGAGCGTCGACGGCCCGGACTGGTACAAGTGGCTCCACACGACCATTCGCCAGAATCCGGTCGAGCGTATTCACGTGCTCCACAACTGGGTTGCCGAACAAGTGGCCATCTCACACCCGGGCAAGAAGGTCTACTACCTGGCTTACATTCCCACACGCTGGCCGTCGAAAAGGATCAAGACATACAGCCCCAACATCGTCGCCGAGCTCTGCCACGAGATCCCTGAAATGCTGGACGCGTGGTCAGGGAAAGTGTCGGCGATGACCCTCTACAAGATCTGGTGGGACATGTCGTGGGTGTACGGCTATGGCCCGGACCCGACGCCCAAGGAAGTGGCCGATGAGATTCGCCGATTACGCGACAAGGGAGTGATCGGCATCTACAACGGCGGCGACGCCAATTGCTGGGGGCTCAACGGGCCCGTGTTCTACGTCATGGGCAAGACGATAGGCGACCCCGACCTGAATGAGAATGAGCTGGTCAATGAATACTTCCATGGTGTGTACGGTGATGCTGGCGAGCAGATGGTTGACTTCTTTCAGCATCTGTACCGTGGTCCGGCCAGGAGAAACAAACTGCTGCCCGACGCGGCGCATGGCGAGAGTCTCCGTGCCCGCTTTCCGCCTCGCTTGATCTCAGAGCTTGAGCACCTGCTTAAGAAGGCCGAGTCCGTCGGGGTGTCGGGGCATGCCGCCGACAATTTGCGCATGACCCGCATTGCGCTGGACTATCTTCAGTTGACCACTCACATGTGGCTTGCGTATGAGACGTTTCAGGTGGCGCATACGCCGGCTTCGCTGGCCAATCTGCGAAAGCGTGTGGATGCGTTCGAGGATTTCCGGCACATGATCCTGCACATGGACGCCGACGATGCCCAGCGTCGCTTTCCCGATTGCACTTCTGCAAATGGCTGGTCGGATCGCGGGCGCATTACTGGTATTCGTGGTATTACGTCAAAGACAAGGAGGACCTTTCATTAGTTCGCGGCACGCCGGTAGGCTTTTACGCGAAGATCCGCGAACCGTTGACTTTGGATTTCAACGCCCTCGAAACGGAGATGAGCCATAGCGTTGATCCCGATGCGGCAAGCCTGAACGAATAGATTGAGAATGAGGAAGCGAATCCGGTCGTGCTTCGTTGAGAAACCGATCTCGACAAGCGGCGGAAGAATGCCCGAAACTCTTCAGCCGCCTATATTTCACTGGCAATGGCAGCGTCAACTACCACGATGTCCCAGAATCGATCACCGCTGTTCGAGTTATTTGTGCTTTAAGGTGATCGGCTGACTTTCGAGCTGCGACAGGGCTACCGTTGTTTCCAACGTCTCGTATTGACTGTTGTACTTTTTGTAAACTTGCAGCGTCACCTGCTGCGGCATGGGAGCCTCAACCGACCAGTTGAAATATCCCTGCGGATCTGTGTGGCAATGCCGTTGATTCAGCACGACGCACACACCACCCATCGGCTGGCCTGCTGTACCGACGACCTGCCCGCGCACAAGTTGTCCCGACTTCAGGGTAAAGTCCACAGGTTTGGGCTGGATCCGCACGTTGACGTGTTGATGCTGCGGCGCGTAATCGTCGCCTTCAACCGTCAGCACGTATTCACCCAGGTCTACATCTTCGAAAGCATATCGTCCCTGTTCGTCTGTCCGCGCCGTCGGGTAACCGTTGATCTTCTGGATGGAGCGATACGACAGTTGGGGTAAGTATTCGATCGGTGTGATTCTATCGGGGTGCTCGTTACCGTGGCGAACCCGCTTGTCCCAGCCGAGCGGATCGACGACCCAGTCATCGACTGAATAGCGGTTGGGGCCGCGTTCGACCAGTGCGCCGGCGATCGGGTGGCCCCGTTCATCGACGACACGACCTGTCAAAGCCACACACGCCGGAGAGATCTTCACACGCTCGACGGTAATCGGCCAAACCTTGAGGCCATCATCATCACTACCAATCGCGACCAGATTGTTCGGACCAGCCTTGATCAAGTCGAACTGGCCCGTGAGGGCCGGCTCAACCTGGTGCGAGAAACTGATGCGGTCTTGCCAGGTATGGCCATGATCCAGGCTGAAAACGACGTGGAAACCTGGCCGGCCATACTGACACGCTACCACCCCATTGTCTAATGTCGCCAGTGTGGGTGATATGTTCATCAAGTGCGGCTGAGTCGCCACTGGTTTGGTCCATGTTTTGCCCTGATCGTCGGACCAACACGCGGCCATGGGCTTATATTCAGCCGGTGGGTGCGAGTACTGCGTCCGCATGACACAGATCATCTGCCCGTTGGACATCATTGCGATCGTTGGCTCGCAATAACCGAGGTATTGTCCCGGTAAATCCGGGTTCAAGTCCTGGGGATCATAAGCCACGGTTGCGTAGTAGCGCCATTTGTGTCCTTGATCACTGGATACGCAGATGATCGTCCGAGCTTTGGAATCGCCTTTGAACAGACCCTGCATCGCCGCCAACAGATCTCCGTTCGGTAGCTGAATCATCTTATCGCTAAATATCGGCCACGTTGATATGCCGGTGCTTGGCCGCTTGGTGGTCACAGCATCGGGCATATAGACCTGAACCGGTGCGATCTCGTATTTCGTAAAGTTGTCATTGAACCAGGCAAACGTCGAGTGCAGCGTGAACCAACCGTCAACGTACTCGCCTTCCAATTGGGCCTTACGGAACTCAGCTTCACCTTTGAACGATGAACCCGTTGTGAGATATTTCAATACGCCGCCGTCGCGCAAGGTCGCGTTGTGGGTGCCGCCAGCCAATGGCAGATCCACGCCAGGTGCACCCATCTCCTTACCCCATGTTCTGCCAAGATCGGTCGACGTCCGGTAGAAATTCGGCCCGGCACCTGATTTGTTAGGATAGAAGGCCGCTACCACACCCGTCCGTGAGACAGCCACGGTCGAGCTATTCTGGTAAATCACATTGCTGAGCTTGGTCGGCTCACTGACGATAATCTTGAGAATCTCGGTCCCATCTTCAGCAGCAACCGCCACGGGTATGAATCCCATGGCCAAGATGCACAGAGCGGTGACAAATAGAAATACTTGTCCATTCGGCTTGTGTTTGCACATGTGCGTATCCTTATTGCCTTGAACATGGACAACTGCATTCTTTCTTGCGTGCGGCATGGTGTCACCTCAAAGTTTACCACGGCGGATCCACTGTAGCGAATGATGCCAAGGCCTGCTCTGCTCGAATTCAGGAATCACATTCTCAAGCTTAGGGACCCATGACGAATTGTGCAGCAGTTTTGACAGACCTTTAGTCGGTTCGAGGCCTCCTGTGGAGACCAGCCTGCCAACGCTTGTGGAAAGTCTATTAGTGAGCTTGGTCCCGAACATCATGAGAACGCGATCCTCCAGAAGAACCGCCTGGCTGCTGCTGAATTCACTCCATCGCCACATTATTGGCGCCTTTGACTGCGCAACTCACCGCTGCACTGAACGCATCGGCTAACGAGGCTCATGTGCAGGCACTTCACTAATCGCAGTTTGGAGCTACAATAGTTATAGTTAAGGTCCTGCACCGGTCCTGAAGAAGCGGTTGCCATTCCTCGATACTGACGAAATTTCTCAAATGTCGCGACTCCTGATGATTATCGGGCTTTTGCTCGGAAGTGTGACTGGCTTGCATGCCCGGGAACTCCCTCTTGCCCAACAACGTGGTCGCGTATGGATCCGCTACGCCGCAAGCTGCGATGATTACGATGCCCGTATGATCGGTTGGTGGGGAAATGGTTGGGAGAGGTTTGCCAAAGAAACCGTTGCCACCCAAATCGCCGCAATTTCGAAAACGGAAGACTTCTCAGTTTATGGCGTACAGATTCATCATCCCTGGGGGCGCTCCGTCGAGGATGGTACGCCAACGACGATGGAATTCAGCCAACGGGAAAGTTGTTATCAGGATTATGAGGCAACGCGAAACCCGAAGCTCGAACTTGCCCTCGACGATGAAGATTTTTTGGAAGCAATGGTTTCCATCAGCCAGGATCATCGGTTGCTTATCTACATGGGGTCGCCCCACCAGCTGGAACCACTACCCGGGGAGTCTCAGGCCGCCTGGGTGGCGCGGGCAAAGCAGGCGTACGGCCCTGTTCTATACATCACACCCACGCCAGCAATCGGGATGGATAATACTTATGGGCAACCGTGGAACCCAAATCCTGAGAGCCGTTACCATTTCACCGGCGGGGCAGAAGGCGCCGTTGCCCAATTGGTACGCGATCTGACCGCACGTGGATACCGTATTTATTTCGAGGGAGGAATTCTCCTGAACGCCAAATGGGCCCTTGATTTGTGCAGTACTTACACGACCGATCGCTGGTGGGACATCTCAGCCTCGGGACGGCGTCACCACAACCAGCAATGGGGCCGGTGGGCCCGTCCACAGCAGGAAACAACACACCGAGCCATGATTCAACTCCGCTTGGAGGGTACTGACGAAGAAAAAAGGCAAACGATCGAGCACCATTTGACCCTCGGTCGAGACGTGGTCCTCGCCCCCGCCTCTTTCCCCGGGTTTCCCTGGTCGAAATAAATGTCATTTCTGGGGTCGACCTGAATGGTATTGCGACTTGGCAAGGGAAAAAGTCGCAGACGGGAGGATCTCAAGCCGTTGTAAACGCTATTTTCCTATATTTCCAATACCTTCCGGCCAGGACAGGGTTTAAATTGAAGACAAACCACGTTGATAAGGCTAAGTAAATTCTTGGCGCCATTGACGTTGTGGAGAATAATGGAAGATGAGAGTCAGAGAAGTTGCCATTGAGTCGGCTTGCCCCCAATAGCCTTGCGAATGGTTGGCGATTCCCGCCCGATGTTCAAAGCACCGGCTCTGATAGATGCCGTCAATCAACACTTCCAAAAAAGGCAGCCGATGCACTGCTTCCTGCTGCAGGCTGACAATGTTCGCTGCATCCCGCGTGCTGGGAAGTTTTGTGCCGGCTGGGCCTTGGCTCTGCTTTTCTTGCTGAACGTTGCCATTCCCAGGGCAACCGGGTTCAAGACTGAAATTGGCTTTAATGCCCTCGTGGATGCCCTGGGAGATGACTTGCCTGATGGTTCCGGAGTGGTGGTTTCCCAGGTTGAAGCCAACCAAGGATTGGAGAACGGACCGTACATGCC
>Ga0310121_10004741_pt1 | contig 11881 bp, 7 predicted proteins | sample CB27_Tmax_986_MG_FD_203504 | JGI IMG/M metagenome (GOLD analysis project Ga0310121, IMG submission 203504) | Marine microbial communities from Western Arctic Ocean, Canada - CB27_Tmax_986 | ecosystem: Environmental > Aquatic > Marine > Oceanic | place: Canada: Western Arctic Ocean | collected...
TGGGAGGCGAAGCCGTGATTGCAGCTTGCGGATTGGTTGTCGTGCTCCCAGAGCGTTCCGGTGAGGTCAGCCATGTGGAGAAAGTATTGTTTCAACTCGTCGAGAATCTGTCGGCACAGGCCATGTCGGGACAGCAGTTCGATCCGCAGGTAATTGCCGACAAAGGCGTTGGCCGCGTGCACGTCGGAAAAATCACCGGTGCGTTTGCGCTTCGGGCCGAACTGATCGCGAAGCGCCTGCCACAGTTGCGGATGCGTCTGCTCGTCAGCTACGTCGAAGAAGAATGCGAAGTACTGGCAGACCTCCGTGCGGTTGCGCGTGGGTTTTAGAGAGTTGCTGTCGCGAACGGCGTTATCCACGAAGAACTCACCGTCGAACGATTGGTCGCGGATCACGTTCCGGATCTGATCGGCTTGGCCGGCCAGGCCCGGGGCATCATATAGCCGGGCAACAATCTCCAGCACACGCGCATAGAGCATGTTGGCCGGGTAACTCACGTCCTGCACGAACTGGTTGGCCTGTGACCATTCGATGAAGATGGCGCCGTCTAGATTTTCGAGCAGGTTGTCGTGGTTGCGGAACTTCTCGAAGTACTCCAGCAGGCCGAGCACCCGTGGGTGCAACGCGTCGATCATGGCGCGGTCGCCGCTGCGCTCCAGGTATTCGTTGAGTTGCACGACGAACCACATGGCCCAGGTGGGGTGGAAGCCGCCGCCGGTATCGGCCGGGTAACACTTGGGCAGCATGCCTTTGGGCAGGTCGGCGAAAGTGCCCGGCAGCAGATAGTTCTCGTACATGTTCCTTTCGATGGTGGTGTCGTGCGACAGGTCGTGTGCTACGCGAGCCGTAAAGAAGCTGTCGCACAGCCAGCCGGCGCGCTCACGCGAGGGGCAGTCCATGAACAGGTCCACCGCGTTCTGGCGAAACGTCTGGCGCGCCGCCTCGAACACCCGGATCAATTCATCATCCGGACAGGAGAACTCGGCTCCGTATACGTCCGGATTGGCAAGATCGCGCAGGAAGACCTGCTCGACGCGACATTCGCCAGCCAGGGCGATCAGCTTCAGATATCGAAGCGTGTACGGCTCGAACGACTCCAATCGATAGGTTCCGGGGGCCAGCTCATACGACACGATGTTGACGCATTTTAGCCGCTTGAAATCCACGTCACCGTCGGTGAGCAACTCATCAAAAGTGAAAAACAGTCGCACCAGTTTCCGGCAATGAACAATTGCGCCGATGAAGCCGGTCAGATTGGTGGCGAAGTCGAGTACGTGGTACTCGTTGGCTTTCAGCGTAAATCCGGTGTCGGCGTCGGGCTTGTCGATGGCCGCTTGGGGTGAAACATTCTCGAAATATTGAAGCTCGATCGACGGGATAAGTTCAAGCTGGTTCTCCGCAAAGCCGGCGAACGTTGGACCGACGCGTGTCAGCGAGCGATCCATCCAGAGCGTGGCCGGAGGGCCGGTTTTTCTGATACCGCCCTGCCGCAGATGCCGTCCGGCGGGGATGATGTCGAAGTCCGGGTACGGCACGCGCCGCGGCAGCAATTTAAGGTCGGGTTGAACGGAGCATGTTGCGACAACAAACGTCGCGTCCGGTTCATGGCGCCATCGATCATGATCCGGTGTCAGCCGGTAGCATTCGGAAAAGGTGCGCTGCGCGCTATACCGCTGCGTCTTCTGCACGCGGTGAGACAGGATCGCGGCCTCGAATTGCCTGCCATCACCGGCGGTCGAGGCGAACACGCGCCCGCCCGCGACGATCTCGGCGCGCAGAAATGACGGTTGCTTGACGACGTAATAACAATTGACGTTGTAGCCTGCGACCTCGATGGCGACGACGTTGGCGCCCGCGGTCAAGCCGTCGGGCAGCACCCATTGATCGACGCGGCAATATCCATGCGCCGCCCGCGCCGGTCCGTGGCCGATGAATTTGCCGTTGACGGAAACCCGATAGATCGTTGCCGCCGCAATGCGCACGACGACCGGTCCGTCAACGGGACCCTCCACCACCGCGCGGAAGCCGACGAACAGGTTGCATTCGTGCTGCTGCCGGTCGGGCCAGATCGACTTGGCGGTGTAAAACTCGCTGTCGCTCATGGGATCATCTGCGTATGCACGGCGCCGTCACGAAATGCGGAATGTCACCCGCGCCGACTTCGGTTTTCCAGTCATCGGCATCTCGAACCGCAGGAACGCCGCCTCCATGCCGCTCTTGTTGTCGATGCTGTAACTGTTCCACGGCCGGCACGGGAAGTACAGTTGGCCACCCTTGTCACATCGCATCGTCAGCCTGCCGTCGAACAAGGTTACATCGCCGCCGCGCGGCACGTGCACCGCCAAGTTATTTTTTGAGAGCTCGTAGGATCGTTTGCCTACGTGGATCATGCGTCCGACACCCACGCACAGCGGCAGATTGAATCGAGCCGCGTCGGTCTTCTGCCGGCCGACCTCGATCGCGGTCAGCGTCATCGTCGATGCGCTCTTGACGTCAGCTTCGACGCGAACGTCGATGTGGTTTGAATGCATCGCCTCGACATAGGGGGGGGTGCATAGCGTTCCGATCGTGCCGGTGTACATGATGCCGGGCTTCTTGCTGCCGGGGAAAAGGAAGTTGCCGTGCTGCGGGCGGCGCTTGCCCTGCGATCCTTCGACGATCAATCCGGTGCGCTGGTGCCAGAGGCTCACGACGTTCTGGTAATCGAGCGCGAAGATCTGGTTGGGGCTGACAACGACCGGGTTGACGTTGAAGTTGACCTGCCAGCCGCGATCGCGGATGAAACACGCGTGGCTGCCGAGATAGCGGGTGCCCCGCCAGGGGGAGTACCGAGGCACGGGCCCGCGGTGGTAGTGCACGAAACACTCCATCCAGCGGGCGCACTCCTCACCGGAGAACGGCTGGTCGCAACGGATCCGTGCCCTGACCAGCCCGCGCAGAAAAGCGCGTCCACGCGGCCACTGGGTGAACCCGGTAAATCCCCAGAGAAACGGAGGTCGTTTGTAGCGCATCCGCCTGTCGATCAGCGCCACCGGCGTGAAGTCCGGATACGTCGTGCGCTCGTGATAATCAAATGCGCGCCTGATAGTTTCCTGCAACACCGGGTGCGGGTTAAGAAAGTTTATCCGCTCCATGCCGGCCAGCGCCACGCTGTTGTAGTTGGTCACCGGCCCGCCGTGCTCGGGCCAGTATCCTTCCGGGTTCTGTGACTCGGCGAATCGCTCGGCGAACTTGAGCGCGAGCTTCTGCCACGGGCGATGCTTGAATGCCATGGCGCCGGTATAGAGCGCCGCAGCGTACAGGCTTACGTGGTTCGGACCGGTGTAGAAAGATTGCGAATGAAACCGAGCTTGGCTCATGAAGCCGGCCAGTTTGTCCGCCAGGCCTTGCAGCGTGCGCTTCATCGCCGCCTCCCACCGTCGGCGCTGCGCCGCGGCAAGCTCGCGCTTGATCAGTGCAAAGGCTTCGAGCCAGAATATGAGCGTGCGTTGCGCCAGATAGCCACCGTCGAAGCCTTTACGGCCGGTTTGCACCTTGCCATCCCGCCTCGTTCGGATCGCGACGAAGTCGCCCATTGCGATGATTTTGTGCAGGATCGATTCATCACCGAAGTACGGATTACCCGAAAATTTTGTCTTGTAAAAGTACGCCATCGGATAAATAAACTGGCTGGCGCTGAGCATGTGTTCATTCGGGTCGATCGGCTTGATAAAACCATCCGCGTTGTACCGCGCCAGCACCTGTGGTATCTGGCGCAACACCGTTAAGCGGATAAGATCAGGAAACTTATCGTTGGCACTCATCGCAAATACTCACCAATCGGAATATCTGAAACCCCGCTTGACGGGCCAAGTATGATTCGACGGTTGCCGGGAGTCAATGGTTGGCTCGCATCTCTTGGCGCCAAGATGCTTTTGACCATGCAACGACAGACGAGGTGAACGATCGGATCCTTGCCGACTCCGACGATCCCGGTTGGTCCCGGAGGTTCGGCAAGATTGTGAGTACGATCACGCACCGCCACACGATCTATAGAAAGAAGATGCCTCCCGCCCGGCTTGCGACGGTCCGCTATCGAGGCGCTGGACCCCGCGATTGAAGTTGATGGCAAGGCATTCAAGGGATTCCGCAAGAAGTCGACCGGGGCTATTGCGACCAATCGATGGTCGATTTGCCCAGGCCCTCGGGGCCCATGGCGATGTACCCGCCGTCCACCGACAGGTCGGCGCCGGTGATGAACGAGGCGTCGTCGCTGAGCAGGAACAGGGCGGGGCGTGCCACCTCGATCGGGTGGCCCATGCGGCCGAGCATCGCGTATTCGCCCCATATCCTGTCGTACTTGTCGCGGTCATGGTTGGCCGCCTCGTCGGTGACGCGTGTCCAGATCCAACCGGGGCTGACGCCGTTGACGCGAATGTTGTAAGGCGCCAGGTCAAGGGCGGCGCAGCGTGTAATCTGCGCGACGGCGCCTTTTGCGGCGTTGTAGGTCCACCGCTTCGGCTGCGCGATCCACGATGAGATGCTGGCGATATTGACAATCGAGCCGCCGCCGCCTTGCTTCATCAGGTCGGCGACCAGCGAGATCATCGTGGCGAACGCAACCGGGCCGGTGTCGAGCGACTCGTGCCAGTCGTCTCGCGTTGCGTCGGTCCACTTGGCGAGAAACGAAAAAGCGTTGTTGACCAGGCAATCAATCCGACCATGCCGGTCGATCGTTTGCTGCACGCTCTGCTTGCAGAACGATTCATCGGACATGTCGCCGCCGACGATTAGCGGATCGAACCCGGCATCCTCGAACGCGCGATGTCCAGATTCAACGTCGTCCGGCAACGACGTGGTCACCACCGCCCCGCCCTCGTGCAGCAGTTCCATCGCGATCGCGCGACCGATGCCCGCCGTCCCGCCCGTTACCAGCGCGATCTTGCCGTCAAAACGTTTGTCATGATGAGTATGTGCCATAAAGCCAAGCCTCCTGCTTGGGTTGCTCTGCGTTATCACCATTTCATGGTCATGAGTATCACGTGTTCATCGCGGCTGACAAACTGATCGAATGGCGATGTGCTTCTCGGCGATGCAAATGCGCTGGCTTCGGGGTGGAAAATCCGTGGATCGCCCTGGGCCAGGTCGTGGGCGCAGCCAATGCCCCGGCAGCGAGGATAGGGCGAGGCTATCGCTGGCGTCGGGCTGAATTGATAGGCACGGGTGAGTGTCATCAAGCCCACAACGGAGCATCCTGCGCCAGCCGTTCTACGCCACGCCCGCCGTGCCGGTGGTGATCGGCTCGGTGACGAATTCGCGCGGGTCGGTGACGTGGCCGGTCAGGGCGCTGGCGGCGACGGTCAGGGGCGACGCAAGGTAGACACCGGCCTCTTTGTGGCCCATGCGGCCGGGGAAGTTGCGGTTGGTCGTGCTGATGCAGTTGATCGGGTCGTTGAGCCGGCCGAACGTGTCGGCAGGCCCGCCGAGGCAGGCGGCGCAACTCGACGGGCCGATCTGGCAGCCGGCGTCCTGCAGCACGTCAAAGATCGATTTCTCGCCATCGCTTTTTTGCTGACCACGCATGTTGAGCTGGAGCATGTCGGCGTGGACCTCGGTCGAGCCGGGCACGACGAACGTGGGGATCTTGACCTGCTTGCCCTCGACGACGGAGGCGACAAAGAGCATGTCGGTGATCTTTCCGCCGGTACACGAGCCGACGTAAGCGCGATCAAGCTTGACGTCGCGGCAGTTGCGGGCAGTGTCCTTGTTGTCGGGCGAGTGCGGCTTGGCGACCAGCGGCTCAAGCGTGCCGAGGTCCCATTCTGCTTCGTAACAGTAATCGCAGCCGGGGTCGTCAGTGTAGATGGTCCAGTCGGGGCGGTTGGAACGGCTGCGGACGTAAGCAAGCGTCTTTTCATCAACGTCGCAGACGCCGTTTTTGCCGCCTGCCTCGATGGCCATGTTAGTCAGGGTCATGCGGTCTTCGAGGCCGAGCGAACTGATGCCGTCGCCGGCGAAGTAAAGGGTCTTGTACGTGCCGCCGGAGACGGAAATATCGCCGATGACGGCGAGGATCAGGTCCTTGGCGGTGAGATACGGTGGGATCTGGCCGTGGAAGGTGAACTTCATGGTGGGCGGGACCTTGATCCAGATCTTGCCGGTGCCGAGAATGAACGCGGCGTCAGTGTTGCCCACGCCGGTGGCAAATTGGCCAAATGCGCCGCTGGTGCAGGTATGGCTGTCGGTGCCGATGAGGATCTCGCCGGGACGGACGTGGCCCTCCTCGGGCAGGGCCTTGTGGCAGACGCCCTTGTAATTGGTTTGCGTCGGGTCCTTGTACGGGTTGGGCATGCCCTCACCTTTGATGAAGTCAGGGTCGTAGTAATACTTGAGCCCCTGCTCCTTGACGAAGTCACGCAGGATCTGGATGTTTCGATGGCACTTTTCCTCGGCCGTGAAGATGTAATGATCCGGGATGATGACGACCGAGTCGGCGTCCCACACCCTCGCGTTGTCGCCGAAGTGTTCCTTGAAGATGCCGATCGTGCCGGGCCCGCAGATATCGTGTGTCATCAGCACGTCGACGTCGATCCAGACGTTTTCACCGGGTGCGACCTCGGCACGACCGGCGTGGGCTGCGACGATCTTCTCGGTCATGGTCATTTTTAGGGCGGCCATGTCGTTCTCCTGTCTGGGCCGAGCGGCGACGATCCGGGGAACCGGTTGACTCGAACCTCGCATTGTAGCAGGCCCGGGTCGTGGCGGCTACGCGACGTTTCGTACAGTGTACGGTCGGCGTTGACGCGTGCCCGGCCAGCACTTACGATCTTGCCGCCATGACGATCAGGTTGCCCCGAACAACAGCCTGCGCCGCGATGCTGGCTCTGGTCGCTGTTGCATCGGCCGGTTGCACCCACCCGCTGGGTTACGACCCGAGTCGATTGATGCGCGAGCAGATGCTTCAAACCATCAACAGCTATGCAGATGTGCTGGATGTGGCGTCCGACATCAAGATAAGCCGCCCGGAAAGCAATATCATCGCGAAGATGCATCCACAAAGACTCGCTGACGCGAAGAAGAAAAGTGGAAGGGAGGCCAACAGCAAGGAGAAAATCAAGCTCGACCCCGACCTGCTGGGCGACCGGCGTATCCGCGCCTATCACATGACGCTCGAGCAGGCGATCAAGCAGGCGATCGCGAACAATCTGCCCCTGAGGTTGGCGCGGCTGGTGCCGGCCGTAACCGAGACGCAGGTCACCCAGGCCGAGGCGGCGTTCGATGCGGTGTTTTCCGCCAACTTCAACTTCACGAAGCTGGACACGCCCCAGCCGCCGACGATTGCCGGCCTGGGCCAGTTCGGCTCCGTGCAAGAGGACACCCGCGAGTTTCAGACCGGCATTCGCAAGCTGACCGACACCGGCGGGCAGATCCAGGTTGCCACCACGTTCAGCCGCCGGAGGCGCGTGCCGTCATTCTTTACCGTCAGCACGTTCTATGAGGCAAACGTTGGGCTTGCCATCACCCAGCCGCTGTTGCGCAACGCCGGCTCGGACGTGACCCGATCGCAGATATTGTTGTCGCGCAACGCACGTGTCGAAAGCATGGCTGACCTGAAGCAGCAAATGCTGGATACCGCCGCCCGTGTGGAACAGGCCTTCTGGAACGTGTATCTCACGATGCAGCAGTTGAAGTCGCGCCAGCGGCTGCTCGAGCGAAGCCACAAGCTCCTCGCGATTCTCGATGTAAGGCGACATCATGACGTTACGGAAGTGGAGTTTTATCGGGCAACGGCCGATGTCGAGCAGCGTGAAACTCGGCGGATCACCGCGGATCTCGATTACCGCCGGGCCTGCGATGAGTTGAAGCGGCTGATTAATTTGCCCGACCTGTCGGTGGCTGACGAAGACGTGATCGTCCCTGTGGACGTGCCCGTCGATCTGCCCATCAGCTTCAACGTACGCAAGGCCCTGCGGACGGCGTTTCGCCAGCGCCCGGACCTGCAACGCGCCCTGCTGGAAATAGGTGACGCTACCATCCGTCAGCGCGTGGCGGACAACCAGCGGCTGCCCCTGCTCGATCTGACAGCGGAGCTTCGGTACAACGGCGTCGACACGAGCGATATCGGTGACAGCTACGATAATATGACCGACGGCAACTTCATCGATTACATCATCGGGCTGCAATTCGAGCAGCCGTTCGGAAACCGCCTCGGTGAAGCGTCCATGCAGCAGCGCACTATCGAGAAGCGCGGCGCGGTGATCCGTTACCGGGCGTTGACCATGGATGCCGTTCAGGAAATAAAGAATGCGATCCGCGAAGCCCAGGCGGCGTACAGGATCATCGGCTCGTCGCAAAGTGGGCGGCTGGCATCGCAACTCGTTGTCACTGCCCTGGAGAAACGACGTGAAAACGAGGAGCTCACCTACACTTTCGTTGATCAGTTGCTGCGCCAGGATGAAGACTTGACAAACGCCGAGATCGTCGAGTTTACCGCACGGGCGCGATACATGGTCGCGATCGCCAACTTCTACCGGGTCATCGGTACACTGCTCGAGCGCAACGGCATCGAGTTCGCAGACGGCATTGTCGATGAAACCGTCAACTGAAGATGGCGCTCCGAATCGCGGGATATTCCCTTGTAAGCACCCAGTACAAATGACGGGGTTCGTTGCCCGGTCGCCTTCTTTCTCATCGAGTGGCGAAGGATGCTACGCAACAGTGTGATCCGCGGGGGTGTTTGATTTGATCGCTCGACTGTTTATCACGCCCATTCCTGCGGATCGCCGTGCAACGCCCGCCACATGCGCCGTGCGGCCTGGCCGCGGTGACTGATCCGGTTCTTTTCCTGGGGTGAAAGCTCGGCGGTGGTCTTGCCCAGTTCCGGTACCATGAAAAGCGGGTCGTACCCGAACCCGTTTTTGCCGCGACCGCGTTCGTCGGGACCCGCCTCCCGCGACGCCAGAATGCGGCCCTCGATTGCACCAAGAACAATGATGGGGCCGGGGGAACCTTCGCGTGGGTTGCACAACGCCATGGCGCAGATGAAGCGGGCGGTGCGGTTTTCGCTCGGCGTTTCGCCGAGCTGTTTAAGCAGCAGTTTATTGTTGGCGGCGTCAATTATGGGGCGTGGGCCCGTGGCGTTGGCGTAGCGGGCACTGCGGATGCCCGGGTCGCCGCCGAGCGCGTCGACCTCGAGCCCGCTGTCGTCAGCGATGCAGTGCATCTGGGCTGACCGGGCGTAGTGGCGGGCCTTGAGCAACGCGTTGGCCTCGAACGTCGGCTGGTCCTCGACCGGCGTGCTGATGACATGATCCAACGCGTCGAGACCGATCAACTCGACCTGCTGCGGCGAGGAAGTCTCGGTGTCGCGGAGGGCATCCCAGACGGCGCGAATCTCGTCGATCTTGTGCGGGTTCGAGCTGGCCAGCAGGATTCTCACGGCCCACAGGTTACCAACCTGCGGTCGCGATCAAATTTCACGGGTGCCCCGCCCGCCGGACGATCAAAAAAAGGACGCCCCACGCTAAACAAGCACCTTGACAAGATGTATGATGAGGCGCCTGCCAGGTGCATGGAGCGCGCCGAAGCATGACTCCACTGACAACATCGCCCGCCGCCGCCGATCACGAGGTGAGTCACGTCGATGCTGCGCCGCGGCGGGTTGACTTGTCATCCCAGCGATTGCACTTCGTGGGCATCGGTGGGTGTGGCATGTCGGGCCTGGCACGTTTGGCGGCGCGGCGCGGCGCGGCGTGCTCCGGCACGGACATGGCCGAGACAGATGCGATCACCACGCTGCGCGATGAGGGCATCAGCATCACCACGGGTGAGCAGTCAGCCCAAACCGTGCCGCACGACTGCGACTGCCTGGTCTGTTCCGCGGCGATCAGAGACGATAACCTCGAGGTTCTCGAGGCGCAGCGACGCGGGATCAAGGTCGTCAAATACGCTCAACTTCTGGGCAGCCTGATGATCGGGCAGACCGGTGTCGCCATCGCCGGCACGCACGGCAAATCGACCACCACGTCACTGCTCAGCCACGTGTTGATCGAATGCGGGCTCGACCCGTCGTTTATCGTCGGTGCCAACTGCCCACAGATCGGGGGCGGATCACGCGTCGGTGGCAGTGACCTGCTCATCGCCGAGGCTTGCGAATTTGCCCGATCGTTCCACTGCTTTTTCCCGACCCATGCCGTCATCCTCAATGTCGAGGCGGATCACCTCGACATGTACAGTGGCATCGACGAGATCGTCGATGCGTTTGCGCAATTCGCCCGGCTCATTCCGCGCGACGGATCGCTGCTGATCAATTATGAGATGAGCCACCGGCTGGCGATCACCGCGGGTCTGGATTGCCCGTTCGAAACGATCGGTTTTGCACCGCAGGCTGATTGGCGGATCGAACTGGTGCAAAGCCAGGAACCGGTAGTCAAAAGCAATAAACCGGTAACCATGAACCCGAAGGTGCAATTGCATGAGCACGACAAGTTGGTGGCTTGGTGGCGGTGCTCCATGCCGGGCGAGCACATGGCATACAACGCCGCCGTGGCGGCGATCACGGCGCACCGGCTGGGCGCTTCGTGGGACCAGGTCAGCGCAGCGATCGGCGGTTTCCGCGGGCTCGATCGCAGAATGCAGTTCTTGGGCGACCGGCGCACCGAGAGTGGGACGATCAGCATCGTCGACGACTACGGTCACCATCCGACCGAGATAGACACGACCCTACGCGCTCTTCGCCGCCATTACCGGCCCAAGCGCGTCATATGCGTTTTTCAGCCCCACCAGCACAGCCGCACCCGGTTCCTGCTCGACGATTTCGCCGCCAGTTTCGCCGAGGCGGACGTCGTGATCGTGCCGCACATCTATTTCGTTCGTGACAGCGAAGAGGAGCGCCACACCGTTCGCGCTGCTGATCTTGTCGATCAGCTGCGCCAACGTGACAAAGAGGCGATGCACCTCTACCCATTCGAGGCGATCGTCAAGCAACTCGAACTAATCTGTCGAGGTGGCGACCTGCTGGTCACGATGGGCGCCGGCGACGTGGGGAACGTCGCGCATCAGTTCCTGGGCATCGCCTGACCGGCCGTGCCGGGCTGACTTTTCAGTACATACCGACCAGTGCCTGGGTCAAGATGCCGGCAGAGGAACACCGGAATCTGCTGCTGCGTGGGGAAGCGGACCCCGAGGTGGATGATGCGTATACGCAGCGGCCGCAAGTCGCACATCTCGTTCGACTACAGTCGTTCCCCCCACTCTTCCTTGACTTTTTTGGTGCGGGCCTCACGGCCTGCCTGATCAGTCTTGGCCCGCTTCGCGTAATAGACCAGGCCCAGAGCGCGCCGGGAGCGATCGCTTGTGTTGTTCTCCGTGCGGTGAATGGTCATGCAATGGTGAACAACAAGGTCTCCCGAATCGATTGCCACGGCAACCTCGCCACGCTCGTCGTTGGTGGTGTAATCAGAAATCTTCTGCGAAAACCCAAATTCCTTGCTCGGCTCGTGGCGGCGAATGCCCAACCGGTGCGAGCCCCGTACGTATCGCACGCACCCGTTCGTCCGGTCGGAATCGTCAATGGCAATCCACAAGGTCAAGGCTTCGCTTGGTTCGAGTATCCAGTAGTAGGCATCCTGGTGTGGGGGCGTGCCCCGGCCGATACGGGGAGGTTTGTTAAAAGTGCTGGCGCCCTGCGGGGCCGCGGCTTGGCCCAGCAGTAGTTCAGCCAAGCAACGGCAGCGACCTTCTTCCAGCAGCACCTTGAAATACGAATCGTATTGCTCCATGGATTGGGCGTATAGCAATGTTTCCGGCTGGTTCTTGTCTTCGAAAAATACGAGCTGCGAGTCCATGCCTGGTAACACCCGGGCCAGGTACCGATCAACATTGTCAAGCAAGTTCCGCTTCG
>Ga0310121_10004742_pt1 | contig 11875 bp, 7 predicted proteins | sample CB27_Tmax_986_MG_FD_203504 | JGI IMG/M metagenome (GOLD analysis project Ga0310121, IMG submission 203504) | Marine microbial communities from Western Arctic Ocean, Canada - CB27_Tmax_986 | ecosystem: Environmental > Aquatic > Marine > Oceanic | place: Canada: Western Arctic Ocean | collected...
CGAGGATCACATTACAATACCACACGTTCACTCCTTGCAATACCGCCGCTACTGACCCTGGCCAACCTTTCCCTAACACTCACAGAGCCTACGATGACCGACAGTTTGACCAAAATATCTGACCATCTCTTCCAGCTGGTCGACACCTGCAATGTCTATTTGATTTCCGATGGTGATCACGGACTGCTAATCGACACCGGCTCTGGAGCTATCGCCGATCACCTGCAGCAGGCCGGGGTTCAAAAAGTCGAATGGGTCCTGCACACACACCACCACCGCGACCAGTGTACCGGCACGCCGCGACTGCGGGAGCATGGTGCCCAGGTAGCTGTTCCCGAATACGAACGACACCTGTTTGACCAGGCCGAATTGTTCTGGCAGACCCGCCGCACGTACGACAACTACAACGACCGGAACACGTTTTTCACGGTCGGCACCGACATCCCGGTCGATGCGGTGCTGGAAGACTACGAAACGTTTCGCTGGCGCGGATACGAATTCTTTGTGCTACCAGCCAAGGGACACACGCTCGGATCGAGTGCATTGATTGTCAAAATTGACGGTCAAACGGTGGCGTTCACAGGCGATTTAATGGGGGCTGGTGGCAAACTCTATCAGCTGCACGCTATGGAATACGCCTACGGCTCGATGGAAGGGGTGCTTTTCACATTGCAGTCGATTCAGGCGCTTGGCAAGCGAAATGTCGACGTCTGCTATCCGTCACATGGAGAACCGGTAACAGCCGTAGCCAGCGATATCGACAAACTAGAGCGCCGCTTGATGGACTGTGTGGACCTGGGCCGGGGCATGCGGGTTGCCGGTCGCGACAGCTACGTTCCAGAACAGGCTTTCCTGCCCGAACCGAAGTTTGTTCCCCTCTCACGACACTTGCTGTGGGGCGGCATTTGGACCTGTTCGAACTTTTACGTCATTCTCAGCAACAGCGGCAAAGCCATGTTCGTTGACTATGGACACGCCTTTTCCGCGCACATGCACGCAGGTGCAGACCACGACGGATTAGAATCGATGCGATTCATTGAACATCACCTCGATGAACTGCGCGACCACTACGGCGTGACTGAGTTTTCCCTGGTGGTGCCAACCCATATTCATGACGACCACACCTGTGGTATCCCGTTCCTACAACGGCATCACGGCACCCAGGTTTGGGCCCTCGAGGAAGTCGGACAGGTGTTGGCCGACCCGGCGGCCTGGGCAAGTACACCGTGTACGTTTCCCAAGCCCATTCGTATTGACCGCTGGCTTGCCGATGGCGATCGTTTCCAGTGGGAAGAGTACGAATTTGAAATCCGCTTTGCCCCTGGGCAGACAGAATACCACAGCGTCTATGCCGGCATGATCGATGGGCGCAAGGTGGCATTCACGGGCGATAATTATTTTACGGCTGAAGTCGTGACCGGTGGCAAGGTTGAAATGCGTCCCTTCCAGACGACCGTGCTACGCAACAGTTTCCAGCTGGCCATGCACAGGCAGTGCGCCGAGGTCATGCGTGCCATGAACCCGGAACTGATCTGTCCCGGGCACCGTGACGTTTTGCCCTGCACTAAACAAGAGCTGGACACCTATTGCGATTTCATTACTCGCAAGGAACGCGTGTTTTGCGAACTGGTTGCCGAACCGGCCGATCACTACATCGATTTGTTCTGGGCCCGGCTGCTGCCCTACCTGGCCGTTGTCCAGCCCGGACAAAAACTCGACTATCGTCTCTTGCTGCGAAACAACCTCCAACGCCCTGTCACCTACGAAGCCCGCTTGATTGGCCCGTCGGGGTGGGAACTCTCCAGTGAATTCTCACGTGTCGCTCTGGAGCCGGGTAGCCGTGGTGAGTTACTCCTGAGTGCGGTCGCCCCACAACAACCGGACAACACGCGCCGACTGATCACCGCTGAGGTCAAAGTCGACGGAAGGTCCCAGGGGCAGATCACTGAAGCACTCGTCACGGTGCGAAACTAGCTCGCCCCCGCCGCAGCTTATGAAAACCCCCACAGCTTCTGTGCGGTTTTCCCCAGGATTGCCTTCCTTTGGTCGTTGCTCAGGAAGTCGCAGGCTTCGCCAATAAAGCGAATCCCGACGCCATATCCGTTATTGACAAACGGGAATTCTGACCCCCACATGCAGCGATCCGCACCGAATGCGTCCACAGCCTGTTTCACAAAAGGGGCATACTCGGTAAACGGGTATTGGCTGTCCTCGAAATGATCCGGGTATTGATGCGAATAAAACCCATCGATGTTGCAATAGACGTTCTCATAGTCCGCCAGGCGAAGCACCCGATCAAAGTCAGGATGCGGGGCCCCCTCGCGATACGGTACTCGGGCCAGATGTTCGATCCTCACTTTCAGTTTCGGCAACTCGCGCATGACCTCTTCCAGGCCATCGGCGAAGTCCTTCGACTTGCGTGCGCTGGCAGAAACCACGATGTCGAGCTCGGCTGCCTTTTCCCAAATGGCCAGACTGCGTGCACCAGGGGACCGCGTTGTGGCGCCGATGCGAATTCCACAAAATTTGTGAAGGCGAACCATGTCTTCCAACAAGCTGCAAGCATCCTCGCGAGATTCATCCAACAGACCCACCACGGCCAGGCGAGCGGGAAAGTCCGTCAAACATCGCGCCACATAATGATGGTCCCAGGACATTCCCCATTGCACAAGAACCGCATGCGATACCCCGTGTTGATCCATTTGTGCAAACAGATCTTCGATGGGAAGAATCGGCATTTTGCGATCGATCGCACAAACAGTACGAGACAGAAGCGACTTCACGGCAACATGGGCGTGCGTGTCAATGATCATAATTCAAGTGCGTGCGGGCGAACCGTCCGGGTTAAACAGGCACTGGCGAGTGTAGGATTGATAGGGGTGCCGGGAGACTACGTCGTCGCGCAGGGTCAGCCCCAAACCTGGCCTATCTGGCAGGCAGGCATAACCATTCTCGATCTCAATTTGTTCTTCAAAGATCTCGTAACGCCATGGTGGAACTTCTGCCGGGTGTTCCTGCATCGCGAAGTTAGAAATACATGCATCGACGTGAATCGACGCCATCGTGGCCAGTTCACTATGAGAACTCGGGTTATGCGGTGAAACCTTGATTCCCCGGGTTGCCGCCATTTCCGCAATTCTTTTTAACTCCGTGATCCCACCACAATGACAAATGTCTGGTTGAATAATATCGACCAGTTCCTCCTCGATCAGTGGGCGAAACCCAAAACGGGTCATCAGCCGCTCGCCAGTCGCCAAAGGCACCGACGTATGTTGACGAACGGACCGCAAGCCCTCGATATCCTCCGGAGGTACCGGCTCTTCCAGAAAAGCCAGCGCCAGTGGCTGAAGATCACCGGCCAAGGCAATTACATTTTCCACCGCGAGCATCGCATGGGTATCAAGACACAAATCGACCCCATCCCCGAGAGCTTCTCGCAATTGCGTAAACTGTGCGACACACGCCTGGTGAATTGCCGACTGGTCAACGGCGGCTTCACCGGTCACGTGAAAGCCAGCTTTAATAGCCTGGTACCCTTGCTGACGAACAAGACCAATCAGGCCCGCAAGATTTTCCTGGGGCGACCCGGACCGGCACAAGCGGCCATATAATTGAACTTTGTCGCGGCACGGCTGGCCCAGCAGTTGCCAAACAGGTTGCTGGCGAAATTTTCCCACAATATCCCAGCAGGCCATGTCGATGGCACTCATCACGCTGGTGAGGATCGGTCCGCCGTGAAAACGGTCTGCTTCATAAATCAAATCCCAGATCCAGGGTGGATCCAGAGGGCTGCGGCCTACCAGGTACCTCCCGGCATCTTCAATACCCGCCGCAATGGTACGTGCCTTGCCTTTGAGCGATCCTTCGCCGATCCCCGTGATGCCGGCATCGGTCTCGATCTTCACAAACACCCAGTTTCCCTGTCCGGCATGGACAATTACGGGATGTGCGGACGTGATCGTGAGTTCGGCAGGCATGTCTTGGGCGTGATGGAGAGAATGGGTGTTGAACGAATTACAATTCCGGTGAGTTCAGGGGGCTCTGCAATTCGACCAACGCGACAAAAGTTTGCTCACAATAATTGACCATTTTACATACTGCAACCGGTCAAGAAAATCGGGACGGCCACCACCAGATTTCGTTGCGACAAGCGACTGCACACAGCCAAGCCGCCTCGCCTGGCGCCTTTCAGACCGTCGGCCAAAGATCTCCGTATTGGCCTGCGACTCAGTCCCTATTTTTTGCCGAGTGGGGGCACGACCACCAGTTGTAATTCGTCGATCACAATTTCTCCCTCGCCACTACCAGGAGCCGTAAGCTCAACGACCAGGTCGTTGTCTTTGGTGGTCAACGGCGGTTGGGTAACGTCGCACCAGATTGTGCTGTAGGGTCCCAATTCCCGTCCAAACCGCGGCAAGCGGCCTTTCTCGTAAAACACCCGCTGAAAGTCTTCAATCGGCGCGCCGTTCAACTCGATTTTCACCTCGTCGTCAGCCTGAAGCCCCTGGGCCTTCACGAACAGTACGGCGCGTGTGCCAGTGGAAAACCGTTCGCAGGCACGAAACTGGCATTTACCCTGGGCTCCAACTTCGCGCTGCAGTACCAAACGCCGGCTCTCGTCTCGGCTCGCAGCCACCCGGTGGCGATTGGCAACACTCTGATTGGCATCCCTGGCAAACCACAGGGGAAAGTACCGGTATTCCCTTGTCCGGGCGGCCGACCTGGCCGGATCGGCCAGGTCGCGCAACACGCTCAAGGCAGCAGGATAACCTTCAGGCGGCCCCGGATAGCGGGCCGTACCAGTCCGTCGCGCCCAGTGGTACTGGAAATTAAAGACCGACACACCGTCAGCCCCCTGGCCGTAGAAATTTTGTGCGAGGGCCCGGTAGTTTTCTGGTTTCAGCAGCAGGGGACCATCGGCAAGCGGAATGACCGACGGGAACAACTGGCAATTTGTTGACCGGGTCAACTCGGCAAATGTGTCGTAAGGCGCACTAAAATCTGAGTACTTGAAATCACAGGGACAAACATAATCAATAAGCCCCTGCCGCACCCATGTCGGTACGTCGTAACCGAGCAGGTGACACTCCTGGAGCGTCAGCGGCACCATCACCGCGAGCTTTAACTTCTTGCCTTTTTCCGCTCCCCTGCGGTCAAGCATCTCGCGAATGCGCTCCAGCCACCCGGTCATGATCGGCTGCTGCTTTTGGGCAACTTCGCGAGGAAAGCAGTGCAGCCAGCGAATGTAATTGAACATCAACCCATCAACGTTAAAACGGCGCACGACTTCATCGGCAAAATTGAACACGTAGTCACGAACGGGCTGAAACGAGTAATCCAGCCGCCCGGGAAACTCTTCGAGCCACCACTGCCGGTTCTCAAGCATGAATTTCGCACCCTGACCACTACCGCCATGCCCATCGCTCATGCGAAACTTGGCAAGAAACTGCATTCCCCGTTTGTGGGCCTGATCGATCAGCACCTCCAGTGGCGTGACACACGCATCCATCATCGGCACAAAGCGTTGATGCTGGGGACGGGCATCATATTCAAATTGCGGTGAGCGAAAATAGAGCGACCAGCCCTGCGAATAAACTGCCTGTGCGTAGATGTCGACACCATTGTCGGCCAGGTTGTCGACCCAACGAACCAGGTCTTCGGCCCGTGCCGGGTCGGCGCGAGCTCCTTCGGCGGTTGGAACGTGCTTGGTGTGGCGCCCGACCTGCATTGTGGCAATATTGGATGGGTCACTCGTGTAAAGCAAACGGCCAGCCCCCCCTCGTCCCGGCAACGGACCGCCGTCGGAAATTCCCGTGCGGAGAAGGCTCCAGGCGGCTGCCCCGGTGCCCACGACGCTGGTAAAATCACGGCGCGTAAGAATTTCCATCACTCGGCCCTGCTGTCACGCATGAAATCCGGATCCCTAACCAATAGGGCCGTCGCCAGGTTTTGCCTGCCCACACCTTCAGCTTACACCACCGGGGGTATGACGACCAACTTCACGTTAGCGAAACGCGGCTTTGAGTTGTTCGGGCGTGAGGGGCTTCCAGATGGTTCCTGCGATTCGGTAAGGACGGCCAATTTCGTAGAGTGTCAGGATCGAACCATCCTTTAGCATTACGTTACTGGGGTGCCCGCCCCCGTTTATGCCCCAGCCGAGCATGTAAACTTCGTCCTGCCAGGTCTGGCCCTCATCACGGCTGATGTGGCCCCGCGCTCCGTAGGGAGAGCTCTTCTGGCCTGTGGCCAGGACCACCGTCCCCCCGGGGGTTTGCACCAAATCACCCGGGCACTCATAAACACGAGAAACTCCACGTACCGGACTCCACGTGTAACCGTCGTCATCCGAATCACAAACGAACACGTTCTTGAATCGGCCTTCACGGACCAAGTCGTCTGGCAGCACAGGCCGCTGGTAACGGACGGCCGCCAGCAACCTGCCTGAGGACAAGCGGAGGATGTTGGTTTCGCAGGCCCCCATCCCATCGACCCCTGTAAAACTCCAGTCGCCCCATGTTTTGCCTCCGTCACGGCTGCGGAAGACGCGGTCCCAAAAGATAAAGCGCTTGGCCTCAAACATCGATTGCAACCAGTTATTACCCACCGTCATCAAAACAGTTCCGTCGGGTAGCTCAATAATTCGTTCGCTGTTTCCACGACCAACACTGTCGAAGGGGGCTGGATTAATGCGGACCGGCTCACTCCAGGTCTGGCCATGGTCAGTAGAGCGGACCACCGACACCGCGTTGCGTTTTCCACCAAGTCCGTCGTCGTGGGTGTACCCCGCCAGGAGCGTACCGTCCCTTAAAGCCCCAAAGGACAAGACTTCTTGATGAAGCGTATGGGTGTGCTGCCAGCTTTGCCCTTCATCGCCAGACCGATAAATCCCTGCTTCTGTGCAGGCACAGACAAGGATATCGCCATCGGGTGTGCGGCAGGCGATAGGGCCCCAACCTGCACCCAGGTTGAGATGCTTGCCTGCGATACGACGGTAGACAAGGATCTCCGAATCGGTAAAGTAATCGCCCCCAGCCCACAGCAGGTTCGGATCAAACTGGAGCCGGCCGGTGGCCAACAACCCCTGGTCATCTGGCTCGGTGAATGCAGGGAAGGCCGGCGGTGGAAGTTCGAGTCCACGCGGCTTCCATCTTACCACTTGCAATGCCGGCTGGCCGACATGCTGTTGCAGGAATTCATCGCGCGTGGTTGTCGCACCGCGCGCGTAGGCGGTTACAATCACTCCGTCGTCGAGCACAACCGAACTGGGCCCTCCGCCACTACTGCAGGGGAACGACTCGTGCCACCATCCTGGCAAATCATTGCCAAACGTGTAACGCGTAAAGCCCAGGACATAAACCTTCGGCTGCCAGGTTTGCCCGCCATCGTGGCTGATAAGAGCACGTGGCCCATAGGGCGGGCCACTTTGTTCATAAACGAGAACAATGGCCCCATCAGCAAGTTTCAGAAGCTCTCCTCCTCGTTCGCCATGGCGCGTGACAACCTGGAAGTCACTCCAAGTGCGGCCATTGTCATCCGAGTGGGCCACCCCAACGTTGTCGACCGCCTGCTCAACTCCGGCGACTTGACCTCGACCCCACGCCACTAACATCAACCGGCCGTCGGGCAAGGACAAGACATTCGCTTGTGCAATACCCTCGCCCAATTCGGAAACCACCTGCCACGATCGACCATCGTCGGCCGAACGGTACAGCCTTCCAAAAAACACCTTCTCGCCGTCGGCAGTTCGCCAGAGGGTCACCGGCAATAAAAGCGACCCATCCTGCAACTGGACAATCGGCACGCCATGGCCCGCGCTGGCCCCCTCGTAAGGCTTCGGGTCGATCGCGCCCACAGGTCGCCATGAAACCCCGCCGTTGGCGGAACTTGCAATTCCCAGCCCTGTGCCCTTTGCGTAGGCAATTCGAAGTTTTCCATCACTGGCCCCCATGGCCTGCACATCACCGATGGCCACGCTGTCGACCACGATATCGGCCTGGGCCTGCCAGTTCTGCCCACCGTCATCGGAGGTGAGCAGATGGCCACCCGCACCTGCCAGGTAGAGCTGCCCGGCTGAATCCCGGCACAAGACCGGGTCACGATCGCCGGTCAACACAGCCTGTCGCCGGGCCGATAGACGCCGAAAGACAAGAACTTCATCCGGCAGGTAATCACCACTGTAGCGACCTTGCTGCAGGAGAGTTGGCTTGACCTGCCAGTTTTGGGCGTCGGCAGACCGAGTCCACCACACCAAGCCATTGACACACACGATCAGCCAGACCAGAAAGCTGCACGCTAGTTGCACTACAAAATCCCGTTCGTTGTTTTTCGTTCGCAGGCACCCCATCTCTTTTCCCTCTCCCGATGGTCAATGTTTCGGAACCAGCCAGCACACAACCCATTAGAACACAAGCACCAAAAAGCTGCCACGACGGCAACCGGTTGCGTGAAGCGGAACTCGACTAACGCGCTGGATCTGCAGAGTGTGCCTGGCCGGAGGTCAGGTCAAACTTAAAGTCGTTGGGCCCGCCCGGTTTAACCTCGGCTGTGAGTTCAGTGCTGCGGTTGTATCTGCCGGGCAGGTATTGAGCCACCTGATCCACCATCGCTCCGAAGGTGGGATCCTTCACCTGCTGTCCGGTCTTTCGAGTTGCGGTGATTTCAACGCGGTACTTTCCGGCAAACAAACTCTTGCCAGGCGGAATCGAGAATCTTCCGTCCACGATTTCAGCGCCCGCGGTCGGCCCCGTGGTTCCCGCAACCGGACGAAAAGAAATGCTGCCCCTGCCCAGCGGTTGGCCATCGAGTGTCACCTCACCTTGGACCGCGAGCCGACCACCAGCGTGATCACTGCATCCGTTCAGTGCCAACAACAGTCCCAGCGCAACGAGGCTGGGGTAACGAACGACTAACTTCACTTGGGGTTCACAAAACCGGGAGAGTGCAAGGCGCCACTGGAGCTAAGCCGACACCGGCGTGCGGGCGCTCAAAAATTGGGTATGCCGCGAACCGCTCTTCGTTGAGCAACGAGGAAAGTTGTAGTCGAACCAGCACTGACTGTGAAGGTCCGTTATTTGCCCGGAGCGTTTTCCCAGCAGTGCTATTAAAAGCACAACCTATTTTCACCGACGAAAAAACGGGGCCGACCGGCTGGAACCGATCGACCCCGCTGGAAAACTCGCGAACAACGTCACCGGGCGTTATCGGCTGCGTCGCCGACCCAGCAGAACCAGGCTTCCAAGCGAAAGCAGGCTCAATGCCGTTGGCTCGGGGATATTAAGTCCGGCATTAAAATTCTGTGTCACTTCGGCAGCCGTTAAGACATCTTTGTAGATCGCAAATTTGTAGGCTTTACCCTTGGGTGATGCTCGGTTGCTGTCCGGGTGCCTGCCACCGAAGGTCCAGTTGCCACCTCCAGCAGCCGCCAGGATATTGGCCAGGGTCGACTTGTATTCAAAATTTTCCACCGCCCCTGTCTTGTCGATAATCGGCAAACCGTCTTTATACCCGGTAAAGGTGCCATAGCTTCCGGCCCCCCCATCGAAGGTAAAGACGTACTGGTGCAACCCTGCCAAATCATCGGAGGCCACGCCATTGGAGCCGGCCCCATCGTTGCCTGTGTCATAACCACCGTAGGCGCTATTCACGATGTCTGAATCCTTAGTCCAGCCTAGATTTCCGCTGATGGCCGGAAAATCGTGATTGCGAGTGTCATGCTGAACGTTGACCAGGGAGCCATCCTTTGAAACCAGGTTTAGCAGCATAAACATTGACGTACCAATGTCACCATCGCCGAACTTGTTGTCACAGGTTTTACAAATCTGGTCGAGATCGAGCCAGAACTCGATGGTGGCGTCCCCCTCGTCCCCTAGCATGTCACTCAAGGTATTAGCCGGAATCAACACATGCGAGCCGTCAGCGCCTGCTCCCCTACCGCCGGGCAAATTCACGTATCCCAAATTGCCCCCGCTGGGCTGTACCAACGTGGCGGCTGAGCCCAACGTTCCGTCAACCGAACCAACCCGATCTGCCAGGCTGCCAGTTGAGTATTCGTGCAGCAGAATCAAGTTGTCGTTTACCGTTCCTGCTACTGCTGGAGAAACCACTAAAAACGCGAAACCGGCTAACGCACTCCAACTTACTATACCTTTGATGTTCATGAGGACGATCCTTTCATCGATTAGTGCAAACTATTTGCCGCGCGACAAAAATCAGCTTGCACGAGATCACAACGGTTAAAAAATCCAAGTAATTCAAGCTTGAACAGCTACTGATTCGATCTCCTTCAATTCTTAAAAGCAACTATTTCGTCTGCAAAACACGGTCCCAATTACGGCCAAAAACAGGAGTGTTAAACTGCCAGGCTCCGGCACTGCACCACTGCCCGAACTACTGCCCGTAGCGGCAGTGTTGCCAAAGTTTGCCTTCCAGATATCGTAGTCCTCGTTGGTTACCGATCCCGAGCTTGCGGTTGGATCTTCGTTTGGAAGGGCAAATCCTGTCGCCCAGTTATCCTTCCACACCGTGTAGTCGGCCGCATCAACCACGCCATTTTCGTTGTAGTCACCCACAACGCCTCCCGGACCCGGGGTCCCACCGCCAAACTGGTCCATTCCGTCCATATAATTTGCATTCACGTCCTCGGCCGACAGGGCAGTGTCGTAAATCAGCGTGCGATAGAGTTTACCAATCGGACCGGTACCAAACTCCCCATAACCGCTGCCAATCGCATCCGGTACCATGCCCCCCACCGCAAATTCACCGCCCCCGGCCAGCGTGAACATGTTGGCACCCCCCGGACCAGTCATGTAGACGTCGCTTGCGAGGCCATCTCCCCAGGGCGTAAGCGGGTCACCCACCATGGGCTGACCATCCCGAAAAATGGTCCACGTTCCATTGGCGGTTGGCTGGTTACCGTCAAATGCCCACACCCATTGGTGCAAGCCTTCCATGCTTGACCGCATCGCATCACCGCCACGATAGCTACTGTTGATGATATCACTGTCTTTAGATCCACCAACCACGTGTTCGGGAGCATCGGGCTGACGGTTATCAAAGTACAACGTTGCATAGGACCCCCCGAACGACCATGCGTGGAAAATATTGAATCGGCTATTCCCATCTTCGGACCCAAGGGTATTGGTAGGGTCAAAATCAATCCAGACTTCGATGCTCGCGTCGCCACCAGCCAGTTCCGATACCTCGTGTAGACTTTGACCGTTGAGAAGATCGTTGTTTTCTTTTGTCGGTAAAATGACTTGCGAGTTCGCGCCACCCGGGAGGTTCACATAACCGGGAGTTTCTCCCGACGGGGCGACGAGCTCCGCCGCCGAACCTTCTAAGATGATGCCGTCGCGATTGCCAGGAGCCAAATCCTCCAAGCCACTGGCTTGAAAGTAATCGAGCTGAACAACCGGATTGCCCACAGGCGCTGCAGACGCCCGAGAGGAGACACATAACGCCAAAGATATCACCAGCATTGCTGGTAAGTTGAATTTCCCTGAGAACATTAACAATTCCCCCAAAACAGAGCTGTCAAATCCCCTTCCCTCGGTGCGGGAAACAACCGTCAGGATACAGCAGCGTACCAATCACTCATGGGCGATGCGATAAGTACGTTGCAGCCGACCATCACCACGCAGCTGTTATTATGACAAACAATCTAGAAACTTACAACTATTTCCCCCCGTCCCTTGCCTGCGTCGAACAATTATTATCACCGTCAGCAAGTTCAATTGGGTCATTTTGGGTCAGTAGTGTCCCAACGTTAGTCGAATAGTAGCAACTGGTTAGGGCGAGGGGGTAGTGGATTATTGTAATCGATTTGCGAAAACAGCTCCTGTAGCGGTGTTTTCTCGAAAATCGAGACACTCAGCAT
>Ga0310121_10004743_pt1 | contig 11874 bp, 7 predicted proteins | sample CB27_Tmax_986_MG_FD_203504 | JGI IMG/M metagenome (GOLD analysis project Ga0310121, IMG submission 203504) | Marine microbial communities from Western Arctic Ocean, Canada - CB27_Tmax_986 | ecosystem: Environmental > Aquatic > Marine > Oceanic | place: Canada: Western Arctic Ocean | collected...
AACCTGGCAGAAGCCGATGCGATGATCGAGGCGGCCCGCCAGGCTGAGGTGAAACTGATGTATGCCGAGGAGCTGTGCTTTGCTCCAAAATACGTCCGGCTAAAACAATTGCTCGATTCAGGGGCGCTTGGTGAACCGACTCTGATCAAACAATCCGAGAAACATGACGGGCCGCACGCGCCCCATTTCTGGGATGTGAGCCGATCGGGTGGTGGCGTGGCGATGGATATGGGTTGTCACGCGATTGAGTTCTTTCGTTGGATGCTAGGGCGGCCGCCCATCAAGTCGGTTTACGCCCAGATGAATACGTATGTTCACGGCGACAAAACGATCGGCGAGGACAACGCGCTGATCATTCTTGAATTTGAAAACGGGGTTGTCGGATTGGCTGAGGAGAGCTGGACGAAACTGGGCGGCATGGACGATCGGGCAGAGGTTCACGGCTCGCAAGGAGTGGCCTATGCCGATTTACTTCACGGTAATTCCATCGAGACCTACAGCCGCGGCGGTTATGACTATGCCGTTGAAAAAGCTGGCAGTACCCAAGGTTGGTCATTCACCATCTACGAAGAATCGTACAACTACGGCTTTCATCAGGAGATGGAGCACTTCGTCGACTGCGTGCAACACGACCGCCAGCCGGCGGTTAGCGGCGACGACGGGCGCGTCGTGCTCGAAGTGCTGCTGGCCGCCTATGAATCGGCCAGGACCGGCTGCAAAGTTCAACTACCATTCAAGTGCAACGCCAAAAAGCCGATTGACCTTTGGAAGGAATAAAAGGGGTCGGGTAACTGACCCCACTTATTCTGGCCTGACCGCGACGCGCAGCTCTTGTCCGAGAATTGCCTGGTCAAATGCCGCTGCGGCCTTTGGCAGCGAAAACTTGTCATGCACCAGGTCGGCAAACGGAAACTCCCCGCCATGGTTGTCCAGAAACTTGACCGCTACGCCTAAGTCGTCTGGACGATAGTTGTGATTTCCCACGATTGTCAGACAGCGGCGTACCACAGCTTCTGGATCCAAAGCGATCGGCCCGGTAGGGCGGGTACTGCCGATCAGCACATACCGGCCGCCAATTCGCGGCAGCTTGACGCCCGTTTCGACGGCGCTCGGCGCGCCCGATAGTTCGATCGCGAGGTCAACGCCGCGGCCCGCGGTCAAGCCTCGCACTTCGTCGATCAAGTCTTGTTCGTGCTCGGAAATCACCAACGTGCGCGTGGCACCGAAAGCAGCCGCCCGCTCGAGACGATTCTCATTGACGTCACAGACCAGCACGTCCCGAGCGCCCCGGCTCCGCGCCATCGCCGCAGCAGTCAATCCGAGCATTCCGGCGCCCTGAATCAGGACTGCCAGGCCTCGGCAGTCGCCGCCGACGCGCAAGGCGGCCGCGACGGTCGCTGTTGCGCAGTTTGCGGGGCAGGCAACTACGTCGGGCAATGTCTCGGGCACCCGAAAGATGGCGGTACCGGCGGCCAGGTGACAATAGTCGGCCAAGCCGCCGCTAAGCGGATGCGTCGGCACGATCTCTTCGTGACCATACTTGAAGAGGTGTTCGCATTTTTGCGGGACGTCGCTGTCACAAAAAAAGCAGTCGCCGCAACTCGCCGCGATCGACCAGGTAATTCGATCGCCCACCTCCAGACGTCGGCCAGCGTGGTCGCTCACGGTTTGGTCGGGATCGAGGCGCTCAACTACCCCCATGATCTCATGTCCCAATACGGTCGGCACGGGCGTGGGGCGGTGTCCGAGGTAGGTGTGCACGTCGCTGCCGCAAAGCGTCGCACAGGTAATGCGGACCAGCACCTCTCCCCGACCGGGCACTGGCAACTCATACCGCTCAAACGTCAACGGCTGGGCCGGGTCGTGAAACACGGCGGCTAAGGAGGTCTTGCTCATCGGTCTTTTCCGTTACCGGCGATTAGGTGTGATTTTTGAGCCGGGAAGCGGGGAGGGGGGGACTGTGGGTCTGTGGGTCTGTGGGTCTGTGGGTCTGTGGGTCTGTGGGTCTGTGGTCTGTGGGTCTGTGGGACTTTGGATCGTGGACTGTGGGGGTTGCTTCTCTTGATCGTACTCGAATGCTGATTGGTGGGAAGACGGGCTGTCGACAATCGACTGGTATAATGCGCGCTTGTGGAGTACATTGAAACTCGATTCGACTTGAGGTGGGCAGTGATGCGACTTTATCAGAAAGCTGCTGCGTATCACCACAGTCCTACAGTCCACAGTCCCAATTGCAACCGATCACTGCACGCGTCCCCTGGTCGGCGCCGCAGGGACTCGTTTAAAATGGCGCTCGCGAAGTTATCCTCAGCGCCCCAGCCGTCGCGCCGGGAGTCGTCACGCCAAATCGTTTTGGATCGCCATGATTGCCTCTGCCGAAATCTACGACGCTCGCTACGACTTGCCGGAAGGGGCCGGTACCGACGCGGTCCACACCGATCCGCAATACGGCTACGCTGTCACGCTGCTGAAGACCGACGGGCCGCTCCATGGCACGGGGATCACATACACGCTAGGGGGCGGCACCAATCTCATCTGCGAAGCGATCCGGCTGTTGGTCGAACCGCTATTGGGCCGCGACATTGAGGAATTGATGGCCAACTTCGGGCAGGTGCAGCGTAGCCTGGCCGAGCATCACCAGCTGCGCTGGCTCGGCCCCCACAAGGGCGTCACGCACGCCGCGCTGTCGTCGATCACCAACGCCTGCTTCGACCTGTGGGCCAAACAGCGGCAGCTTCCTCTCTGGCAGCTGTTGTTGGAGCTTTCCTCAGAAGCACTGGTCAACCTGATCGATCTGAGTTACTTAGAAGACGTACTCCCCCGAGACGAGGCGATCGGCATTCTCGACGCGCGGCGCGAATCCCGCTGTGAGCGTGAAGGCGTGCTGCATGAGGGTTACCCCGGCTACGATACATCAGTCGGCTGGTTTGCATTTTCCGATGAAAAGATTTGTGAGAATGCCAAGCGCGCCATCGACGCGGGCTTTACGGCGATGAAACTCAAGGTGGGAGCGTTCGATCCGGCCGACGACATTCGCCGCGTAAACATGGTACGCGAGGCGGTTGGCAGTGAAACGCTGATCATGCTCGACGCGAATCAAGCCTGGTCGTTGCCAAAGGCTTTGAACGTCTTAAGCGAATTGGTAAAAATCAATCCCTTTTTTGTCGAGGAACCGACTCAGCCCGATGACGTGGTAGCGCATCGCAAGCTGGCCGAAGCGATTGCGCCGATTCCGATTGCCGTGGGCGAGGCGGTCGCGAACCGGATCATCTGGAAGAATTTCCTTGAGGCTGGCGCGGTCGGAATCGTTCAAGCCGACTGCACACGGTTGGCCGGCATCAGCGAATATCTCGCCGTCACACTCTTGGCAACCAAGTATCCGGTCCGCGTCGTGCCGCACGTCGGCGACATGGGCCAGATCCATCAGCATTTGGTATTGTTCAATCACATTGCCGTGGGGCACGAAAAGCTCTTCCTAGAGCACATTCCCCACCTGCGTGAGTACTTCGTCGAACCGGCTCGGATAGAGGGCGGCTGCTATCAGGCGCCGCAATTGCCCGGAACGAGTTCCGATTTGCACTTGGCCGGGATGAAGCCGATGGCGGTGGCATCGCGCAATTGATCGCCAAGTTCGCCACGGGTGCAGCAGCACACTGGTAGCCGATGTCGCCAGACTTCGTAGCACTACGACTTAGTTTGCCGCATCGTGGTGCCCCCGAATCCTCGGCGGATCCGGCTACGGGCGTAGCCGTTGTCGCCTGACTTCTGCGCGGCGCGCGATGGCTTTGCCTTGGCATGATCTGTTAGGTGTTCGCCAAAAATAGCGATTTTCAGGTGGCTATTCTCGAAATCGAAACGAATAGAGATCTCCATCTTCGATCGAAAATCGCAGTTTGACTGGCTTCCCGAGCGGAACACCTTGCGGGGATCTCGCGAGGGTACGACGCCTAGGCGGGGGCGTTGGATCGGCTGATCCAATCACGCGGACTCGGACCGGGGCGCATAAAACCCTCGCGAAACGTTCGGCGGTCCGCAAGTACGAGCGAGTTTGCCAGTTTCAGAACGGGATTAGCTCCATTGATTCCCGGCAGAAGCCAGTGGCTGATGTGGAGAGTGGTCATCGGGCTTGCACGATCTGTCACTTGGCCAACATTGCCCGCGCGGTTGGCCGCCACTTGGAATGGGACCCCGAGACAGAAACTTTTCCCGCTGACGATCAGGCCAACACCTATCTGGCCCGTCCCCAGCGGGACGGCTATCAACTGCCGGACGTCGTCTAAGTCCCCCTGTCGTCCCCACCGTACGTAACTACTCCGCATCATTTTCCGTCGACGCGAGCAGGGCATCGCATTGATACAGCGCCAACAAGGGGTAGCAAGTTCCACTAAATGTTATGAAGTGGTAAGCGTCGGTGTTCAGCGAGCGAGTCCACCAGCGCCCAGAAGCGCGCTGGTTGGCCAGTAGCCACTTGACGGCTCGTTCGATTCGTGGATCGTTGGCCGGCACGCCCGCTTCCCGCAGCACAACCAGTGCCAGTCCGGTTTGGTGGCCGTCGCTGGGAGGGTTTTTGAATTCCGGCTCGCTGCGCAATTTGGCAGCGCGGCTGCCATCACCCCACTCCTCCGGAGCGGCGAATGTTCGTAACGACCAGCCGCCATCCGGGCGCTGATGCTTCCAAACCGTTTCGATGAGATCGCGCTGCCGCTTTGCATCGATCAATCCGGGCATACGGGTCGATGCCCAAAGCAACAACAGTCGACCGTAGTCGTGCGGTGGCGTCGTGTTGCGGAGGTAATTCTTTAAAGTCTCGATGCTGGTTGCGAGGTTGTCGCTTTGCTGAGAACCGATCCATCCAGGGGCGGTTGCGGCTGCCATCGCCGCCACCGTTGCGCCGTGGTAAACGCTCGATTCAAAAGGTGGCCAGCAGAGAGCATTGCCATACGAGCCATCATCGGATTGAAGGCTGAACATGAGTCGCAAACCCTCGTCGGTCTGCGGCGATAATTCCTTCGTGACATGAGCATCCCATTCGGCCAGTCCCGCAACAATATAGGCCGTTTGGGTTGGCCCAATGCCGGTGCGCAGCTGACTCAGTTCAGTCGTCTTCATTTTCTCCAACTGACTGACAAAAAAGGTACGCATTGCCGCAGGTGGCGGGCCGACTTTGGGCGTGAGTGCCGGACGACTCAGGAGGTAAACGCCCGATGTGTGGCAACTAATACAGGCGCGCTCTTTCGACCAGGCGACAGCTCCGCGGTCGATGTAATCCAACGCGTGCTGCAAAGAAAACTTCGCACGAACCGATTCGTCTACGGTTGCGCCTGGAATTTGGACATCGTCGAATTCGTATTGCGGCGCTTGCTTCGGCTGCGTCGTCGGTTCCGAGGCGTGGCTGCTTCGTATCGGGCCAAAGCAGACCATAACCGCAAGTACGAATTGCCATTTCTTGCGGAACATATCGGCTTGGTCACTTCGTTGAGGCAATGAAAGAGGAGGGGAATCTTTTTACGTTCGGTTCGTCTGCGGTCGGCTGCAAAACTCCCACGTTGAGGAGGACCGGGTCGTTGGTACGCTGCGCCGACTTTACACCCACGAGCCTGTCTGAGATTGTACAGCATGCGGATGGTTTTTTCGAAGCGTTTTTCCCTCTCCCTGGCCCGAGCGCCTGTTGATTTGATGGTCGTTACCGATACGTGCGCTAAGCTGCTAAGGTATCAGGACTGCCTCGCTACGAAATCCCTTGAATTCACCAAAAAATCGTTCACGGCTGCACCCGTGTTCGGTAATTAGTTGTGTATCAGCGATAAGAGGGCAATGCTGTTACAATAGGTAGCATTGCGCGTCGCCGATCGGTTTCAGGGTCATCCCAATCGGAAATCCCGTTTTACTGAAAGACGTAGAAGTAGAGCAATGAGACGTGGTCCTCCTCCGATCTTGATCACACTACTGCTGGCGTTGACCGGTCTTCGGTTAGCAGACGGGCCGCCGGTCCGCGCCGACGAAGCAATCGATTCCACTGGGCAGCGGAACCGACCGACTGAAGCGCGGCAGGCATTGTGGAGCCTGCAAGCTTTGCCCCAGCTCGATCAGCGCCGATCAAAAGATTCGTCGGGTGGATCGCAGCCGGTCGACCGGTATATTCAGAGCCGACTTGATCGACAAGAACTGGCGCGCGCGAATCGAGCGCCTCCGCACCGTCAAGTGCGACGACTCAGTTTGCTGTTGACCGGACTTCTGCCGGAGCCGGCGAAGATTCGGGAATTCGCTAACGATCCGACCGAAGAGAATTACGTCCGTCTCGTCGATCACTACTTGCAGTCACCCCATTTTGGCGAACGCTGGGCACGACACTGGATGGACGTTGTTCGGTTCGCTGAAACCTACGGTTACGAATGGAATTTCCTGATTCGAGATGCCTGGAGATATCGCGATTATCTCATTCGCGCTTTCAATCAGGACCTACCGTACGATCAGTTGATTCGCGAACACATCGCCGGTGACTTGATTGCCAAACCCCGTATCAATCATTCGCTCGGTATCAACGAGTCGATTATCGGTACGGCGTTTTACCGGTTTGGAGAAACAGGTCATGACGACTGCACGATCTACGCTGACATCGGTCTCGATGTGCTGGACAACCAGATCGATACACTGACCAAAGCATTTCAAGCAATCACCGTTTCGTGCGCTCGGTGCCATGATCACAAACTCGACGCGATCAGCCAAAAAGATTACTACGCGCTGCTGGGGATCATGGCCAGTTCCAAACAAGTGATTCACACGCTCAACCTGCCGGGTCACCAGTCCGAGATCAAACAGGAACTACTGCAAATCAAGCGACAAATTCGCCAGGAGCTGGGGCGACTTTGGTCGGAAAAAGCAAACCTCGTATCGGCAAGCGACCTTGACGCCGCCGCTAGCTCCCTTGCGCAGCGAGCTGCCGATAAGGAAGCAGCCAGCCAGTTGCCAATGGATAGCGCCGAGCATCCGCTGTTTCCCTGGTCGATAATGGTGAAGCTCGAAGAGGGGAAATCGTCGACCGAGCGATGGGGTGAATTACGTGAGCAGTTGCGGCAGGAACAGGCTCGTCGGGCCCGATTCAACCAAGACCGTTTCACCGTTTTCGCTGATTTTTCGGCAGGACACCACGCCGGCTGGGCCGTTGCAGGCAGTGCTGCCGAGCACGGATTCGCCAAGGCAGGAGAGTTTTCCGTGCGTTACGAAGGCGACAAGGTGCTTGATCGGATCCTGCCGGCAGGTTTCTACTCGCATCTCATTTCACAGAAGATTAATGCGACACTACGCTCGCCGCTGATTCCCAGAGACAAAGCCTTCGTCAGTTACGAGGTGATTGGAGACCGCCAGAGCGCCTGTCGCACGGTGATTGACGACTGCCAGCTCGCATACTTTCACACCCGCTGGTTCCAGAAACCGAGTTTCTCCTGGATTCGCTCAGATTCGGCGGCCCATGCCAAGTTTCGTGCCTACCTTGAATGGGCCACCATGTTCGACAATCAAGGTTACCCAAACCTATCGACGCCCGACGCCGAATACCGTAAATCACTTGAGAATCCACGCTCCTATTTCGGCATCACCAAGGTAATGCTGCACGATAATTCCGAGTTGCCGCTGCCAGAACTTGCGGCGCAGCTGCTGCTGGTCGAGCGACCCGTCGATAGCCGTCAGGAATTGGCTGGTCGATATCGAGATGTTATCGTTGAGGCGGTTACCTCTTGGTCGAAGGGAGAAGCGTCGGAAACCGATGTCTTCTGGATTAATTTCTTTCTCGAGGTGCAGACCTTGACCGACCGCTCCGACGCCAGCGGACTGCTCGAAGAGCTTGTTCGCGATTATCGATCACTCGAGGCGCGTTTGGAGACCTCGCAGCTTATTGTCGGATTGGCCGATCAGGGCGCCGGTTTTGATGTGCCTGTCTTCAACGGCGGCGACCCCCAAGATCCAGCGGAACTTGCGCCAAGAGCTTTTTTATCGTGTCTAGAAAACGTTATTCAGCCAAACGGGCCGCTGAGTGGCAGTGGCCGGGCGACGGTTGCTCATGCTATTGCTCATCCTGACAATCCGTTGACGGCCCGGGTCATGGCAAATCGGATCTGGCACTATCTCTTCGGAGCAGGCCTAGTAAAAACCGTCGACAATTTTGGGGCTATTGGAGACCGGCCAAGCCATCCGGAGTTGCTCGATTATCTCGCTCGTCGCTTCATCGACAGCGGTTGGTCGATGAAGAGTTTGATTCGTGAAATCGTGATCAGTGAGACTTTTCGGCAGGATTCCTCGGTTGATCAAAGCGCCTCGCTTGTCGACCCCGTGAATACCTTGCTACATCACTACCCTTCTCGACGGCTGGAAGCCGAGGTCATTCGTGACTCGATCCTGTCAGCGTCGGGACGTATCGATCTGAAGATGTACGGACCGAGCATTAATCCGCATCGGAGCGAAGAGGTCGAAAACCGCCGGCTTTTTTCGGGCCCTCTGGATGGAGCTGGGCGCCGGAGTCTGTATCTGAAAGTCACGCGGATGGGGCCCTCAAAATTATTGGCACTATTCAATCTACCCGCTCCCGGCATGACTCTTGGTCGGCGTGATTCGACGAATGTGCCGGCCCAAGCTTTGGGCATGCTGAACCATCCGTTAATCCATCAACAGGCCGAACTGCACGCTCAAAAACTATTGCAGTGGGAGAATCGCGAATTTGGAGAATACGTTGACGAATTGTTCATGACACTCTTTGGCCGGCGGCCAGCCGCGACCGAGTTGAGTCGCTGCGAAGACTTGTTTGCTAAGTTAAGCGCTGCGGAAGGTGCAGAGTCAGAGCACCCGCACCGCGACGTGCAAGTTTGGAAACAATTCATTCATGCGCTTTACAACTTGAAAGAATTTACCTACGTCCTGTGAGCCGTTCGGAAGGCAGAATCTTATGGCGCCACCTCAGCGACTCGATCGCAGATCGATGATGTCGATCGGCTTGGGAGCCGCCACGGCCAGCTTTTTTTACGGAAGCGAGCAGCTGTTTTCGTCGGCATTGAGCCCGACTCATGTCAAGACTTCCCATTTTCAGCCGCCGGCGAAACAGGTCGTATTTTGTTTTATGCAAGGCGGTATGTCGCATGTCGATCTATTCGACCCGAAGCCGATGCTCGACAAGCATGATGGCAAAGTCGGCGACACCGAGAGTGATCAATCGCAGGGGGGTGGCCAGCGTAAATGGTTAAAAAGTCCCTGGAAGTTCACACAGTTTGGCGATTCGGGCATTCCCTTCAGCAGCCTGCTGCCGCACTTGTCGTCTGCTGCTGATGATCTCACCGTGATTCGATCGATGACAGCTGGACTGCCGCTGCATTCGGTCGGCAATCTGTTTCTTCACTCTGGCAGGAACCGGGCCGGCTTTCCGAGCCTGGGGTCGTGGGTGAATTATGGACTGGGAAGTGAAAATGCGAATCTCCCCGGGCATATCTTGCTCCATTTTGACGAGGTATTGCCAGGCGGGATGGAAAACTTTTCGAACGGTTTCCTACCTGCCGAGCACCAGGCAACACCGATCAGGGCCGCGGGCGTTCCGATTGATAATCTGGAACCAAAAAATGAATCGATGCAATCTCAGTTGGCGAAACTGGAGTTTCTCTCGAGCCAAGACCAGGCGCTATCTGAGCAGCTAGGAGGCCAACAGGCTATCGACGCTGCCGTCCGGAATTACGAACTTGCCTATCGGATGCAGTCGCATCTGCCCGAGGTGATGGATATTGAGTCCGAGACGCTGGCAATGCAAAAACTGTATGGTCTCGGCAGCGGCAACGAGCGAAAGGAACAATACGCGGCTCATTGCCTTCGCGCACGACGCCTCATCGAGGCGGGTGTGCGGTTTGTCGAGATTGTGACTCCACCCGGCTTCAGTGCCAATGGCGCGTGGGATCAGCATGGCGAACTCAAGAAAGGGCATGAAGGGAATTCGTTTGTCGTGGATCAACCGATCGCCGCGCTAGTTCGAGATCTGAAGTCGAGGGGCCTGTTCGACGAGACGATGATCATTGTCTGCGGGGAAATGGGCCGGACACCACACTCTGCTGGCCGAGACGGCCGCGATCACCACACGTCCTGTTTTTCGGCTGTGGTGATGGGCGGCGGATTTAAGGCCGGAGCAATTCACGGAGAGAGCGACGAATTCGGCATGAACGTCGTGCAAGATCGAGTCACGATTCATGATCTGCACGCGACCATTCTGCATCAGCTCGGAATAGATCACCGGCGGCTGACATTTCGTTTTGGAGGCAGAGACTTCACGCTGCCCGATGTCGAGGGCCAAGTGGTGCACGAGATCTTGGCTAGATAGTTGCCGCTGGCCATAAAAGTTGCTATCTGACAGAAAATGGTGTCCAATGCGGGACGAAATAGTTTTGCGCATTCGACGGGGAGAACGCGAGATGCAGTACGGCGACCGTAGGAGTTTTCTTCATCAAACCGCCCTCACCGCCGCAACTGCAGCCAGCTTCGGCAATCTTTTGCCCTCGGACGCATGGGCGGGCGGCCCAGCAAAACTCGACACTATCGTACGAAAACCGCTCCAGAAAAAATATCGCGCAGCTGCCATCGGCTCCACCGGCCAGGGAGATTACGGCCATCGCATGGACGTCGCGCTGACCGACGTACCGAACATCGAATTCGTGGCAATCGCAGATAGCAATGCCGAGGGATTAAAGAAAGCTGGCCAGCGTAATCGAGTCGGTCGCTTGTATGCCGACTTTCACGAAATGCTCGATAAAGAAGAAATCGACGTCGTCAGCGTCGGCACACGGCATTCCGCTTTGCACGAAGAGATGATCCTCGCCGCTGCCAAGGCCGGTCTGCACGTCTATTGCGAAAAGCCCTTGGCAATCGACCTCGCCTCCGCCGATCGCATGATCGCTGCCTGCGACGGGGCCGGTGTAAAACTTTGTGTCGCGCTGCCCAATCGTGCCTCGCTGGCAATTGCCGAAGCTGCAAAGATGGTCAATGAGGGACGGATCGGAAAAATTCTAAGAATTCGCGCCAACGGCAAAGACGACCGTCGAGGAGGCGGTGAAGACCTGATCGTGCTCGGCTACCACGTACTCGATCTGATGTGCCTGTTCGCCGGCGACCCACTTTGGACGTTTGCCCAGATTCAAGAGGGCCAGCGCGATGCGAAGCCAACCGACGCCAAAGCCGCCAGCGAACCACTAGGCCCGGTGGCCGGCGACTGCCTGGCGGCAATGTTTGGATTCCCCAATCAAGTTCACGGCTATTTAGAATCGCATCGCGGACTGGAAGGTAGCTCCGAACGCTTCTGCATCGAAATCTACGGCAGCGAAGGTATTATCGCCTCGCGGAGTATGAGCGATGTGGTATGGTTTGAGGGACCTGTCTTAAATCCCGCCAAGCCACACCGGTGGCAGGTCGTCAGCACACCTGCTTGGGATGCGGTAGCAGATCACGATCTCTGGTCGCGCCGTGCACTATTTCACGATCTTCTCCAAGCGGCCGAAGAAAATCGCGAGCCCTTCTCCAGCGGCAAACAAGCCCGCTGGGTACAAGAAATGATCCAAGGCATTTATGCCTCGCACCTCGCACAAGCACGCATCACACTCCCACTTAAGCAACGTGAACACCCGCTGGGCGCCGTCGACGAATAAATCAAACCACATGCGTTCTGAGTATTTGCCCTGGACGATCGTGGTCAGTCGCGCGGCGCCCGCTCCTTCAATAGAGCCTGTTCCTCGGCCAGTCCCCAGTTTTTCGTAACGAAAAGTTCGGTGGTCTGAATATGAGGATAGAGCACGATCTTGCCGTCCGTTTCTTGCTGTTCGACAAGTCGCAGTGCCTTAGGTAGTTGATCGAGACTGC
>Ga0310121_10004744_pt1 | contig 11870 bp, 11 predicted proteins | sample CB27_Tmax_986_MG_FD_203504 | JGI IMG/M metagenome (GOLD analysis project Ga0310121, IMG submission 203504) | Marine microbial communities from Western Arctic Ocean, Canada - CB27_Tmax_986 | ecosystem: Environmental > Aquatic > Marine > Oceanic | place: Canada: Western Arctic Ocean | collected...
GGAGAAAAGCAGGTAGAACACGCCGATGCCGGTGAGAAAGGCGGCCACCAGGAGCAGTCCGCCGACCACGAACAGGCTAGCCATGGGTATTGCCCGCTTTATCGGGGGTTACGAGGCAACCACGGGTATTGCCTGCTTCATCAAAGGTCGCCACCACACCAGCCACCCGCGTCAGCGCCCGATAGAAGAGCCGGAGGGTCCTGGCGCCAGCGGCACGTCCTCGCTGCTAAGGATCGAATTGACCACGCTCGTCGCGGTCACCCCGCGGATCACGCTGTCGGGCTGGATCATGATGCGGTGGGGCAGGACGTAAGCCGCCATTTCCTTGATGTCGTCGGGGATCACATAGTCCCGCCCGCGGAGGGCGGAGATGGCCTGCCCGGCCTTGAAAAGGGCGAGCGCGCCCCGGGTGCTGGCGCCGATGGCCACATTGGGATGGTCCCGCAGGGCCCGCACCAACGAGAGGACGTAGTCGGCCACGGACTCCTCCACGTGCATCTGGCCGACCTCACGTTGCAGATCGAGAAGCCCGTCGATTTCCAGAACCGCGTTGAGATCGTCTATGGGGTGGCCTTCGCGCTGGTCGTAGAGCACGCGGCGCTCTTCGTCATGGGTGGGATAGCCGAGCTGGAGACGCAGGAAGAAGCGGTCGAGCTGTGCCTCGGGCAGCGGAAAGGTACCCTCGTATTCAACCGGGTTCTGGGTGGCCAGCACGAGAAACGGGTCCGGCAGCGGATACGTCTGGCCGTCGAGCGAGATTTGCTGCTCGCCCATGCATTCCAGCATGGCCGACTGGGTGCGCGGCGTGGCGCGATTGATCTCGTCGGCCAGCAGGACGTTTACGAATACGGGGCCGGAGCGAAACTCAAAGTCCGTGGTCTGCGGGTTGAAGATCGATACGCCGGTGACGTCGTTGGGCAGGAGGTCGGGGGTGAACTGAATGCGCTTGAAGGTGCCGCCCAGCGAGACGGCGATGGCCCGGGCCAGCATGGTCTTGCCGGTGCCGGGCACGTCCTCCAGCAGGACGTGCCCCCGGCAAAGGAGGGCCACCACGACTTTTTCAAGCTCGGCCGACTTGCCGATGATGACCCGCTCGACGTTGGCGCGCAGGGATTTGTAGAAAGCCGCAAACCGGCCTGTGTCCATGGTGCCTCCCCGGGGGCGAGCGCTGGTGTTAGACGGGTCGGGTGCCGAGAACCACCGTGGTCGTCTGAGGCCCGGCCTCCTCCCCGCGGACGTATATTACTTCCACCGCGGCCCCCGGTTTATTGCGGGCGAGGACCCGACTCAGGTCGCCCTGGTCGTCGATCGAGTCGCCGGCCAGCCCGATGATTATGTCGCCGGGGCGGAGTCCGGCGGTCGCGGCGGCGCTTCCGGGGGAGATTTGATCGATGAATACGCCGGCGCTGGCCGGAAGCTTGAAGCGGCGGGCGATGCTGCGGGTCACGGTGGCGCTGACGATGCCCAGGAATCCGCGTTCGACGCGGCCGTTGGCGATCAGTTCGTCGATGATCTCCCGGGCGCCGTCGATGCTGATGGCGAAGCCGAGGTTCTCGGTCCCCTGGATGCCGGCGGAGTTGATGCCGACCACCTGGCCCAGGGTGTTGAGGACGGGTCCTCCGCTGTTGCCCGGGTTGATGGAGGCGTCGGTCTGGATGAGATCGCTCAGGGTGGCTCCGCCGGGGCCGACGTTGGTGAGAGTCCGGCCCAGAGCGCTGACGACGCCGACGGTCACGGTGGGGCCGCCGGGAAGGTCCAGCGCGTGGCCGATCGCCACGACGGTCTCGCCCACCTGCAGGTCGGCGGACCGCCCTAGGGGGGCGACCGTGAGATCGGCGAGATCTATCTTCAACACGGACAGGTCGGCCAGCGGGTCGCTGCCGATCAGCTCGGCCTCGGTGTCGCGACCGTCGGTGAGGGTCACCCGGATGGAGCTTGCGCCGCTGATCACATGCTCATTCGTGACGACCAGGCCGCTGGCGTCGATGATGAATCCGGTCCCCACTCCGCCGGCGGGCACCGGCCGGCCGCCGGCGTTCACGGTGATCTCTTCGGTCGAGATGTGGACGACGGCGGGCGAGATACGGCGGACCAGTTCGGGAATTGTGAGAGGGCGATCGGGCTCGAACTCAAGCTGTATGGCCTGCTCGATGAGTGGTGCGTTGCTGGTCACCACAGGCGCTTCCCGGGCCTCCGGCGGGGTGGTCGCCGACGCCACAGATGCGTTACTCGCCTCTGGCGATGAGCCAGGAGCGCAGGCGGCGGCCACCGCGAATATTGCGACCAGGGTGACGGCCGAGAGGGCCTGAATTCTCGATGACAAGTGATTGTCCCTTGACGATGGTCTGGGCGGTCGGTGGCTCACAGGGCACGAGGCCTGGTACCGGGCATGCCCGGGGCAAGCGGAGATTTTACCAAGCGATACCGGCGAACCGGGTGGGAACGCCCACTAATGCCCGAGCATCTTGTGGCCGCGACGGTGTTGCAATAGCCTTGGTGCTGCTTGGCCGGACGGTGATAAGAGTGTCAGGACTCAAACCGCGATGACCCCAGAAAACCTCCGCATTCCCGGCCCCACCCCGCTGCCGGACGATATTCGATCCGCGGTGGCGGGGCAGATGATCAATCACCGCGGCGAGGAATTCGCCGACCTTTTGCAAGAGGTGCGGGGTGGGGTAAAGACGGTGCTGGATACCGAAGGCGATGTGATCCTCCTGACCAGTTCCGGCACCGGCGCGATGGAGGCGGCGGCTTCAAATTTCTTCTCCGCCGGTGATCGGGTGCTGGTGGTGCGTGGCGGGGTATTCGCCAATCGAGCCGTCTCGCTCACCACTGCCTTTGGCCTCAATGTGGAGGTTCTGGACGTGGAATGGGGGACGGGGGTTGACTCAGCGGAGATCGTGAGTCGACTGGATGCCGGCGGTCATCGCGGACTCTTTGTCACCCACAACGAAACGTCCACCGGAGTCACCGAGGACCTGGCGGCGATCGGCGCGGCGCTCGGTGACCGCGATGTCTTGTTCATCGTGGACGCGGTGAGTTCGGCCGCGGCAATACCTGTCCGCACCGATGAGTGGCGAATCGATGTCGTCTACAGCGCTTCCCAGAAAGCTTGGATGGCGCCGCCGGGGTTGGCGATGATCGCGGTCAGCGCGCGCGCCTGGCGATTTCAGAAATCGGCCGGCCTGCCGTGCTTTTACTTCGATCTGAAGGCGCTAAACGACGCCGCCGACCAGGGTCGATACCCGTGGACACCCGCGCTGCCGGCGTTCTACGCGATGCGGCTGGCCCTGCGTCAGTTTGAAGCCGAAGGTATGGAATCGGTCTATGCCCGGCACCATCAGACCGCCGAGGGCGTTCGCCGGCGGGTTCGTGCCATGGGACTTTCCCTCTTTCCCCGCGGGACCGTCGCGTCGGATACGGTCACGGCGGTGAAGCTCCAGCCGGATGTGGACGCGGTGGAATTTCGCGACATCGCCCGTCGGGAGCACGACACCGTGTTTGGCGGCGGTCTGGCCCACCTCAAGAATTCCGTGTTTCGGATCGGCCATCTGGGCTGGCTGGATAGCGCGGACATCGACCGGTCGCTGGATGTGGCGGAGACGGTGCTCGGGCAGCTCAGTCACGCGGAGGCGGATTAGTTCCGTGTCGGACAAGCTTGATTTCGTGATCGTGGGCAGCGGCATCGCCGGGCTGCAGACGGCGCTGCTGGCGGCGGAGCATGGCCGGGTGATGGTGCTCACCAAGTCGGGCCTGACGGAGACCAATACCTACTATGCCCAGGGCGGTATCGCGGTGGCTTCGGGAGTGGACGACGACCCGGATTTGCACTTTCAGGATACGATCGCCGCCGGGGCCGGTCTCTGCGACGAAGAGGTTGTGCGGGTACTGGTGGACGAGGGTCCGGCTGCGGTCAGAAGGCTGATCGAGACCGGAGTCAGATTTGACGAGGCCGAGGGAGAGTTTCTGCGGGGAATGGAGGGCGCGCATTCGGTCGCCCGGGTATTGCACGCGGCCGGGGCCGAGACCGGCGTGGAGATTCAGTCGGCGTTGACTCGCGCCGCGCGAGAGGCGGAGGTCGAACTCGTCGAGCACGCCTTGGTGGTGGACCTCATCATGGAGGGCGGTCGCTGCCGGGGAGTGCTGGCGCTGGTGGAGGGCGAGACCGCGCTGCGGGAAATCCGGGCTAGGCGGGTGGTGCTGACGACCGGCGGGGCCGGGATGCTTTACAAAAGGACCACCAACCCGGCGATCGCGACAGCGGACGGGGTGGCGGCGGCTATTCGCGCCGGAGCAGTGGTCAGTGGGCTGGAATTCGTCCAGTTCCACCCCACCGCCCTGGACATTCCTGGCGCGCCCCCGTTCTTGCTATCCGAGGCGCTGCGAGGGGCGGGCGCCAAGATCGTGGACCGCTTCGGGCGCCGGTTCCTGCTGACGGCCGACGACCGCGGCGAGCTGGCTCCCCGCGACATCGTGTCCCGGTCGATTCTGTGGCGGCTGGAGGAATCCGGCCCGGGTTCCGTCTTCCTGGACGCCACCGAGCTTGACGAAGGCATCGCCAGCGAACGGTACCCTGGACTGGCGCGGTCGTTACGAAATCACGGGTTCGATCTGGATCGGGATCGGGTGCCGGTGGCGCCGGCGGCGCATTACCTGATTGGAGGAATTGCGACGGATGTATCGGGACGGACTTCGGCGCCGGGACTCTATGCCTGCGGAGAGGTGGCCCATAGCGGAGTCCACGGCGCGAATCGACTGGCCAGCAACTCGCTGCTGGAAGCGGTGGTGTTCGCATCCCGGGTAGTTGCGGTAGCGGTGGGGCCTGAGACAGCGTGGCCGGATCCGGTGCCGGCTTCGACCCTGGGCCCACCGCGAAATCTGGATGCAGGCCGGATGACGAGGGACGAGATCGGGGAGCTGATGTGGGAGGATGTGGGCATGCTGCGGGACAGCGATCGATTGAAGGAGGCGGCGACCCGGCTCGGGGAGGGATTAGGCACGCTCGATGGTCTGAACCGAGGAGCGGTGGAGGACGCGAACCTCAACCTCGTCGCGCTCTTCGCCGCTCATGCGGCCCTGGGAAGACCGGAAAGTCGTGGCACACACTACCGGATGGACTTCCCGAAGATCGATCCAGACTTGGCGCGATCGACCTTCTTCCAGATAGCGGAGCCGGCGCCGCTGGCGGTGGGAGCGCCATGATCGACAGGACAGGCGACGGGCTGGACGCGGAAATCATCGATCGGGTGCTGGCGATGGCCTTCGCCGAGGACGTGGGGGATGGCGATCTGACCACGTCCGCCTGCGTCGATGACGCCACGAGAATCTCGGCCAGGGCAGTGGCGAGGGAGCCCGGGACGGTGGCGGGCCTGAAGGTCTTCGCGGCGGCGCTCCAGTTCGGTGGCGAGGTGAAAGTGGAATTGAAGATTCCTGAGGGCGCCGTGGTGAATGTGGGAGAGGTGGTGGCCGGCGTGCGCGGTCGGGCCGCGTCCATTCTGACTGCGGAGCGCATAGCCCTCAACTTCCTCCAGCGGATGTCGGGCATAGCGACCGCCACTGCAGAATTCGTGAAGGCGGTCGAGGGCACATCAGCCCGTATTCTCGACACGCGCAAGACGGTTCCGGGCATGCGGGCGTTGGACAAGTACGCTGTGAAGATGGGAGGCGGCGTCAATCACCGCTTCGGCCTCTTTGACGCGGTGCTTATCAAGGACAACCACATCCGCGCGGCGGGATCGTTGCGGGCGGTGGTGGAGCGGGCCCGTAATGCAGTCCCGGCCGGGAGCGCCCGGATTCAGGTGGAGTGCGACACGCTCGCCCAGCTTGACGAATGCTTCGGGCTGGGAGTGGAGTGGATCTTGCTGGACAATATGACACCGGCGGAACTGCACGACGCGGTAGCGCGTGGCAGGGGACGGGCGAAATTGGAGGCGTCGGGCGGGGTGACCCTGGATAATGTAGGCGAGATCGCCAAGACTGGTATCGACTTCATTTCGATTGGGTCGCTGACCCATTCGGTGAGAGCCCTCGATATCGGCCTCGATTTTGACTGAGGAGTGACCTTGAATACGGCCAGTGTGAATTTCCTGCGACAGTACCGAACCTCGAACTCCGAGGGATTCCTGGTGCGACTGGATGGTAGGCCTATAGGCCGACTGGACCTACATTACGGGGTGGAGTCGTCATACGCGACTCTGATCATGCTTCAGGACTTCGATGAAGTCGACGTGCTTGATCTGGTCTGCGAGATCGACGAGCAGCTGGTGATATCGGCGGAGACGAGCCGGGAAGAATTTTACGTAACGGTATTTCGTGGCGATGAAACGGGCTTCTATTCGGATGAGCACATCGACGAGCACCGCTCGCAAGGTCGGGCCGGGGGGAACGGCACCGAGTAGCCAGGGCAGCAGACTCCGGCTGATCCAGCAACCGCGGACTCCAGGTCAGGTGGCCGCCGCCCCGCTTAAAAAACCAGGGCGACTGCCTCCAGGTTCAGCAGGCGTTGCTTCAGCTTGAGCCCGCCGGCATAGCCGGTCAGGGAGCCGTCCTGTCCGATGACCCGGTGGCAGGGGACGATGACCCAGAGTGGATTGGCGCCGACGGCGCGACCCACGGCGCGGGCGTGCCCGGCTGCGAGCCCAAGACCGGCGGCGATATCGCCGTAGGTCGTGGTGGCTCCCCGCGGCACGCGACCGAGAGCGCGCCAGACGTTATTTTCGAAGGTCGTGCCTCTCAGCTCGAGTTCAGGAATCTCGGGAGGCTCACCGGTGAGCGCGGCGTGGAGATATGCCAGTCCGCCGGCGGCCGCGGCGGAGTCCGGAATCCAGTCGCACGGGATGGCATCCCTGAGCTCACGGCGGCAATCCGCTTCCTTGGACAGGCCGCCGCTCGCGGCCAGCAGGCCGTCGGCGCCTGCCATGACGCCGCACCAGCCCCAGCCGGGGATGGCGTCGATGTAGACGCCTGGCATATCCAATGGAGTCATGCGGCGGTCGCTCCGGGAACGGGCATCGAGTCCAGGATCTCACCCACAGTGTCGCGGGTGTCAAGATTGCGGATACGGGCCGCCGGACTCACGATCAGGCGGTGGGCTAGGACGTCGCCGGCCAGGGCCTTAACGTCGTCTGGGACCACATAGTCACGGCTCCGAAAACTGGCCATGACCTGCGATCCCCGGAAGAGGGCAAGGCTGGCGCGGGTGCTGGCGCCCAGGTAAATGTCGGAGTGCTCACGCGTGGATCGCACGATGTCGACGATGTATTCGTGCACTCGCTGGTCCACGTATACGTTCTTGATCTCTTCTTGCAGCTGGATCAAATCGACCACGTCGATGACCTGCTCGATGCTGTCGATCGGATGCGCGTGGAGCTGAGATTCGATTATTTTCAGCTCATGCTCACGTCCGGCGTAGCCGAGTGTGATTCGCATGAAGAACCGGTCAAGCTGGGATTCGGGCAGGGGAAAGGTGCCTTCGTACTCGATCGGGTTTTGCGTGGCCAGCACCAGGAATGGTTCGGCCATCTTGTGTGTGACTCCGTCGATCGTCACCTGGTGCTCGTCCATCGCCTCCAGTAGGGCGGATTGGCTTTTTGGGGTGGCGCGGTTGATCTCGTCCGCCAGCACGATTTGGGCCATGATCGGGCCGGGACGGAATTCAAATTCGGACGTTTTCTGGTTGTAAATTGATACCCCGGCGATATCGCTCGGCAGCAGGTCCGGGGTGAACTGGATACGCCGGAAGTCGCAGCCGATCGATTGCGCAAAGGCCTTGGCCAGGGTGGTTTTGCCGACGCCGGGGACGTCCTCGATGAGGACGTGGCCGTGCGAGACCATGGCTACCAGCACCTTCTCGACGGCATCTCGCTTACCGACGATGGCGCGCTCGACGTTATTGATCACCATCTCGGCGCTGGACTGGCTGTCCGGCATATATTCCTGCCTCGCGAAACGGTGGGAGCCGGCACATCCGGGGACGAACATCCCCCGGAGCTAGTCGCGGCCGCCCGAGGGCTGGCTCGTTGACATTATCCCAGTTGCATCAGTAGGGTCGAGCCGTTGGCGGGTATGGTTCAGTGGCAGAACGCGACCTTCCCAAGGTTGAAATGCGGGTTCGATTCCCGCTACCCGCTCCGCAGGCCGGTTCTTGCTGGCCTATTGGTTCACGCCGCGCCCGCTCCGCACGCGCGATCTATTGGTCAGGCAGCTTCGGTAGCACGAACTGCCGTAGGGAATCCGCTCCCAGCACCAGCAGCCGGCCATCCGCCTGGCGGACCCATATACCCCTGATGTCGGCGAAGAAATCGCCGGCTCCCCGGAACAGGAACTGGCGGAGGAACATCCCCTCGTTGCCGTCGCGGATGTCCACCTCGATGATGCGTCGGTTTCCCTCGTCTACGATGAAGAGAGAATCCGACTCTTGGCTGGTGAATATGTGGGACGCCAGCTGGATTGGCCGGTCCAGGCCGCGGACCTGGAATCGCACCTGCTGGCCGGCGCGGTACTTAAGAATGCTGTTGTCTTCGAGCAGGATGTAGATGTCCCCATCGATCGCCATGTCTCTGGCGGTGCTGATATCGACCTCTTCGGCCGGATCAAAAAAGTCGCTGGGCTCCACTTCATAGCCGCCGGGTGTGGGGATGTACTTATGGATGCGATTCGCGATGCGGTCCAGGACGTAGAAATTGTTCTGGAAGTTGTCGAAGGCCACCGGGTCTTTCCACTGATCGGTGCCCACGACGCGCAGCTGCTGTGGTCGCTGGGCGGGCACGATGCTGAATATGTTGAAATTGCTGTCTACCACCAGCAGGCTCAAATCTCGGGAGACCACGGCGATGATGTCGGCCACACCAACCTGGCTGATCTGCTCGCCGACGCGCAGGACCGTCTGGCCCCTTTTGGGGGCGGTAAATTCCATCACCTGCCCGTTGACGGCGTCGATCACATACTGCTGATCCTGGTAGACCGCGATCTGTTGGAGCGCGTGCCCGGCCCCCGATTCTCCGAACTCGGTGATGGTCGCGCTGGTGGCGACCCGGGTCACCTTGTTGCGCAAATCGCGTTCATCGTCGATCTGGGCCAGCAGGCGGTTAACCTCGCTGATTGTGTAGCCTAGGCTTCCGGCCCGATTCGCGGCGTCGGACGCATCCTGAAGGGCCGTCTTGGCCTGGGAGTCGTCTTCTTCCTTCACCGCCGCGTCGTAGAATGATTTCGCTCTCACGAAGGCGTCGGTCGCCTGGGCCTGGCTGTCGGCCGTTGTCTCGGGCGCCGCTAACTCCGGCGTTTTGGTACCGCCGGATTGAGCCGACAGCGCATCGGTGGGTGCTTCCTCCTGTCGGATGAATAGCACGATGAACATCGTCACGACCACCACGATGGAAAACAGTAGGATCAGCGACCCGGCCCCCAAGCCTCCGCCGCGCCGGCGACCGCGCATGAGCGGATCGTCATTGCCGCGTGTAATTCGCCAGATCCTGCCAAATAATCCCCCGCCACGGCTCACCGGGGCATCAGGCCAGGAACGCGGAATGGCGTCTCCCGATGGATTGAGGATCTGGAGGTTGATATCCTCCAGATCGGCCGGCCCGGCGGCAATCGCGGCGCGCCGCCGCCCGTACTCGGTCTCCGGCGGAGCTGAAGCTCTCCCGGCCACCCGGGGATCTTGCTGGGGCCGGCCGCCTGCGAGCAGCCGGATTAACCCCCGGATCGCCATCGCGGGGAGCAAGAAGATCATCAGTGGGATGGAAATGAAGACATCGAGGATCGCCCGCCCGGTCGACTTCCGCGGGCGGTCATGGGCGGTCATGGTGGTTTCCAGCGTGGCGGAAGACCAATCGGGCTCTCGGCCCGAGCGCGTCGACTGTGGAGCCGGAATGGGATAGTCCGATGATGCGGCCGGTCGCGTCTGCTGGAGAGCTGGCTGCTCCAGTGGTGGCGAGGTTGCGTCAACCGTCTCTTCGACGGCCTCCGACCGGAGCAGGAGGATGTCGCCTTCGACCACACCCCGTTGAGCGGCCAGCGCCCCGAGCTGGTTGACGCAGGTGATCGCGTCGTAACGGGCGATCAGGCCCCGGATTTCCCGGTGGCGGACGGCGCGGGCGATGACCGAAGACGTGACCGCGATGGTGTCGCCCGGCTCCAGGGTGGCCCGAAAAAGCTCGACGTCCTTATTAAAGGGCAGTCCCCCGGGCTCGGTAGGCGGCGCGGCAGTTTCCTCCGGGAGGGCATTGAGTTCGTTGTCGCGGAAAATATAAACTTGGGAAGGGAGAAGCTGGGCGATGTAGAGTTCGTCGCCGCGAACGACCAGCCCGGTCGCTCCGATATCCAGATGCTCTTCCTCCGGGTTCGCTTTCCTAGCCACGGCGCTCGATCCGACTCTCATACTGCGCATGAGGCCGGAGATCGGACTGCCGGTTTCCGGCGAGAAATAGGCGCGCACGGCGACGTCGGCGAAGGCTCTACAGAGGTGCTCGGTACCGCCCTCAAGCAGCAGGAAGAGGCTGCCTATGTCCTCGCGGTCGGGAGGGCTGGTTTCTACGCTAACTCGTGCGCTGCTGGATCGGGGAAGGCTGTCCGCTAGGCTGGCTTGGGCGACTTCCAAATGCGGGCCTCTACGCTACTGAAGTAGTTGGCGAACGACGGCCCATGCCCGATATCGAGCTGCGCCTCCCTGGGGCCACTCTAGCGAGTATACCCGGACCAATTGACAGGCGGGGGAAGCAGGATCGACATTTTCTGATATCGTGGGACGCTGAAAGGCATTGCACGCCGCATTCGATGGTTTCGAACGGGTGAATACCGCGGGTGATGCACTTTGGTCGCCGCCCCGACCGGGGCGAAAAAAGAGTCACATCTATCAGGGAGTGGAGCAATAAGTAGGGATTCTCGGGAACTGCGCATTAACGAACGTATTCACATCAGGCAGGTGCTGCTGATTGACGAGACGAACACGTCGCTGGGCGTAATAGATACAGATGAGGCGATGCGCTTGGCCCGAGAGCGCGGATACGATCTGGTGGAGGTATCGCCGAACCAGAGACCGCCCGTGGCCAAGCTCCTAGACTACGGGAAGTTTAAGTACGAGCAGAATCGCAAGGAGCGTGAAGGCCGCAAGCACCAGCGCGCCGGCGATGTGAAGGAGGTGCGATTCCGCCCCCGCACGGAAGAGCACGACATCACCACCAAAGTGAATCGCATGGCCAAGTTCTTGAATTCCGGGGCCAAGGTCAAGGCGACGGTGCGTATGCGAGGTCGCGAGCGCATCTATCCGGAAATGGCCGCGCAGCTCCTCAACACGGTGGTCGAGCGGCTGGCCGATCTGGCGGTAGTGGAGCGGCCGATCGTGCAGGAAGGGAACTTCTCCTTCGCGGTGATACTCGTCCCCGGACCGGGCGCCACGGGCGAAAAGCAGGCCTGACAGACTCACCGGCAGGGCCGCGGACGCCCGCTGGCCAGTCGATAACCTCGGATAGGAGGTATTGAGCCGTGTCGGTACACCTGCTCTGGCGTATGGAAGAACGCAAGCTACCGAACGGTTCGGTTCGCACTATGTGGGTTGCCTGGGTGGTCGAAGAACTGGACGACGGCGACGAGGAGGGAGTGCGTTTCCTGGCTTATATGGGGCCCAATCCACTGGTAACCAGCCAGCTGAAGAGCGAGTTCGAGACGCTTTATCCGGGGGTGCAGGTGGACTGGGAAAGTCTGGCGGAGGAGATCGGCCGGCCGCAGACCGACGTAAAGGTGCTGACCTTTGACGAACTGGCTTCCCGCGTACGTCTGGTCCTCGGGGAATACGGCCTGCTGCTGGACCGGGTGGATTATCAGTTCGGCCGTGGCTGGACCCGCCCCCTGCGCGAGGTCGAGCGCCTTGTGCG
>Ga0310121_10004745_pt1 | contig 11868 bp, 10 predicted proteins | sample CB27_Tmax_986_MG_FD_203504 | JGI IMG/M metagenome (GOLD analysis project Ga0310121, IMG submission 203504) | Marine microbial communities from Western Arctic Ocean, Canada - CB27_Tmax_986 | ecosystem: Environmental > Aquatic > Marine > Oceanic | place: Canada: Western Arctic Ocean | collected...
GAAGTCAGCCGAATCCTCGGAGAACGGGACGATGTCGATCTTCTCGCCCCGCAACTCGTTGACGACCATCCGCACCCGGGCGCCCCGGGCACCCACGCAGGCGCCGACCGGATCCACGTTGGGATCGTTCGACCAGACGGCGATCTTCGTGCGATGTCCGGGCTCGCGTGCGCATGCACGGATCTCCACGACGCCATCGGCGATCTCGGGCACCTCCAGTTCGAACAGGCGCTTGATCAGGCCCGGGTGGGTACGGCTGACCACGATCTGCGGGCCCTTCGCCGTCTTGCGTACCTCCACGATGTAGGCCTTCATCCTGGCGTTCGCCTCGGGTCGCTCGAACGGCACCTGCTCGGCCTGTGGAAGCAGCGCCTCGACGCGCCCCAGGTCCAGGAGCGTGTACCTGGCATCGGTCTGCTGGATCATGCCGGTGACGATGTCGCCCTCCCGGCCGGCGTACTCCTCGTACTTGAGGTCCCTCTCGGCCTCGCGGATCCTCTGGGTCATGACCTGACGGGCCGTCTGGGCGGCGATCCTGCCGAAGTCGTCCGGCGTGACGTCGAACTCCTCGCCGACGAGCTCGCCCTCCTCGTCGATGTCCTGGGCCAGCACCCGGATGTCCATCGTGTCAGGGTCGATGGTCACCCACGAGAACTCGTGGGCACCGGGGGTGCGCTTGTAGGCCGACTCCAACGCGTCGGCGAGGACGGCGAACAACATGTCGACGGAGATTCCCCGTTCGATCGCCAGGGCCTCGAGGGCCTCCAACATCTCGGGATTCATGACCCGACCTTCCTTCCAGGGGCGTCAGCGTCGCCCCGATCCTTCCCCTTGCGCCCCGACTTGGGCTCAGGGGTCCATACGAAGACGGTGTGCGCCTTCAAGATCTCGTCGTGACGGAACACCCGGCTCGAGCCATCTGCGGATCGCACCTCGATGCCGTCTCCGTCAGCGGCCTCCAGGACGCCGGTCACCCTGCGGGGCCCGTCGATCCCCGGCTGGGTCTTCACGGCCACCTCGCAACCGATCGCCCGTTCGAAGTGGACCGGTCGCTTGAGGGAGCGTTCCAGGCCCGGGCTGGTCACCTCCAGCGTGAAGGTGCCCGGAATCGGGTCCTCGTGGTCGAGTGCCCTCGATACCTCGCGGGTCACCCCGGCAATGGCATCCATGCCGACGCCATCAGGATGGTCGATCACCAGGCGGAGTACCCCGCCCTCGTACTCGACGTCGACCAACTCGACGCCGATCCGTTCACAGAGGGGAGCGGCAATGGCATCGATCCGATCGGTCACTGCCATGGTGCGTCCTCCTCCTGGTTTCCACGGGCCGACGCCGTCGCCGGGCCCTTCTCATCTCACGCTGCAGCCCCGATACCGAAAACAAAAGGCGTGGGCAGAGCCCACGCCTCGTCGGAACACCGGCGATGTACGCGCCAGAGAGCATACCGTCCGACTCTGTTTCCGCCTAGGGGTCATATCCATCCTCCGGCCGGCGGGCGATCCATTCAACCGACGGGTCGGCGGGTCGATCTATTCCACCGAGGGGCCAGCGGGCGATCCATTCAACCGACGGGTCGGCGGGTCGATCCGGCCAGCCGAACAGCCGATGGCCGGAAGGCGCGATGGGTCAGGCGCCGTGGCGCCGGATGAGGTCGATCCTGGTGCCGGTGTCGTTCACGTCATCGCCCTGCTCGGCCAGGAGCCGTTGGCGGTCCCGTTCGGCCTCGCGGGCCGCCTTCTCGGTGTCCACCCGGGCCAACGCCGCCTCGGCCCCCTCCGAATGGATCAGCTCGGCCCACTCCACGAGGGCGTCGACCATCTCGTCCTCGGCCACCACCGCTGCGTTCCGACCCTTCACGAACAGGTGTCCACGCCGGTACCCCGCAGCGATTCCCAGATCGGCGTCGCGTGCCTCACCGGGACCGTTCACCACACAACCCATGATCGCCACCTGGAGGGGAATCTCCCGATCAGCGAAGGCGGCCATGGCATCGGCGGCTACGGCCACCACGTCGATCTCGGCCCGACCGCAACTGGGGCAGGCGATCAGGTCGACGTTCTTGCGCTCCCGCAGGCCCATGGCCTCCAGGAGTGCCCGTCCGGCCCGGGCCTCCTCAACGGGATCAGCCGTGAGGGAGTACCGGATCGTGTCGCCAATTCCCTGTGCCAGCAGGGCACCGATGCCGGCCGACGACTTGATGAGGCCCGCGGGCGGTGGCCCGGCCTCGGTCACGCCCAGGTGCAGCGGGTAGTCGGTCACCTCGGAGAGTTGGCGGTACGCCTCGACCATGATCGGGACGCTGGATGCCTTCACGGAGATCTTGATCAGGTCGAAGTCGACGTCCTCGAAGAAGCGGATCTCGTCGAGGGCTGATTCGACCATCGCCTCGGGGGTGACCCGACCACCGTGCTTCTCGTAGAGGTCCGGGTGCAGTGACCCGCCGTTGACGCCGATGCGGATCGGAACCCCGCGGTCGCGGGCTTCGCTCGCCACGACCCGGATGTGATCCGGCTTGCGGATGTTGCCCGGGTTCAGGCGGAGGCAGTGCACACCGGCCTCGAGAGCCGCCAGGGCCAACCGGTACTGGTGGTGGATGTCGGCCACGATCGGAACCGGCGACCGTGGAACGATCCGGGCCAGCCCCTCGGCGGCCTCCAGGTCGTTGCAGGTGCAGCGCACGATGTCAGCACCCGCCATGGCCAGGTCGTAGATCTGCTGGAGGGTCGCCTCGTGGTCGGCCGTCCGGGTGATGGTCATGGACTGGACCGTGATCGGCGCCCCACCGCCGACGGGCACGTCACCGACCATCAACTGCCGGGTGGATCGGCGTTCAACTGCCGCCTGTACCTCCATGCAGGTGAGGCTATCGGTGGTCGGCCGACCGCTACCCCCGGGGCCCCTCAGCCGAAGTCGGGTAGGTCCACGATGTCGCGGTAGAGGGCCACCACAGCCACCGCAACCAGCAGCGTGATCACCGCCCAGGTGAGCGGGATCAACTTCGACGCATCGGCCATGTGGCGACGGCCACCCACCGACCGGATCCGTTCGTAGGTGGCGATCGCCACGTGTCCGCCGTCGAGGGGCAGGAGCGGAACCAGGTTGAAGACCCCGATGAACACGTTGACCAGGATCAGGAACCAGAGATACGTCGTCCAGCCGTCATCCAGCATGGCGCTACCGAGGCGGGCCGCCCCGTAGATGGAGAGCAGGCGATCCTCGTCGGCCGGGTCCACGCCGGGGTCCGCCACCTGGACCGAGCCGCCCGCTCCAGCGCCGGCGCCGGCGCCGGCGCCACCGGACAGGACGGGTTCCGGCCCCTCCGGGGGATCGTCTCCACCTGTGAAGAACGAGGCCAGCCCGTCCGGCGTGAAGAACCCGACCAGACCGTCGATGGACATTCCTACGAGGTCGACGAAGCGGGCCGATGCCTCCACCCCGGCACCGACCGGGCCGAGGGTAACCATGGGCCGATCGGGGCCCACGCCGAAGAAGCCGGCGACCGTACCGTCGACCATCAGCCGCTCCCCGACCATCATGTTTCGACTCGAGGTGGCCCCGTCCCTCTCCAGGACCACCACCACCTCCCGACCCGGAAGCCCCCGCACGACGACCCCGAAGTCCTCGAAGCCGGGGGTCTCCAGGCCGTCCACCGACACGATCCGGTCGCCGACGCGCACGTCGATGGACGCTGCGGCCGAGCCGGAGACGACCTCACCGACCACCCAGCGGGTGGGATCGGGGCGCCCTACCGCCACGTAGACGAAGAAGAGCAGGGCCAGGGCCACGGCGAAGTGCGTTGCCGAACCAGCCAGGGCGACCGCCATCCGCTTCGGATAGGACTGCTGCCGGTACGTCCGGTGTTCCACGGCCGGATCCACCACGTCGAGGTTGCTCATCCCCGTTATCCGGACGCAGGCGCCGGCCGGAATGGCCTTCACCCCGTACGTCGTCTCACCCCGACGCACCGACCAGAGGCGGGGGCCGAAGCCGATGAAGAACTCGGTCACCTGCATGCCCGAGAGGCGTGCCGCCACGAAGTGTCCGAGCTCGTGGAACACCAGCATGACGACGAACGATGAGACCACCACGAGACCCGACAGGCCCCCGATGAGCCCGAAGGACACGACCGCCCCGACCAGCAGGACCAGCCGGATTCGATCGTTGCCCGCCCCACCACGGCGACCGTCCGCTCCGGAACCGGCCACCTCCACAGCATCCCGGTGACCGTTCGTTTCCGAACCGACCACCTCCGCCGTCACTGTCAGGTCCGGGCGGCGATGAGGGAGCGGGCCACGACCCGGGCCCTCCGATCCACGTCGAGCACCGTCTCCAGGTCGTCGGCGGAGTCTCCGGTCCACGAATCGAGGGCCTCGACCAACAGTTCGGAGATCCCGACCCAGGAAAGTGCCCCGTCAAGGAAGGCCTCGACGGCAACCTCGTTGGCCGCGCTCAACCATGCGGGAGCCGTCTCGCCCTCCCGGCCGGCAGCGAACGCCAGGTCCAGGCAGGGAAACGCCCCCCTGTCCGGAGGCTCGAAGTCCAGGCGACCCGCCTCGGACCAGTCGATCTCGCCATACGGCACGTCCAGGCGGTCCGGCCACGCCAACACGTACCCCATGCAGAGTCGCATGTCGGGCCTGGACAACTGGGCGATCGTCGCCCCGTCCGAGAACGTGACCATGGAATGGACTATCGACTGTGGGTGGACGACCACGTCGATCCGGTCGTAGTCGATCCCGAAGAGCTCGTGTGCCTCGATCACCTCGAGCCCCTTGTTCATCAGGGTGGAGGAGTCGACCGTCACCTTCGGGCCCATCGTCCAGGTGGGATGGTCCAGCGCCTGCTCGACGGTCACGGCCGCCAGGTCCTCGGCCGTTCGGCCGCGGAACGGCCCTCCGGAGGCGGTCAGGACGATGCGTGAAACCCGCTCGGCCACATCGTTGGCCCTCAGGCACTGGTGGATCGCGCAGTGCTCGCTGTCCACGGGCAGCAGCTCGGCCCCCGGCGTGGACCTGACCCGTTGGACGACCGGGCCGGCGGCGATCAGGGACTCCTTGTTGGCGAGGCCCAGACGCCTGCCCGCCCCGAGGGTCGCGAGCGTGACGGGGAGCCCGGCGAATCCGACCACACCGTTGATCGCCACCTCGGCGATGACCGCAGCATCGGCCATCGCATCCGGTCCAGCCAGCACCTCTGTACCGGGAGGCACCCCGGCGGCGACGGAGGCCGCCAGGGAGGCGTCGGCGATGGCTACGACCTCTGGTCGGAACCTGGTCGCCTGCTGGATCAGCACGTCCACCGAGCGGGCGGCGCCGATCGCGACCACGTTGAAGACGTCAGGCTGATCGGCGACCACTTCGAGCGTCTGGGTGCCGATCGACCCGGTCGACCCGAGAACGGCCACCGTGGTAGCGGGCATGGAGCGAGCCTACCGATGGGGTCTCCCCCACCGGAATCGGGTCAGGCCGCGAAGAGGTCGAGCAGGCGGGCCGTGTAGTAGGTGGCCGGCAGGACGAACAGCAGGGCATCGAACCGGTCCATCAGACCGCCGTGGCCGGGGAGGATGGAGCCCATGTCCTTGATGCCCAGGTCCCTCTTGATCATCGACTCGCAGAGGTCACCAGCCGGTGCGGCCAGCGCCACCACCAGACCCAGGATGAATGCCGAACCCAGGTCGCCGGGGTCCTGGCCGAACGGCGTGATCCGTCCCACCACCAGCATCGCCATGGCGAAGGAAGCGACCATTCCCCCGAGCAGGCCCTCCATCGTCTTGTTGGGGCTGACGGCCGAGAGGGGAGTCCGCCCGATCATCCCGCCCACCACGAAGCCCCCGATGTCGTAGCCGATTGTGCACAGCACCGCGGCCAGCAGCATCCCGATCCCGTTCGGATCGGTGAGCATCAGCCCTACGAACGACCCCAGCAGGCCCACGTAGAGGACGCCGAAAAGGGTCACCGAGACGTTCAGCATCGGGGCCTGGCGGTCCACGCCCGTGAGGTACCAGAACAAGGTGAACAGCACCGTCAGGGCCAGGATGAGCGGTACGGCCGCCTCGAACCTCCAGTAGGCGCCCAGGTTCAGTGCGGCCACCGCCGTGATGCCGAGCAGGGCAGCCGGCTGGTATCCGGCGCGTCGGACGGCGATGAAGAACTCGGCAGCGGCCAGCACGAGCAGCACGGTGGTCAGGGCCAACGTGGCGCCGGCACCGATCTTGAACGCCACCAGGGCCAGGGCGCCGAGGCCGACTCCACTCACGATGGCCAGCGGAATGTCCCGACCGCCACCCGACCCACCACGGCCAGGCGGTCGCTGAGAGGTCGGCGGCACCGGATCCTCGGCCCGGGGAGCAGGCACGTCCTCGGCCCTGCCGAGGTCAGGCAGGGGTTCGTCAGGTGGCAGCAGCGGTGGATCGAACTCCGCAGCTCCCGCCGAGCCCAACGGCCCATCGTCGAAGAACACAGCGGCAGCCTCGGAAGGCTCGCCTACCGGCTGCTGGGACTCGTGGTCATCAGGTACGTCGTCGGACCAGCGCGGCGTGCCCTCCAACCCGGCCCACGGGTCCTCAACGGGACCGCCACCGGTGGCATCGGCTGCTGGCGGCTCCGTCCAGTGGGGCAGGTCGCCGGCCGTGGGTTCGGCACCGAACACCGAGCGACCCGGCTCGACGTCATCGTCGGGCGAATCCAGGCCGAGGATCCTGATGTCCTCGAACTCGTCGCCCCGTGGGCCTCTTCCTTGCTGGTCGTTCATTCTGGAACCCCCGTCATCATCCGCCGTCGGCTCAGACCTCGAGCAGTTCGTCTTCCTTGGCCGAGCGAGCCTTGTCGATCTCCGCCTCGAACCCGTGGATCAACTCGTCCAGCCGGCTGCCCGCCCACTTGACGTCGTCCTCGGACACTGAGCCCTCAAGGTCATCGAGGTCCTTGCGGGCGTGTCGTCGCAATCCACGCATCCGGTTCCTGCCATCCTCAGCCATGCCGTTCACCATGCGTACCAGATCAAGCCGGCGTTCCTCGGTCAGCTCCGGGAAGCTCAGCCGGATGCTGCGTCCGTCATTGCCCGGCGTCAACCCCAGGTCGGCGACCATGATCGCCTTCTCAATGGCGGGCACGTTGGCGGGATCGTGCGGGGTGACCAGGAGCTGGCGTGCCTCGGGGATGGAGAAGCTGGCCAGTTCCTGGAGCCGCATGTCCACCCCGTAGGCCTGGACCATGAGCTTCTCCACCAGTGACGAGGAGGCCCTGCCGGTACGCACGGTCGAGAACTCCCGGCGCACGTGCGTTACGGCCTCGGACATCGCCGAAGACGCCTCGTCGAGGACCATCTGGATCATCTCGTCACTCACCGCTTGCTCCGTCCGTAGTCCGGCAGGGTCGCGGTCGGCTCCGGGTCAGGAGACCAGCGTGCCGATCGACTCCCCTGCGAGGATTGAACGGACGCTACCCGAGGCCATGAGGTCGAACATGACGATCGGCATGTCGTTGTCCATGCAGAGGGTGATGGCGGTGGCGTCCATGGCCTTCAGGCCCTTCTGGATCACGTCCAGGTAGGAGACCTGCTCAAGCCTGGTGGCATCGGGATCCAACTTCGGATCCGCCGTGTAGATCCCGTCGGTTCCGGAGTGGGTGCCCTTCAGCACTGCGCCGGCTTCGATCTCGACTGCCCTGAGGGCTGCTGCCGTGTCCGTGGTGAAGAAGGGGTTGCCGGTGCCGCCAGCGAAGATGACCACCCGGCCCTTCTCCAGGTGGCGAACGGCCCGGCGCCGGATGTAGGGCTCGGCGATCTGGGCCATGTGGATGGCCGACTGGACACGGGTGGGCTGCCCCAACTGCTCGAGGGTGTCCTGAAGGGCCAGAGCGTTGATCGAGGTGGCCAGCATGCCCATGTAGTCGGCCTGGGCCCGGTCCATTCCTACGCCGGCGCCGGACATGCCACGCCAGATGTTGCCACCGCCTACCACCACGGCGATGTCGACCTCGAACTCGGCGCGGACGGCGACGATGTCGCCGGCGATGCGGCCGACGATCTCCCCGTCGATTCCGTAGCCGGCCTCACCGGCGAAGGCCTCGCCGGAGACCTTCAGGACGATTCGGTCCCAGCGGGCCGGAATCCGATCGCCGGTGGACACCTCAGGCACCCAGGTACGCCTGGGTGAACCTCTCGATGCTGCCGCCATTCAAGGTTTCAGCCACCGAGGTCTTGTCACCGTGCAGTCCCTGCTCCAACAGGACCGTCTCCCGGAACCAGCCGGTCAGGCGGCCCTCGACGATCTTGTCCCAGGCCTGCTCGGGCTTCCCCTCGGCCTTGGTGATATCCAGGAGGGCCGCCCGCTCGGCTTCGACCAGGTCGGCGGAGACCTCTTCACGCGTGAGGTGCGTCGGCTTGGCGAAGGCGATGTGCAGGGCCACCTGGTGGAGGGTCTCCTGGTCGACTCCGGAACCTTCGACCACAACGCCGTTGACGCCACGGCCGTCCTGGACGTGTAGGTAGGTATCCAGCACGTTGCCGTCGGCGGCCTCGATGAGGTCCACCCGACCGACCTCGATGTTCTCCTTGATGGAGAGGCGGAGGTCGTCAATGGCTGACGTCCGACCATCCACCGCTGAGACTCCCTCGGACAGCACGGCGTTGGTCAACTCGTCGACCAGGGCCAGGAATCCCTCCGACTTCGCCGAGAAGTCCGTCTCGCACTTGAGGTGCACGAGGGCGGCCCGCCTACCGTCGGAGACGAGGCCCACGGCCCCCTCGACGTTGTGACGATCCGAGCGGGTGGCCGCCTTGGCCAGACCCTTCTCCCGGAGCAGCTGGGATGCGGCCTCGGCATCGCCGTCGCATTCGACCAGCGCCCTCTTGGCGTCCATCATCCCGGCGCCAGTGGCGTCGCGCAGCGCCTTGACTTCCCTCGCTGTGATGTCTGCCACGGTCAGGCCTGCTCGCCTTCGGTGGTGGCGGCTTCGGCTTCAGGTGCAGCAGGAGCCTCTTCCTCAGCAGGTGCAGCGGCAGCCTCCTCGACGGGCGCAGCCTCTTCCTCAACAGGTGCAGCGGCAGCCTCCTCGACGGGCGCAGCCTCCACAACGGGCGCAGCAGCAGCCTCTTCCCCAGCAGGCGCAGCCTCCACGGTCGCGGCCACGCGGCCGTCGCGGTCGGCAGCCGCCTCGGCCGCCTCGTTGCGGGCCTGGGCCTGCGCAGCGGCATGGTCCTCCGCATCCAGGGACGGGCCATCATCGCCGGCACTACGGGAGTTCACGATGAACCGACCCTCTTCGATGGCATCGGCCACCACCCGACAGAGCAGGCGCCCCGACCGGATGGCATCGTCGTTGCCGGGGATGAGGTACTGGATCTCGTCCGGGTTGCAGTCGGTATCGACCACGGCGACGATCGGAATGCCCAACTTGTTCGCCTCGGTCACCGCGATGTGCTCCTTCACGGTGTCCAGAACGAAGATTGCGTCGGGCAGGCGCTCCATGTTCTGGATGCCACCCAGGTTCCGCTCGAGTTTCTCCAACTCGCGGCCCAGCATCAGGGCCTCCTTCTTGGGCATCGCCTCGAACTCGCCGGAGTCGCGCATGCGCTGGTACTCCTGCATCTTGGAGACGCGCTTCGAGATCGTCTGGAAGTTCGTGAGCATGCCGCCCAGCCACCGCTGGTTCACATAGGGCATGCCGCACTTCTCGGCGTACGACCGGATGGCGTCCTGGGCCTGGCGCTTCGTGCCGACGAACAGCACCCTGCCGCCATCGGCGACAAGGTCGCGTACGAACGTGTAGGAGGTCTCGATCCGCTCGAGCGTCTGCTGGAGGTCGATGATGTAGATACCCGACCGTTCGCCGTGGATGAATCGCCTCATCCTCGGGTCCCAACGGCGGGTCTGGTGTCCGAAGTGGACACCTGCCTCGAGCAGCTGCTTCATGGTCACGACGGCCATGTCGTGGTCTCCCTTCCCATCGGTTCGTCTCGCCCCCGCCTCGCGCCCGGAGGCGACCGTGGATGGGTGGGGGTGTTCTGGTCTGGGACGGCACAGGTCGTGCCGAACCGGCTGCGAAGTGTACCGCTGGGGCCGGGATTCCGGCCTGGAAAGCGTGCTACGAGCCGGGTCGGGGTCCTGCGGACCGGGCCGGTCCCCCTCCGGACCAGGCCAGCTCCGGACCGAACGGGTCCTAGCTCCCGCCGAGCAGGCCCTCCGCCTTGTCCAGCACCTTGCCGGGCGAGAGTTTCCCGGCAATCACCTCGTGTGCCTCGTCGATCAGCTCCGGGACTATCACGTCGGCGACCCTGGAGAGTAGCGACCGGCACGCTGGAGGATGATCGGCCCTGAAGAGGTCTATCTCCCGTCGTGCCGCGCTGGTTCCCACCAGCCCGGCGTGGTGGAAGCCACCCGTGGAGACCACGACCGTCGTGGCCCCCTGCAGCCTCGATCGGGTTGCCGGCACGATCAGGTCCGCCTGCGCAGCCAGGCTCAACACCGGTACTCCGACCGGAACCTCCACGCCCAGGCCCCCCGTGAGATCGGCGAGTACGGGAGTTCCCCCGGGGAGCCCGATCATCCTGGACAGGGCACCCATACCGGGCAGGTCGTCGAAGTCGTCCAGCAGCTCGGCCATTACCAGCCCGCCGTGGGGACTGGAGAAGGTGAGGATCCGGAGATCCGGCGAATCCGGCGAGCCGGCCACCTGGGCGGCAGCGGTGACCGCCACGAGGCCTCCCACGGAATGGCCGTAGACCTCGATCGTGGATCCGGGCCGGAGCTGGCCGATCCTCCTGAGCAGCTCGGCGAGCAGGGTCGCGCTTTCGGACACGGAGCGACGCGTGGATGCCTCGGAGTGGATGGTGACCGGGATGGGTCGCAACCAGTCGACCATCTCGAGGCCGGGATCGGGCGACCGCCCGCCGTCGTATGAGAACCGGAGGACGTCCCCGGTCACGTAGCCGAGCCCTCGGAGGTCGAGGTCATCGAATGCCCCGTCTGCAGGACCGGAATCGATGCCACCGACGGTCACCGCTGTCCGCCTGTCGGTAGGCAACGGTGGCCGCACCGATTCCGACGTGCAGTCCGCCACTCCCAGGACCGCCGAGGCGACCCTCAGCCCGACGATGATCCAGTCGTCGGCCTCGACCACGGTGCGTATGTACGTCCATGCGGCGCGTGAGGCCGCCTGGTAGGCCAGCACGGCACCGATCTGTGCACCGTCCACCAACCGGTTCCCGACCCAACGACCGGTGGCGGCCGCCCAGTCCACCAGGCCCTCCATGGCTGAACGCTCGTAGAGCCTTCGCTGGGCACGTGCCGCAGCGCTCACCAACCTGTCCTCGTGGAGGACGAGGCTGGGCACGAGCCTCAGCGCCGAGCCCAGGATCCGTGCTGGATCGATGTAGGAACCGTCCGGCGTCCGAACGCCGAAGTGGAAGCGACCCGCCGAGTAACCCAGCGTGGCACCGGCCACCAGATCCTCTCCTGTCGTCACCCGAATCTCGGCGAGGAACGAATAGGAGGTCCGGAGGCCGTCGGGATGGCCGACGGTCACGTGGAGGGTGCCGCCCACAGGGCCCGCGAACAGGACCACCCCTACGGCCGAAGACGTGACAGGCCAGTTCACCGCCGTGGAGTACTCGTGCCCACGGTTGCCGGGACCCCAGCTGCTCGTCGGAGGACGAAAGCCGTCGACCAGGACACCGGTGGTGGGAGGGAGGTAGGCCACCACCTGGACAGCGGTGACTCCGGCATCAGGGACAACGTCGGGTGCCGGCAGGCCAGCAATCGCGGAGGCCCCGGCGGGAGGGGCCACGAGGAGGGTGGAGACGAGAGCCGAGACGACGGCGATCGGCAGGATGGAGCGGAGGACTCGGCGGTAGGACATGGGGCTTCCC
>Ga0310121_10004747_pt1 | contig 11866 bp, 12 predicted proteins | sample CB27_Tmax_986_MG_FD_203504 | JGI IMG/M metagenome (GOLD analysis project Ga0310121, IMG submission 203504) | Marine microbial communities from Western Arctic Ocean, Canada - CB27_Tmax_986 | ecosystem: Environmental > Aquatic > Marine > Oceanic | place: Canada: Western Arctic Ocean | collected...
GATGTTCCCTAGGTACGCTATCCGAGCGGAGGTCACAGCCATAACCGACAAAAGGGTTCGCGTAAACGAGCAGATCCGGATCAGCCCGATCCGTTTGATCGACGAGGAGGGCAACCAGGTCGGCATCGTCTCGCTTGATGACGCGCGGGAGCGAGCGACGTCGAATGGGCTGGACATGGTGGAAGTGGCGCCGGAGGCCCGGCCCCCCGTGGTCAAGCTCATGGACTTCGGGAAGTTCAAGTACGAGGAAGCGAGAGCGGCACGCGAGGCACGCCGAAAGCAGCACACGATCCAGGTCAAAGAAGTGAAGTTCAGGCCGGGTATTGAGGAGCACGACTACGACTTCAAGCTCCGCCACGCCCGTCGCTTCCTCGAGGAGGGCAACAAAGTCAAGTTGACCATGATGTTTCGGGGGCGCCAAGTGACCCATCCCGAGATCGGGCTCGAGGTTCTCAAACGGGTCACGGCGGATCTTCAAGATCTGGCCAAGGTGGAGCAGCACCCGAGCTTCGAAGGGCGGCAGATGTCGATGGTGGTGTCGCCGCTGAAGGCAAAAACGTAACGCTGGGCCAGTGGGGCCCTCACGAGGGCCCGACGGCCCGTGGAAGGAAGGGCGATATGCCGAAGATGAAGACGCACAGAGGCCTCGCGAAGCGGGTCAAGGTGACCGGATCGGGTCGCCTCAAGCGCCATAAAGCGAACCACAGCCACATCTTGACCAAGAAATCAAAGAAGCGGAAGCGGCGTTTGCGCAGAGCTGACTTCATCGACAAGGCCGACGAGAAGTCGATGAAGCGACTGCTCCCCTACGGCCTGTAAAGGAGGCCCACCATGCCACGCACGACTGGTGCGGTCCCACGCAAGCAGAAGAAGAGGAAGGTCTTCAAGGCTGCGAAGGGATATTTCGGTGGCCGCAAGAACCTCTGGCGAATCGCCAAGGATGCGGTAGAGAGGGGCTACGAGCACGCCTATCGCGACCGGAAGAAGAAGAAGCGCATTTTCCGGCGGCTCTGGATCACTCGCATCAATGCGGCAGCGCGGGAGCAAGGTCTCACGTACTCCCGATTTATTAACGGGCTCCTCCGGTCGGGTGTGGAGGTAGACCGGAAGGTTCTCGCTGATCTGGCGGTCAGGAACCCTGAGGCGTTCGCAGCGCTCGCGGAGCGGGCCAAATCGGGGCTGGCGCAGACTGGCTGACCGAGGGCCGGTTCAGGGAAGGGGCAGGGGCCCCGCGGATCACGCTCCGCGGGGCCCTTTCTCTTGGGGTACCAGGGCATAGCTTAGCCCGACCGGGGGACTGGCCCCGCGAAAAATTCAACGAGAACACATGACTGATTCGCCCTCTCTGGTGCAGGACCTGCGACGCCTCGAGGCTGAGGCGCTTGCCGCAATAGCCTCAGTTGGCGCTTCTGCTGCTCTCGACTCCGTGCGGGTCGAGTACCTGGGCAGGCAGGACGGGAAGGTGTCGCGTGTCCTCCGACGCTTGGGGAGCCTCCCGGTCGAGGTCCGGCCAGCGGTAGGCGCCGAAGCCAACCGGGTCAAAGGCGTGCTCCAGGACGCGCTTGAGCGGCGCGCCGCCGCACCCGACCTCGCGGCGGCCGCGACCGACTCACGGCACGCGGAGGACTTGACCCTCCCGGCTCGTCACCCCTGGGCAGGCGCGCGCCACCCGGTCACCCGGGTGGTGGACGACATTTTCTCCATCTTTCGCGCGATGGGCTTCACGCGCGTGCGCGGGCCCGAGGCCGAGACCGAGTGGTACAACTTCGTCGCGCTCAACACGCCGCTGGACCACCCTGCCGCGGACGAACAGGACACGCTGTATCTCGACGGAGGGATGCTTCTGCGCAGCCACACGTCCCCGGTGCAGATACGCACGATGGAGAAGCACGAGCCCCCGATCCGGGTGGTGGCCCCTGGCTGGGTCTACCGTAGAGATTCCTATGACCCCACGCACACGCCTGCCTTCCTTCAACTCGAGGGTCTGGCGGTGGACGAGGGGATCACTTTCGTTGACCTGAAGGCCACCCTGGCGGAATTCGCGCGCCGGTTCTTTGGGGAGGAGACCCAGGTTCGCTTTCGGCCCTCCTTTTTCCCGTTCACGGAGCCGAGTGCCGAGGTCGATGTGAAGCGCATCGTGACTCGGCCCGACGGCGTGCGTGTTGAGACCGACTGGCTCGAGATCATGGGGGCCGGCATGGTGGATCCGGCCGTTCTTGCGAACGTCGGATACGACCCGGAGCGCTACACGGGTTGGGCCTTCGGGATGGGCCCGGGCCGGCTGGCGCTGCTCCGCCACCAGGTACCCGACCTGCGTCTTTTCTTCGAGAGCGACATGCGCTTTCTGTCCCAGCTCGGGGGGGATTCCGCGTGAACGTCTCGTATGAGTGGCTGCGGGCGCTGGCTCCGGGCCTGGACGAGGCGCCCGAGGCGCTCGCTCACCGGCTGGCGCTCCGCGGTGCTCCCGTGGACAGCGTGACCGCGCTTGCCGAGGGGCTCGAGGACGTCGTGGTGGCACGGGTAGAGGCCACCGAGCCGCACCCGAACGCGGATCGTCTCACCATGTGTTCGGTGGACTCCGGCAGCGGAGCGCTACTCCGCGTCGTGTGCGGTGCGCCCAACGTCCGGGTCGGTGCTCTTTATCCTTTCGCGCGCGTGGGCACGATTCTCCCGGGGGACGTCAAGATCAAGAAGGCCAAGATCAGGGGAGAGTCCTCGGAGGGAATGCTCTGCTCGGCCCAGGAGCTGAGGCTTGGCCACGATCATTCGGGACTCCTCGAGCTATCTGACAGTGCGATCCCGGGAGCGTCTGTTGTGGAGGCTCTGTCACTCCGTGATTACCGTTTTGACGTGGAGGTTACGACGAACCGGGGCGACCTCCTTTCGCATCTCGGGATCGCACGTGAGGTGGCCCCCGGGGGCCACGCTTCCCTCCGACTTCCGGAGATCCCGGGGGCGACCGGGCTGAAGCTCGAGCGGATCGGCGATCCGCGTGAGGTGGCCACCGGGGGCACCACGGTCCGAGTCGAGGACCCGGATCTCTGCTTCCGGTACCTGGGCGCGGTCGTGCGCGGCGTGACCGTCGGTCCCTCACCCGACTGGCTCCAGGCGCGCCTACGGGCGGTAGGGGCGCGGCCCATCAACAACGTGGTTGACGCCACCAACTACGTGCTGCTAGAGGTGGGTCAGCCCCTGCACGCATTCGATCTGGGCAAGCTCGCCCAGGCGACCGTCGTCGTGCGCAGGGCGCGAGCGGAAGAGACGACCTTCCGCACGTTGGACGGTGTGGCGCGGACGATCGGTTCCGAGATGCTGATGATCTGCGACGCCGAGCGCCCCGTGGCGGTCGCCGGGGTGATGGGCGGGCTCGACTCAGAGGTTACCTCGGCCACGACTGACTTACTGCTCGAGTGCGCGTTGTTCGAGCCCAAGGCGATTCGGGCTACCCGCCGGGCGCTCGGCGTGTCGACCGATGCCAGTTACCGCTTCGAGAGGGGAGTAGACCCGGAAGGCCTCGATGGTGCTCTCGAGCGTGCTATCGAGATCATTCTCGCGGTCGCTGGGGGCCAAGCGGAAGCGCAGGTGGCGGACTGCCATCCGGCCCCGTTCACCCGAGTCACAGTGGAGCTTCGCCCGGAGCGGGTAGAGCGCGTGCTCGGGGTGGCGTTCGCGATGCCCGAGCTTCACGAGCTGCTGGAGCCTTTGGGCTTCGTTGTGTCGGAGAACGGGGGAGGGACGTTAGGCGTGGAGGTTCCCGGGTTTCGCAGCCACGACGTTACTCGCGAGATCGATCTGGTCGAGGAGGTCGCGCGTACCCACGGGTTCGACGCCTTTCCCGCCACCCTGAGGGCCTTCCGACCTGGCACCGTCCCCGACAATCCTCTTTTTCAGCTCGAGGACCGGGTGCGGGATCTGCTCGCGGGGCGCGGTCTTTACGAGGCCCACACGCCCGCCTTCGTCGGCGAGCGACAGGGCGAGATCCGCCTCCCGAATCCGATCTCTGCGGAGGAAGCGTACCTACGTTCCACGCTTCTCCCGTCCCTGTGCCGGCGCGCTGAGTACAACTGGAGCCGGGGAACCAAGGACGTCCGCCTGTTCGAGCTGGCGACTGCGTTTTCCCGGGGCTCCGGGGAGCAGCCGATCAGCGAGGAACCGCGCCTGGCCGCTCTCCTTACCGGCCGGCGGGCTCGCGTCCATTTTTCCGAGTCCGCTGAGCCGTTCGGGGTATGGGACCTTAAGGGCCTGCTGGAGGATGCGGCGCGCGCGGCCTGGCCGGCCGCCACGGTAGCGCCCGGCGCGCCGGGCGGCTACGGGCTGGTCCGCGGCGATGGTTTCACCGTAAGTGCGGATGGTGGGGTCGTCGGATGGGGCGGACAGGTGGCGGCCGAAGACCTGGATGCCCCGCCTTGGGCGGACCCGGTGTGGGGACTGGAGCTTCGGCTTCCCGATGAACCGGTGCCTGGGGAACCGACTATTTACCAACCGCTTGCGCCGTTCCCGGCTGTGGAGCGCGATCTGGCGCTGGTCGTGCCCGACGGGGTGCCCGCGGTAGAGGTGGAGGCAGAGGTGCGCGCCCGGGGTGGCGCGCTTCTCAGGGGCATCAGCATATTCGATTACTACCGAGGGAAGGGCGTTCCCGAGGGGTACCGCTCACTGGCGTACAGGCTTCGCTTCCTGAGTCTGGAGCGCACCCTCACGGACGACGAGATCGATAGCGTGATGGCTCGCGTAGTTGACCATCTCCGGGAGGCGCTGGGTGTCGAACGCCGAGGGTAGGAAAAAGGCGCTGGAGTGGGATGGGTTCCAGGCCCTCGACGAGGCTGTCGTGCGTACCCTCGAGGAGCTCAAGAGCTTTCGTAAGCGGGCTCTGGAAGCTGAGCGGCGGAGTGCCGAGATCAAGGCACTCCTCAAGAGCTTCAAGTCCGGAAAAGAGACCGTGGGGAGCATGAAACAGCGCCTCACCCGCCTGGAAGAGGAGAACCGCGACCTCCGGTCGCGCGTGGGGCATGGGCGGGGAATGGTGGAGCGCATGCTGGCGCGAATCGACTTCTTGGAGGACCAGAAGTGAGCTGCCTCGGGTTCTGCCGATCGCAGCTGCCGACCCTTGGGCCCGAAGGAGACCTCCGGTGACCAATCCCATGCGCAAGACCTCCGTCACCGTTCGGATCGCCGGGGAAGAACACACGATCCGCGCCAAAGCCGAGCCCGAGTACACCAGGTCTTGCGCCAGCTACGTGGACGAGCGGATCTTAGAGATCCGCAGTCACGGGGCCCTGATGGAGACCCACAAGGCGGCCATCCTGGCAGCGCTTTCGATCAGCGACGAGCTTCTGCAAGCGCGCGCAGAGCTGGAACGGGTCCGCAAGGAAGTGGACTCCCGGGCAACAGAACTAGCCCAAGGGCTCGAGGCGGAAATGGCAACCGCCGACTTGGAATAGGCTACTGACCCAGGGCGTCCTCCTTGCGTTTCGTCTCGCCTAAATCCTATCCTTGCAACGCTTTTAGGGGCTCCCATCCGGGCAGGTCCCATGATTCCTGCTCCCGGGCTGCTCTGCATCGACCACATCGGACGTCCGTTTCTCAGTCGTCCGTTTCTGGAGTGATACATGGACCCGCTAGGCCTCACGCTAGCGGCGGTTGTGGGTTTGGCCATCGGCTCTCTCGGCGGCTTCCTCTTGGCGCAGAGCCGGGAGAGGGCGCGGCGCGAGCTCGCCAAGGCAGCCGCCAAGGACGACGCATCCTCCATACTACAGCGCGCCCGGGACGAGGCCGAGAATCTCCGGCGCTCCGGTGAGCTCCAGGGCAAAGAGGAGGCGATGCGCCTCCGCGACGCCTGGGATCAGGAAGATAGCAAGCGCCGCGAGGAAGCGGAGCGTCTCGAGCGGCGCCTGGTGGAGCGCACCGAATCGCTCGACGGCAAGTTTGACGCTCTCAGCGAGCGTGAGCTTGCACAGGAGCGGCGCTCTCAGAAAGCGGAGCGCGGCGAAGGCGACTTGCTCAAGCGCAGTGCCGAGATCGACCGCCTGGTAGAAGAGGGGCGGCGGCGTCTGGAAGCACTTGCGGGGGTGACCGCCCAAGAGGCGCGCAAGAAGCTCATCGAAGATCTCCAGGACGAGGCCCGTGCGGTGGCCGCCAACGCGGTCCGGGAAATCAAGGACGAAGCTCAGCGCACCGGTGACCGAGAGGCCAAGAAGATCGTCGTCCTGGCCATCCAGCGCATGGCTGCGGAGCAGACCGCGGTGACCACTGTATCGGTAGTCCAGCTCCCTTCGGACGAGATGAAAGGGCGCATCATCGGCCGCGAAGGCAGAAATATCCGGTCTTTCGAGCAGGCTAGCGGCATCGATGTGATCATCGACGATACTCCGGAGGCAGTGGTACTGTCAGGGTTCGACCCGGTGCGCCGTGAAGTGGCGCGGATCGCGCTGGAGCGGCTGATCGAGGACGGCCGCATCCACCCAGGCCGCATCGAAGAAGTGGTGCAGAAGGCGGCGAAGGAGGTGGACAAGTCCATGATCGAGGCCGCCGAAGAGGTCCTGTATGAGCTCGGCATCCACAACGTCCATCCCGAGATCGTGAAGGTGCTCGGTCGCCTCCATTTCCGGAGTTCGTACGGCCAGAACCAGCTTCACCACGCCAAGGAAGTCGCCATCTTGGCGGGGAGCATGGCTGCGGAGATGAAGCTCGACGTGGAGGGTGCCAAGCGCGCCGGGGTGCTCCACGATGTGGGCAAGGGGCTCACCCACGAGCAGGAGGGAACGCACGTTGAGCTAGGATGGCGGTTGTGCAAGAAGTACGACGAGTCCGACGTTGTGCTAAATGCCATCAAGGCACACCACGACGAAGAGCCCCATTTTTTCCCGGAGACTTTCCTCGTCACCGCCGCGGACGCGATCAGCGGTTCCCGTCCGGGGGCACGGCGCGAGATGTTCGAGGGCTATGTAAAGAGACTCGAGAAGCTCGAGGAGATCGCGATGGACCACCCCGGGGTAGAACGGTGCTTCGCGATCCAGGCGGGGAGAGAACTTCGGGTGATGGTCGTGCCCGAGAAGGTATCCGACGCCGAAATGGCTCAACTCTCCGAGGCGGTCGCGCGCAAGATCGAGGGCGAGCTCCAATACCCTGGGCAGATCAAGGTGGTTGTGGTGCGAGAGACACGGGCGGTAAATTTCGCACGTTAGCTGTAGCGAACTTCTCTCCTGGTGGCGAGAGGACACGATGATCGTACGTTCAACGATCCCGCTGCTCCTGCTGGTGCTCGCCACCCCCCTTGCAGCGCAGCAACCCGCATAGGAAGAGGTTCAAACCACTCTCCGCGGAGTGGTTGTGGACGGGCTGCACGGCGATTCTCTCCCCAACGCGATCGTCCTCCTAGTGGACTATCAGAGGGGGCTGCTGTCCGATTCGCTCGGTCGCTTCACGTTTCTCGACGTGCCTGTGGGAACCCACCTCATGGCGATCAAGCAGTACGGATACGCCGAGGTCAACCTCGAGGTTGACGTGGTCCCGGGGCAGGCTCCGGTCAGGATCGAGCTTACGCCCGGCCCGCTTGCACTCGAGGGGTTCACTGTCATCGCCGATCACGTCGCGACCATGAATAAGAGGCTCCAGAGGCGGCGGAACGCTTACTACAGCTCGGTGCGAGCGCTCGACCAGGGGCGGCTCGCCCGCTCTGGCGCGCCCAACGTGATACAGTTCCTGGAAACCGAGGCCTCTGTTCATCTCATGGGCTGCGCTACGAGGCACGGACTGGGTTCTTGCGTGATGCGCCGTGGCAGGGCGACCGAACCCAGGGTCTACATAGACGAGGCGCCTATCATCGGGGGCATCGACGTCCTCGCGACCTTCCTTCCGTACGAGCTCTATCTCGTCGAGGTCTATTCGGCGGGGCTCGAGATTAGGGCTTACACGCATTGGTACATGGAACGCATGGCTGGGAGACCCGGCATGCTCGTCCCGATCGGGCTCTGATTCGCACGGGGGCTCTTGCCCCCGCCCGCTTGCCCACCGAGGCGACTATATTCCAGAGCGGGCCGCTAACTCGGCCCGCTCTCCTTTTTCCCCCCAAGGACAATGCCGGCTCAACTCATCGACGGAAACAGGATCGCGCGTGAGATAAAGGACGAAGTGAAGGCCGGGGTCGAGCGGCTACGCACTGAGCAGGGAATCGTCCCGGGTCTCGCGACGGTGCTCGTGGGCGATGATCCGGCGAGCCAAGTCTACGTGGGCATGAAAAATAGGGATGCCCGCGAGCTCGGCCTCTACTCCCGCCAGATCACCCTGGCGGCCGACACTGCGGAGGCCGAGTTGCTGGCGCTCGTGCGCCAACTCAATGCCGACCCGGCCGTCCACGGAATTTTGGTCCAGCTCCCGCTCCCCCCTCAGATTGACGAGCCGAGTGTGTTGATGGTGATCGACGCCGCCAAGGACGTCGACGGTTTCCATCCCCTCAACGTGGGGCGCCTCGCCACCGGTGCCGAGGAAGTGCTAGCGCCCTGTACGCCCAGGGGTGTGGTCGAGATGCTGCTGCGCACCGGACACGACCCCGCCGGGAAGCACTGCGTTGTGGTGGGGCGATCGAACCTCGTCGGGCGCCCTATGGCGTCGCTGCTCCTTCGCAAGGGGCGAGGGGGTGAGGCCACCGTCACCGTGGCGCACTCACGCACGCCGGATCTGGGAGCAGTGACCCGACTGGCCGAGATTCTGATCGTGGCGGTCGGTCGGCCCCGTACCATCACTCGTGATATGGTAAGTCCGGGTGCCGTGGTGATCGACGTGGGCGTAAACCGGATAGAGGACCCCACCAGTAAGAAGGGCTTTCGCCTTGTGGGAGACGTCGCGTTCGATGAGGTGAGTGAGGTAGCCGCAGCAATCACACCCGTGCCGGGCGGCGTCGGTCCCATGACACGCGCTCTGCTGATGTCCAACACCCTTCTCGCAGCGACGGCGCTAGCGGCGGGGGTGTCCCACGCGGAAGCGCCTGGATGAGGACTGACGGCCAGACGCTCGACCTTTTTGGGAAGCCTGAGAAGTCGGGTTCGCGGGTCCCCGCGACCGAGCCGGTCGCGCCCGAGGCCCCCGACGTGCCGGAGCCGAAGGTCTGGACCGTGACCGAAGTGAATCGGTCAGTTAAGGAGATGCTCGAGGACTTCCTCCCGCCGCTCTGGGTGACGGGCGAGGTGGCGAACTGGACCGCCCACCGCTCCGGGCACCGCTATTTCACTCTGAAGGACGGTCAGTCCCAGATCCGCTGTGTGATGTGGAGGAACGACGCTCGCCGGCTCCCGATCGATCCTGACGACGGGATGAACGTACGTGCTTTCGGCGGACTGACTCTTTACGAAGTGCGTGGCGAGTACCAGCTCACGGTACGCCAGATCGAGGCCCAGGACTCCGATGGTCTGTGGCGGCTTGCGTTCGAGAAGCTCAGGCGTAAGCTCGAAGGCGAAGGGCTGCTCGATCCTGCGCGCAAGCGGACCCTGCCACGCTTCCCGAGGTCTGTGGGGATCGTGACGTCCGCTACCGGGGCTGCTCTTCGCGACATCTTGACGGTTCTTCGTCGGCGTGCGCCTTGGACGCAGGTCGTGCTGCGCTCGTGCCGGGTCCAGGGCGACGGTGCCGCCGCCGAGGTGGCCGACGCGATCCGCGTGCTGGCGGCTTCGGGTCGGGTCGAGGTGTTGATCGTAGGACGTGGGGGGGGCTCTATCGAGGACCTGTGGAGCTTCAACGAAGAGGTGGTGGCGCGGGCGATCGCGGACTGCCCCCTCCCGGTCATCTCGGCGGTGGGCCACGAGATCGACGTCACCATCGCGGACCTGGTGGCGGATCACCGGGCCGCCACGCCGTCCGCCGCTGCCGAGGCCGCTGTGCAAGACGGCACCGTGCTGCGGGACGCCCTCCGGCCTCTGCTCGTGCGACTGGCTCGGGCCCTACGCGGGGCCGTAGACCGTCGCGGGCGACGGATCACGGACGCCGGGGTGAGATTCGAACAAGGCTTGAAGGGACGGCTCGTCCCCCTCCGTCAGCGTACGGTCCTATGCGAGGAACGCCTCGGGCGGGCGATCGCACGCCGGGTTGAACTGCCCCGTCAGGCGCTCCAGACCGCCGCGGGCAAGCTGGAGGTCCTCTCGCCGCTGGCCGTTCTCGGGCGCGGGTATGCGGTTGCACTGGGCGGGGGCGGGAAGGTTCTCCGGCGGGTCACCGATTTCGCTCGGGGAGTTCCGTTCACGCTCCGGATTGCGGACGGGCGGGTGGAGTGCGAGGCCAGGGGAGAGGGGGACGGGCCCTGAGCGCGGATCGGAAGGGCGGCCCCACCGATGCTGACGTTTCCCCCTCGGCGGCCGAGGAACCGGGGCTAGAGGGGCGGCTCGGTCGACTCGACGAGATCCTCGCCGCGCTCGAGGCTGACGATATCGAGCTGGAGCGCGCTCTCGCCCTGTTCGAGGAGGGGGTCGCTCACGTGCGGGCCGCGGAGCGGTTGCTGGCCGAGGCGGAGCTCCGAGTGGAGGAGCTGCTGGGTCAGGGGGAGAGCACCGATGTTCTCGAAGGTGAGGAGGGGTGAGCGGTTGACTGGGATCGCGGAGCTCTTCGATCTGGGCGCCTATCTGCAGACGGAGGCGCCCCGCATCGAGAAGGCTCTGCATGATGCGGTCGCGGAGGCCAGTGACCTCCTTCCGGTAGAACTCGAGCGCGCCGTCGCCCACGGCGTGCTCTCGGAAGGGAAACGACTCCGACCCGTGCTGTGCGTCGCCGCCTACTATGCCTGTGGCGGTCGGAGCCCGAAAATCCCCGAGCTTGCTGTTTCTCTCGAACTGATCCATGCCTACTCGCTCATGCACGACGACTTACCCTGCATGGACGACGCAGATTTGCGCCGGGGCCGGCCCACCACACACAGGGTGCACGGGGACGAGGCAACGGCCCGAGCAGGCGCGGCGTTGATCCCGCTGGCGGCGCTGAGGGCATGGCGAGGAGCGCTTGCGGTGGGCTGCAGCGAAGTCACCTCACGCACCATCGTCGAAGAGCTGTGTCGGGCGGCGGGGGCCGGTGGGATGGTTGGTGGGCAGGCGCTCGATCTGCGCGCCGAGGGCTCCGTCCTGGATGGTGCGGAATTGGACCGCCTGCACCGGCTCAAGACCGGGGCTATGCTCACCGCGTCCTTGCGCATCGGGGCCCTGGCCGCGGGTGCCTCGCACGCGGTGTTGGAGGCGCTCGACAGCTACGGCCGCGCCGTGGGTCTCGCCTTCCAGATCGCTGACGACGTCCTTGACGCCACCGCTACGGCCGCAGATCTGGGCAAGAACCCCTCAGATGCGGACCGGGACAAGACCACGTACGTGGGGGTCCATGGTCTGGGGGAGGCCGCGGGTCGGGCTCGCGAGGAGGTGGCGCGGGCGCGCGCCGCCCTCCACCAGGCGGATGTGGACGATCCGGCCCTCCACGCCCTGGCGCAGTACGTCGTCGAGCGGCGGCGCTAGGGCCTGAGACGCCGACTCTCCCGTTCGGCTGCGCGGAGCAGCCAATACCACTTATATTTAGAGTTCTGAACGTTGGCGCCGCTCCCTGGAGTTCCCTAGTGGGTTCTATTCTCGACCGCATACGAAGCCCAGCGGATGTCCGGGCTCTCTCCCGTGCCGAGCTCCATCAGCTCGTGGAAGCGGTGCGCGAGCGGCACATAGACGTGGTGGCCGAGAAGGGCGGCCATTTCGGCGCCGCGCTAGGGGTGGCGGAGCTGACGGTCGCGCTCCACCACGCATACCAAACGCCGCGCGACCGGCTGGTGTGGGACACCGGCCACCAGGCCTACATACACAAGATCATCACGGGCCGTAACGAGCGGTTTCCCTCCATCCGCACACGCCACGGG
>Ga0310121_10004748_pt1 | contig 11865 bp, 12 predicted proteins | sample CB27_Tmax_986_MG_FD_203504 | JGI IMG/M metagenome (GOLD analysis project Ga0310121, IMG submission 203504) | Marine microbial communities from Western Arctic Ocean, Canada - CB27_Tmax_986 | ecosystem: Environmental > Aquatic > Marine > Oceanic | place: Canada: Western Arctic Ocean | collected...
CTGTCCGCTTCGTAGGAATCGGCCAGAGATGCCGGAATTTCGCATGACGGCAACACCATTGCTAAACCCAGTCGGAAGGCATGATGCGACTCTACTTTGCCGGCTTTAGCCGGCACTCGTATGCCACCGGCTTCAGCCGGTGGAGCGCGACGCCGACCGTCGGCTAGCCGACTTAAGCCGGGCTTCTCGACCAGCCTTCAGGCGTTTGCCACGGAGGAAGACCGGCTAAGTCGGGTATCATTCTGTGGTCACCACCAGCTAAAGCTGGTGGCAAACAAGGTGCCCGCTAAAGCGGGCAAGGTGGACAACGGATTCAGAGCGTGTAGTGCTCCTGGAAAGCGTCAATCCCTGTCGGCGCCCGTCTGTTTCGACTGCTCCCTGATGAACACCAGTGACTTGTCGATCACTTCCTGGTTGATTCCCATGTGTCCCATCTTCGGGTAGCGGTGGAACCGGTGCGGGGCGCCGGTTTTTTCCAACCGTTCCACCATCATCAAGGCGTTGCCAATCGGCACCGAGTGGTCGTTGTCGCTGTGCATTACCAGCAGCGGCTTCATGGTCTTGCTGACGTGTTCGGTGGGCGACGCCAGCTGGCGAGCCCGGCCCTGGTCCTGCCCTGCCGGCTTCCAGATGATGCCCCAGTCGAGCAACACGATGTCGTACGCGGCGGAGACGCTGACCGCGGCGCGGAAATCGTTCTTTTGCTTCTCCCAGCCACCGGTACGCGGCCACGGTCCGTCCCCCAACGTCGCCGCCAGCGAAACCAGATGCCCCCCAGCCGATTGACCGATGAGAAAAATCTGTTGGGTATCAATGTTGTATTGCTTGGCGTGCGCATGCACCCAGCGGATGGCGCACTGCAGATCCTGGTAACAGGCCGGGGCCGGACTCTGCTTGACCAGCCGGTACTCAATCGACATGGCGAAGAAACCAAAACCGGCCCACTGCTTGACTTTGATGGTCGAACCGTCGCGCTTATGGCCCACTAGCCAGCGTCCACCGTGAACGGAAACGATCGCCGGAACTGCTTTATCGGACTTGGGATAAGCCACATCGGCCAGCAGTTTCACCTCGTCGACCTGCCCGTACTGAAGGTTTTCTGCGTAGATTATCTCCGCTGCGCCAGACGGCGTGGCGGCCAGAGCAATCACTAACAGGCAGACCAGCGAACTGGCAGATGTAAGCAGTTTCAATGCGGCCATGGCAATTATCCTCGTTCACCTGGATGGGAGATACTCGCAGCGCGCCGAACCCTGACGTCAGCTCACGCTCTGCTTTCTTTTTTCAATTGTCGGACTCGCCCGCGTGGCTCCAGTATAGCTCAATAGCATACGCTGCACATGGGTTCGGAACGAAAGTTCAAACCTCCTCAAATTGCTCGCACTCCATTAGACTGGAGCCATGAACGTACCCACCAAACCTGACGCGCTGGCTGAGTTCCCCATCGTGATCACGCTGCCGATACAGTGGGGTGATCAGGACGCTTTTGGACACGTCAACAACACCATCGCGATCCGCTGGTTCGAATCGGCGCGGATTGCGTATCTTGGCGGCAGCGGGATGGAAGATCTGTTGAGTCGCGCGGGGCTGGGACCGATCCTGGCCTCAATCACCTGCCATTACCGCCTCCGACTGAAGTATCCAGATACGGTGCAAGTAGAAGCCCGTGTCACGAGGATCGGCAACTCCAGCATGACGATTGAACATGCCGTCTACAGCCAACAGCAGGAAGCCATCGCGGCTGACGGTGATACCGTCGTCGTGGTCTTTGACTACGCGGCAAACACACCGCGCCGCGTGCCGGACGACGTTTGCGCCGCAGTCGAAAAGCTTGAAGGGAGGTCGTATTAAGAGACCTCGCAGCAATTCCAGGAAAGGTATCGCGCAAAGCGGCCAAGTGCGCAAAGCTCATAAATTAGGCCGGAGTACGCCAGGCTGGCAGAGCACCTGACAACAGGTGACATCTCCGCCCGAATCGCGTGGACGAGACAGTACGGCCATGGCGCAGCCCCTCCAGCAAACTCCGCGAGATGACACCGGTTTCGCTCCCTCCCCTTGCGCTGCTGACAGTACCGCTCAAGTATGCATTCATTGTTGCCACATTGATCACGATCCTGCATTACAACGTCTTCGCGGTGCACTGGTTTCCGCAGGACTACAGTCTTATTGAATCGGGAGGAAAGGATTCATCCAGCGGGGCTACGACAACATCGTCCTGCACGGCGGCCGGATTGGTCTGTGGTCCGTTTGGAAAATGTACAGCCCGGTCTGGCGGGTGATGATTCGAGTGGACTGGTACGCCAGGCGGGCAGGCGAAACAGAGCGGGAAAAACTTGACGTTCCGATGCTGTCGCCGGAGTACCGCGACCGGCGCAGCGTGCTCGACGCCTGGTTGTGGGACTTCAAGTTAGCACGTATCTACGACAATTATTTCGCGAACCCGACCCATCCGCGGTTTCGTGGAGCGATAAACAAATACGTCGAATACCACCGGCCACGCCTGGATGAACAGCTAGGCTGGAAGATCGAAGCCATCCGCATTCACGCGCTCTCGGGTGTGATGCCACCGCCAGCAGAACTCGGCGACTGGACGCCCGAGACCGCTCCGCTGGACGATACGTTCTATGACAAAACGTTCCCATCGCCCAAGTAGCACGACGCCACATGACCAAGAAGAGTAAGGCATTACGCAGGGTGGCGGGTGCTCGGGTCATGCCCCCGGTGTGAGCCGATGATGCACTGAGTGCCTCGCTGGGGATTTTGGGGCGCATGATTCGCAGGTTTCACGGGTTCTGGTTTATCGAGATGGACCCCTTCATTCTGAGGTTGTATCGTTCGGTTCTGGGATGTTCCCTGCTGCTTTTCTACATCATGCTGGCGCCTTCGTGGCTGCAGTACTACGGCCCCGACAGCGTCTCCCTCGAGCCGTTATTCGGGTGGCCTGGTATGGCCCAATACCTGCGACACGGTTTGTTCGGTTCCGTATTGCAGTACTTCCACACCGAGACCGGTCGTCGCGGGCATGACGAACTTGGAAGAATTGTTCGTCGCCAAATGCGCGGTGACCGATGCCGGACTCGCGTCCGTGAAGAATCTCAGTCAACTCCAGGTCCTCAATGTTTTTGGCACGCAAATGACCTCCGCCGGCTGGGAGCACATGAGCGGTCTGGAAAACCTTCGCATGCTGTATATCACCGACGTGAAACTCAAGGCGGACGTGGTGAATGTGTTGAAAAAAAACTGCCCAGGCTTGTCGTGACCGACTTCACGGCGGAGTAGCGCCCTGCCTTAAGCCACCAATCCTCGATCGGCTCGGCGTCACGTAGAATCGGGATCGGGCGACCGTGAAGGTATGTTCCGGATTGATGCCCATGCGATCGTAAACTGCTTTGGCCTGCTTAGGCGCAGAGGTGGGTTTCACCTCAGCAGATTGCATTCGAACGCAACTCGCATCGGATTGTCCAACCTCCGCGCCCAACGAGAGCGCGGAACTGCGGGCGGTCGATGTGACCTCCCGCAGTTAGCGAACTACCGTTGCTGCGGTCGGACGTGCACTGGCGAAGGCTACCGAAGCAACTTTGTGGGGCTAGGAATCGCGTGAAGTGGTAGTTTCAAAAAACAGTGGTTATTTGGCACACTCGACACCAGAGTGCCGCGCCCATCCCGATGCCGTCATTCACTGGCATTAGTTGGCCGGTAGGTGTTCTTCGTAGAACCGCTGCCAGTTGCGATACGTGATCTTTGCCACATCCTGATCGCTATAGCCGCGCGCGCTCAGAATCGGACCCAACTTTTGGTAGTCGGCGACGGTATCGATCTCGTGCGGCGCTCCGTCTACACCACCTTGACCGTCGGTGTCGCCGCCGATAGCGGCTTGGTCGGCATTGCCGGCAAGTTGGCAGACATGATCGATGTGGTTGGCCACGGTACATAATGTTATCGATTCGCGGGGAAAGACCTCTCGGCGTTTGAAATCCCCCGTGTGGGCCCAGTCGATCACTTGTTCTGGACATAACATCCAGGTATCCATCGAGGTGCCAATCACGCCGCCCCTGTCAATCACGGCCCGTAGCTGATCATCGCTGAACTGGCGTTGCCCCGGCGCCAGCGCGCGGCAATTTTGATGGCTCGCCAAGATCGGGCCCGAGTAATGTTCCAAGGCCTCCCAAAAACTCTCGTCGGCGATGTGGGTCATATCCAGCAACATGCCGCAAGTCTGCATTTCCTTCAGCAACGACACCGCTTCGCCGCGCAACCCGCCCTCGGTGCCGGTGCCGTGGGCATAAACGCTGGGACCGTAGTGGGTCAAACTGACCACTCGGACACCGTCCTCCCACCATTCGTGGACCTGTTCGGGATGCAGAATCGGATCCGCCCCTTCCATCCCCAACAAGAATCCTACCGGCAGCGATCCTCTGTCTTCCTGCTCTTCCCAATTCGATATCTGCTGCGCCAACTGTTCGCTCGTGGTCAACACCACCCCCTCCCCACGCGCCGCAAGAGTGTGGTAGTACGCCATCTGTCCCTTGGCCGCAGCACTGCACGCTTCGGCTCCCCTATGTCCCGATAAGACGCTGCCCTCGGTCAGCCGCCGCACCGTGAATTTCATGAGGGCTGCGGCAACGCCGGCCCGGCGCAGTTCGGGCAGCGATGCGAAGGCCACGTTATCGGGGGTCTCATCCTGGGCACGAACCTCAGAAAGTGGCAGGGTCAGATCCCTGTTGAGCTCGATGCCACCGTACGCCATCGGATAGTCACCATCGAATATCAACATATGATGTTACCTCGATTTAGATGAGAGCGATTGCCGGCGAATACCGTTGGTCGGCTATCCGCCACAGTATCTGGTAGAAGGAGCGTACACTACACCGATTGTCGCCGCGGAATCAACTATCCGGAGAGTCTTTGGAACGTACTGCAGAAGGCAACGTGGTCGGGCCAGGATGAGGCCGTTGGAGTCCTAGTCTCATTCCGAGATATCGGTGGGTTTTTGGGATTCTCCTCGCTCAGCAGACCGTTCGCATGGCTTGGGGTAGCGGCAGCAACGGTGCGAAAACCTACGGTAGCGGTTTTTGGCACGTTGAAGTGGTGGGCGAGCTTGCGAATGTGAGCTTTGCTGAGGTCCCGGTCCCCACGAAGGATGGCGGCGACCGGGCAGGCCCGTCCGGCCAACGGAGGGCAGAAGCGGTTGCCGCGTGAAGACGCATTAATCGCAGAATTGCACTACAGCGAACTCGTCCGATCGACCGGCGATATCCAACACGCAATCCACCGAGGCGTTCCTCGCTCCACGGCTCGTGGATGGCTCAAGTCGTCCCCGAGCGAGGTTATCACGGTCGACGTCACCGACATGGATATCCTCCGTCTTCAACAGGAACTACTGACGCTGCGCAAACGTGTCGCAAGGCTCTTTGCGTTGCTTCGGCTTCTGGTCGTTCTGTTGAAGCTGTCCGGCTTCTCGCTGGCCGGCACCCGGATTCCTAACGGAGCAGGGAAACACACGCTGATGCGAGCAATCGAACGGTCAACTGCCGTTCTCCCGCTTCGTATTGTCATGACTGTCTCCTCTGTAACTCCCTAAGATAGTCTCATCATCAATGTTGATCCAGCGGCATAGCAGTCTATAAGGAAAGAGCATTCGTACGGACTGGTCCACAAGATAGAGGTATCGCACGATGACACAATTCTCGATGAAGTTTGAAAAACCGCATAAGTTCATCATCACCAGCCCGGCCTTTGAGGGACACATCCGTTACTGGGCGCCGGAGAATTTCAACGTGGCCTACCCCGGCTATGACCCGCCGGGCGTGTGCGTGCTCGGCCGGCCGGGCGAGTTGCTGCGCTGGAATCGCCCCGAGGCCGTGACCATGCTGCTCGGCGAACTTACGGACCCCAAGCTTAAGGCGCTGCCGCCGGTGTGGCATCGCGGGCCGGAGACTATGCTCAAGCTGGAGACCGAGGATGAGCAGACCACCGTGAGCGAGCAGAGCGAGACGCGGGTCACGTTCAAGATCGAAAAGCCCGGTGTGTTCACTTGGGAGTCCGACACGCAGGCGATGGACGGCTCGATTATTGTCCAGGCGACTATGACCAACCGAAGCTCCTGGGACTGGTACGATGGCTACGCCATGGTTTGCTGCGGCCTGGACCCCTGTCCCACCTTCCGCGACCACACTGGCGAGCGAACGATTGTGTTCTGCGAAGGAAGACCCGTGCCCTACAGTCAGGTGCGCCGGCGCGTGTGGACCGATCATCGCCCCACGGCCCAGACCCTGGATCCGCACGGATACTCGACGCCCGCGCACATGATGGATTTGCCTATAGCGATTGCGGCATCAGCCCCAACAGGCTCACGTGCGGCCTGATTCTGCGAACCGGGCAGGATTCCGGTTACGTGCTGGCCGTCGGGACCCGCCAATTCCGCGCGGGCTTTCTCGATACGGGCCAGTCCAACAACTGCATCCACGCCGACCCGCTGGTGGGCAACCTCCCGGCCGGCAAGACGGCCGAGATTCGCACGGCCGTCTACCTTATGGAAGGTTCCTTGCGCCAAGTCGCCGAAACCGTCGCCCAGGCCGAGGGGATTCCGCTGTACGACCCAGAGTTGTTGGACGAAATGAAGGTTTTGTGAGGCCTTAGATGAAGACAGCGACGGGCAACGCGTTGCCCTGTACCTACTAACAATTCCGTCCTCGTTAAGTTGAATAAAACTCGTGGTGCGGGCTGCCGCACGGCCGCGGTGTCTATCAGTGAAACGCGCGCCGCACAAATTCCTTGCGCGGAATTCTGAAGGTCGTCTGAAAAATCTGCCGGGTCCTGGCCTCCGAGCCATCCCTTCTCTGTATCGGGCGTGTCAGGACGCCCATTTGGCCCTCTGGGGCATCGCCTACAGACCACTCAAACGGGAGATACCCGCGGCGAGCCCCAGTTCGGTCGTTTGATGGGCACATAGACCACAGAGTTGGGCGGCAATTGTGAAACTGGAGTAATCCTTGAAAGGTCGTTGCAGAGAAGGGATAATCGCCAGAATGCTTCACGTTTGCCAGAATAGAGCGGCTTTCTTGATCCCCTGGGTTCTGGTCGTTCAGGTGTATGGTCAGGGGCCTCGCCTACCGGATACTGCGCCGCTCAGGGCCGATAGCGATCTCTCAGCCCAAATGGTGGCAGACATCGACCGCTACCTCACCCGCGCGACCGCCGACTCAGTCGCTCAGCGCGCGCAATTCTGGAATCGAGACTTCTCCTCGCCCGCCGGCTATGCCAAGTCAATTGAGCCGAATCGGACGCGCTTTCGGACGATCATCGGCGCGACCGACGAACTGGTGATGCCGATTACGTTGAGCTACGACTCAGGGCCAGGTCGTCCCGCACTGATCGCCGAGAGCGACCACATTAGCGTCTTCGCTGTCCGCTGGACGGTTGCGGATGGAATTGATGCCGAAGGACTTCTTCTGGAGCCCACCGGAGAGGCAATCGCAGGTGCAGTGGCGATCCCGGACGCGGATCAAACGCCGGAAATGATCGCCGGTCTGGCGGGCTCGTCCAACGCTCCGCTGGCTCGCCGCCTCGCCGAAGCCGGCTGCCGGGTGCTGGTACCGACCCTCCTGGACCGGCAATGTCTCTTTTCCGGGAATCCCAGAATCGCGATGACCGACCAGACTCACCGGGAATGGATCTGGCGTCACGGCGTCGAATTTGGCCGACACCCGATTGGCTACGAAGTCCGAAAAATCGAAGCGGCGGTCAGCTGGTTGAAATCCCACGGCCCGGCACCGATAGGCGTGGCGGGATATGGTGAAGGTGGATTGCTAGCGCTCTACTCGGCGTCAGTGGACAAGCGAATCGACGTAGCTTTGGTCAGTGGTTATTTCCAATCCCGACAGCGTCTTTGGGCTGAGCCGATTTATCGCGGCGTCTTCGGGTTACTCCGAGAATTCGGCGACGCGGAAATCGCCAGTCTGATCGCGCCGCGTCCGATTGTCATCGAGCACAGCGCGGGACCCGAAGTCAAGGGCCCGCCAGCAACCGGTTCGGATCGCCGCCAAGGTGCAGCGCCTGGACGTCTTGAGTCGCCAGAATACAAGTCCGTTGCCAAAGAGGTACAACGAGCCCGCAAGCTATGTACCTCGACGTCCGGCCAGCCGATTGGAGTGTTCGTGCTGATTGCAGACGGTAAGAGAGCGGTCGACGCACCGGGCTCCAACAAAGCACTGTCCGAATTTCTACGCCACCTTGGCGTAGACGGCAATCTGGCGAGTCCATCCGAATTCCGGATCTCGAGAACCGTGGTCGCGGACCAGCGTCAGCGCCGACAAGTTACTCAACTCGTGGAACATTCTCAACGTCTCTTGCGCCGTTCCGCCCAGGCTCGGAACGAGTTCTGGAAACAAGCGACGCCCGAGTCGTACCATACCTGGTCCCAGGCCACGCAGTCCTACAAGGACTATCTCTGGAAAGAAGTTCTGGGAAAACTGCCGGACCCGTCCCAGTCCATCAATCCTCGGACGCAAATTATCGACGATGGGGAATCTTGGACCACCTATGAAGTGATGCTGGACGTCTGGCCTGACATCTTTGCGTGGGGCTACTTGCTGGTTCCCAAAGACATCAAACCTGGCGAGCGTCGTCCGGTCGTGGTCTGCCAGCATGGATTGGAAGGTCTACCATCCAGTGTCGTCGACGAAGACCAATCGAGCCAAGATTGGCGGTCGTACCGGGCCTACGCTAACCAACTGGCGGCGCGCGGATTCATCGTTTACGCGCCGCACAACCCCTACCGCGGCGGAACTGCGTTCCGGCAACTCCAACGCAAAGCCAACCCGCTCAAGCTCACACTGTATTCCTTTATTCTGGGGCAACATCAGCGGACCCTGGAGTGGCTTGCGACGCTTCCGTTTGTTGATTCGGATCGGATTGGTTTCTACGGACTCTCCTATGGCGGAACGACTGCCGTGCGCATTCCTCCGCTTCTGGATGGTTACGCTCTTTCCATCTGCTCGGCCGCTTACAATGACTGGGCGCGCAAGGTCGTTACGCTCGACTTTCCGGCGGCTTATATCTTCACCGCCGAGTACGACCACTTCTATTTCAATCAGGCCAACACTTTCAACAACGCGGAATTGGCAGCTCTGATGGCACCGCGCCCCTTCATGGTCGAACGAGGCCACGACGACGGAGTTGCGCCGGACGAATGGGTCGCTTCAGAATTCGCCAAGGTGCGCCGACTCTACACTCGGCTTGGAATCTCGGAACGGACGGAGATAGAGTTTTTTCAGGGAGGTCATTGGATCAACGGCCGTGGAACATTCGAATTCCTCCACCGCCACTTGGATTGGCCAAAACCATAGGTCGAATGCTGATGCCAGACGTAACACGACGATGTTTTCTCCAAACCGCCTCTACGGCAGTGGCGCTCGGGTGCTACGATTGGGGTTTCTCGGCGGAATCCCCGTTGGCCATGAAATCAACAATCGCCAAGGTCGAGACCTACCGCGTCTCCTATCCCATCACGGGATATTTCAAGTTCTTCAAGAGCAGCAGCGACAAGCCTCCCACGCGCGATACCGTCGTCGTCAGGATCACCGACGAATCCGGGCGCAAGGGATGGGGACAGAGTGTACCGTCCAATACTTGGAGCTACGAAACGGTCGACTCCGCACAAACCACGATCGATCGGTATCTGGGACCGGCGTTGATCGGTCAGAACGCGTTTGACGAGGTGGGGATCCGGCGAATCCTGGATAAGACGATTGCTCCCCTTTACACCACTGGGCAGCCGATCGCCAAGGCAGGTATCGATCTGGCGCTTTTCGATCTGATGGGTCACATTCTGGGAAAGTCAGCCGCCGAGCGGTGGGATCGAACCGGCGGCCGGGATCGCATCACGCTGAGCTGGACGCTAAATCCACAAAAACTAGATGATGTCGGCGAATTGATCGCTCATGCCCAGAAAGCCGGTTTTCACAACTTCAACGTAAAAATCGGTGCCGACGCTGAATTCGACGTGCAAGTCTGCGTCGAGATCCGCAAGCTCGCTCCGGATGCCTTCGTCTGGATCGACGCAAACGGAGGCTACGACCTCGAGACGGCGCTCAAGGTCACGCCGAGGTTCGCGGACCTGGGCATCGCCGCATTTGAGCAACCGATGCCCGCGAATCGGTTGAGCTGGTACCGGGAACTCAGCAAGCAGAAAGCCCTGCCGATTCTCATGGACGAGCCGATCGTGTCCGCGGTCGATCTCGAAGAGTTCCACCGCCTCGGTTTACTCGACGGAGTCGCTATGAAGCTGTCCCGCTGCGGTGGACTGGCCGAATCCCGCAAAGTGTTGGAATACATGGAAGAGAACGGGCTTCTCTTCTTTGCCAGCGGGCTGACCGATCCTGACTTATCACTCGCCGGCTGCCTGGCGCTGTTCGGCGCTTACAATCTTGAGCATCCCGCAGCGCTGAACGCTCCTCAGTTTCTCTCCGGCAGTATTCTGTCGGAGCCGCTCATGATCGAGGGAGATCAGGCTACCGTCCCAAGAGGTCCCGGCCTTGGCGTCCAGGTCTCCCCAGCCAAGCTGGAAGAACTCCAAAGTCCAATCTCCCAGCTCAAGCGTTCGCGATAAGTGACTCGTCGAATCGGCGCCGCGCCCAAATACATTATCTGCGACCGAGAAGTGTCCGGCCACGATAGGTGGGCAGTTACTTCGATCGCAATCACGCCGAGCAGAAGATGCGCTGGCAATCCTGATACACGTTGTGGGAAAACCATTTAGAAAGCAACCGGCAACGATTTCAGCCTGCGCCACATCGAGGCATCTGCCCACTCAGGGCGGTCAAGCTCGAGTTTCATATGAGGAAATCGCTTCAATAGCGTCTGGAATGCGACCGTGCAGTCTGTCACGACATTCTGCAGTTTTACGTCCGAGTTCTCGGCACCATAGGGCTGCGGTGGCCGCGGCAGCATTATCTATGGGATGAAAACGCGACCCTGGCATGATTGTCTTGTTTTTCCCTCCGTCTGACCACACTTTTTACTCGGCGGCGCATGGATCGACCGCAAATCGGCCCTAGGGCTAGCTCGATTCCGACGCATTGGCGGCGGTTCAGCTGCTGATCGCCGTCAGCGGCTCGCATGTCGGGCACGAGTTGTTTCGATTGACCTCCATTCGCGCCTGACGTGCTGCTTTCCTCGCGATCTCAAGCCGACGGGGAATCTCGTTTCCGGTCGCGAAGTACATCTCATCCGGCGTCTGGCCACGAAATGCCGAATGCGGAAGACGAGGCATGACGTTATGTCGTCCAAACCGCACTCCTTCTCCCGCTTCCACGAATGATAACGGGACCGCGACAATCGGAGAACGCGCAGTACGACGTGAAGGGGGAGGATAGCAGTTGACCGTTCGATGGCTCGCATCAGCGTGTATTTCCCTGCTCCGTGGGGAATCCGAGAGCTGGCCAGCGAGAAGCCGGACAATCTCAACAGAACGACCAGAAGCCGAAGCAAGGCAATGAGCCTGGCGACACGTCTGCGCAGTGTCAGTAGTTCCTGTTGGAGACGGAGGACATCCATGTCGGTGGGGTCGACCGTAATGATCTCCGTCCGGGGCGACTTGAGCCACCCATGAGCCGTGGAGCGAGGGACGCCTCGGTGGATTGCGTGTTGGATATCGCCGGTGGATCGGACGAGTTCACGAAGGCGATGGTCATATCTGCGTAGATTGCGAGTCGTGGTAACCATCATTCGATGATCACCACTGCGGCCCAAGAATCAAAAAGCCGAAAGACGAGAACTCGTACAGAAAAGTGCATAATGTCGTGACAGACTGCTCGGCTTCCTTTCGAAGAGCCTTGACAATGGGAGAATCTTGGATTATTGATT
>Ga0310121_10004750_pt1 | contig 11863 bp, 10 predicted proteins | sample CB27_Tmax_986_MG_FD_203504 | JGI IMG/M metagenome (GOLD analysis project Ga0310121, IMG submission 203504) | Marine microbial communities from Western Arctic Ocean, Canada - CB27_Tmax_986 | ecosystem: Environmental > Aquatic > Marine > Oceanic | place: Canada: Western Arctic Ocean | collected...
TGATTCTGGCTTAATGCCCGTCTGAGCAAAAAAAGCTTGCATGTCTAGATCTAGCTTGAATCCCACATGTACCGTCATCGGTGACAACAGTTGTTCGATACGAGACAGAACAGGATTTTCACTCTTAAAGTGATTAAGAAAGACTACTCGCCCACCAGTCCGACAAACTCGTACCATCTCGCGTGCCACCTGAACAGGGTCTGCCACGACACTCATTAAGTACGGAGCATACACCGTATCAAATGACTCATCTGGAAATCTTAAATCGGCTGCATCCATTTGAAGCAATCGCATGTTACTTACGTTGTGCCGTTGAATACGCCGGGCTGCCTTTTCAAGCATGGAAACAGATAAATCCACACCCGTAACCGAACAATGACGTGGATAGAGTGTCGCATTAATAGCTGTACCAACACCCACTTCTAACACTTTGTCTCCAGGCTTGATCGATATATTACGGATTGCTTCTAAACGACCTGCATGCAATGTTGGGCCGAAAAATAAATCGTAGACAGATGCTAAATTCCCATAGACTTTTTCAACAAAGTCAGTTTCAACTGCAGTGACAGACAACGCCCGACTAGCCACATCAGATGTGGCTAAGATTTCGGTGTCAGGTGCAGATTCTTCTTTAAATAATGACAGCAACCATTCCTCCACTCACACGTGAAGTATCGACTCAACTCGCGGCTCAGTACCTTTAAATGAAGACCAGCAGACCAATTGGTATAGCATCCAAGTGTTTACAAATTGACTATAACCTGTCCATGAACAACGAGCAAGGTTCGTCACACTCAGATCCAAGCTAAGCGTTCTAATTTCAATATCTTTTAAGCTAGGAAGGTTTGACACTACTAGATCGCACCAGTATAGTTTTTGTTGTTAAACCAAGATTTAAAATGCATGGTTTCTTCTATAGTACAAACAGGCTGAACAAAGTTTTAAGAGTGCGTGAATTTCTAGTGAGGCAATGCAAGCAAACCGCCACGAAGATTATGTGAGCCTATGACAGATCCTAAAGATCCTAACCGACCTAATCGGTGGCGAGCACCTAATTGGCCTACCTCATCGATGAGCGATGATGCTCTCCACGATCGGTCAGACAATAAACACGCCGACCAGCATCATCCATCAGTTTCCACCTCGCGTGCTGCCGTCTCCCAAGCTGCAAACGTTAGCACCGCACGCCCCACACTCTTAACTCGAATTGGAGAAGAATTTGTAGCCTGGATCAAAACGCTTGCCTCCGCTGCTGTCTATGCCACGCTTATTGTCACGTTTGGTTTTCAGGTAGCTCGAGTCGAAGGACAAAGCATGGCGCCTACGTTAGCAGATCAGGATCGTCTTATCGTCAATAAATTAATCTATCGTTTCACTGAACCGCACCGCAGTGAAATTGTTATGCTGTATTACCCAATCGATCCGGACAAGTCGTTTGTGAAACGAGTGATTGCTGAAGAGGGCGATGCAGTAAAAATTGACAGAGGTCAGGTGTTCGTTAATAACGTTCCCCTGCCTGATGAGTACGTACCGCAAGACTATCGAAGTTACGAAGACTATGGCCCCACGATTATACCCAAGGGCTACTATTTCGTAATGGGAGACCATCGGAACAATAGTTCAGACAGCCGACACTGGGGAATGGTACCCAAGAAATACATAATCGGACGTGTGCAATTACGTTGGTGGCCGATACCTACTGCTCGGCTTTTCTGATAGGCAACTCAATAGCTTAATCAACGTAAAGCTCTTCTATAGCGATTTTCCATCGATTTTCGATCACTCGACGGCGCGCTTTCATTGTTGGCGTCAGTTCACCACTCGCTATCGTAAATTCTGTCGGCAGTAACGCAAATCGCTTGACCTGCTCGAACTGTGACAGCTGTCCGTTGACCTCGTCAACAACTGACTGAAAGAGCGCTCTAACGTCTTCACGGACAAGTAATTCCTCCAATGGTGAAGCTAAAGCATCACCGTTCACCATGCGTTGCTGAATAACCGGAAGGTTGGGAACAATCAATACTGTGATAAAACGTCGCCTGTCGCCGATGAGTACGGCTTCGGTAATAATTGGATCGCGTTTCAGTAGTGACTCAATTGGTCCAGGCGCAACGTTCTTACCACTAGCGGTTACGATTATGTCCTTTTTTCGATCCGTAATGGTTAGATAACCATCTTCGTCAAGTGTTCCAATGTCACCCGTATGAAACCAACCATCTCGCAAAACGGCCTGTGTCGCCTCCTGCATTTTGTAATATCCAGCCATAATATTTGGCCCGCGTGCTAAAACCTCACCGTCATCAGCAATTCGAAGGGTTACCCCAGGAATCGCGACCCCCACGGTGCCAATTTTCCACCGTCCCTTAGGATTAACCGTCAGCACAGGGGCTGTTTCGGTTAAACCATAGCCTTCAGTAATAGGTAGTCCGATTGCAAAAAAGAACTCGGCCGTCTCATCACCAAGCGGAGCACCGCCAGAAATAATCTCGCGTAACCGTCCTCCAGTAACACCGCGAATCTTCGAAAAGACCAACCGGTCAGCGAAAAAATGTTGAAATCGAACATGCCAAGGAACAGATTTTCCAGACAACCTAGCATTGCTTTGAAGGCTGCCGACCCGTAACGCCCACCGAAATAAAAGCTGCCGTATCGATGAGGCATGGCTGACAGATTCAAGAACGCGTGCATGCACCTTTTCGTACACCCGTGGTACACCACTCATTACGGTTGGACGCACAGCTAACAAATCACGCTTAATCGTCTCAAGTGACTCAGCAAAGGCAACGGTGACACCACTATACAGATATTTATAAAGCACCATCCGCTCTAACGAATGGCTCAGAGGCAGAAACGAGAGAGCCGTGTCATCAGACGAAATTGGTATGACCTGGCTCACAGCACGTAAGTTTGAGAGAAGATTCTGGTGCGTCAACATCACACCTTTGGGTTCTCCAGTCGTACCAGATGTGTAGATGATCGTCGCGATTGCATCGGGGGAAATTGATTGCACAGCATCACGGAAGCGATTTTCGAGACCATTTTCCGAAACCAAACGGTCGCGTCCCCCTTTCGCAACACTGGCTAATGAGTGTTCGTTTTCAGTTTCAAAACATTTGGCTTCTTGATCAATAACCACAATTGCTTCAAGATTTGGCAACTCTGACCGAACGCTCCTCACCTTTTCCGCTTGAGTCTCATCAGACACAATCACCAAACGCGCGGTACAGTCCGCCAAAATCCTTTTCATCTGTCCAGCCGCCAACGTCGGATAAATGGGTACGGTGACCGCGCCAGCTGTCAAGATAGCAAGATCAGCAATCGTCCATTCGGGACAGCTATCGGCGACTAGTGCAACACGATCACCTTGATTGAGGCCGAACTGATTAAAACCCAGACTCAACTCTCGAATACGTTCAAATAACTCACGACTAGAAACATCATCAAAACCATCAGATTGACATTGTCGTATAAGCTTCGACTTTGAAAACTTGTCGCGCACATGAAAAGGCAGGTCCGCCAAGGTAGCGACATCGACATTCGATAAGGGCTGCATCTCACTCACTTCGTCTCATGGACCTCATTGACAAAAACTTTATGAATCCTGTCTCCGGTACAGACCTGAACGTCCTCCAGATTTCCTGATCAGACAAATCTCACCGATGACCATCTCACGGTCGACCGCTTTAACCATGTCGTAAATTGTCAATGCGGCAACCGTTACTGCCGTGAGTGCCTCCATTTCAACGCCAGTTTTTGCATCCGTTCGAACGCAGGCTTCAATGTCGTATCCGTCAGCACGGTCACGAAGATCAATCGAAATATGGTTCAGCGGTAAAGTATGACAAAGTGGAATCAACTCAGCCGTTCGTTTTGCAGCCATAATGCCAGCCAAACGAGCAGCCTGCAAGGGATCACCCTTTGCTATTTGACCACTTCGAATAGCCCGTAATGCTGCAGAGCCAATCCGAATCATACCTCTAGCTGAAGCCTCTCGTGTGGTTACGGGCTTCGCGCCCACATTGACCATTCGTGTCTGCCCTTGCACATCAATATGCGACAACTTACCTGCAGGAACCCGACGTGGTCGCTTGGGAACCTTAAGTTGATCGACTGACTGTCGTTTACGCTTACTCTTCTTCGCCACGGTCAGACCTTGCCAAGTAAAATGACAGGCTCTCAAGAGACACTGTCAGGTCAACATTTTTCATTTTGACGTCTTCCGGAACACGTAAGGAACCAGGAGAAAAATTTAGAATAGCCTTAATGCCGGACAAAACAACCTTATCAACTACTGTTTGCGCAGATCGAATCGGAACAGCGATTATTGCGATTGCGATATTTTCACGCTTGGCCACCCGTTTAAGTTCCCTAATATCGTAAATAAGAATACCATTTCGTGATCTTGTTCCGACTTTTTCACGGAGGTTGTCAAATAGCGCGGCGACCCTAAATCCTTCCTGCTTGAAACCGTGATAGTCGGCCAGTGCAAGTCCTAAATTCCCCGCTCCCATGATCGCCACTGTGAGGCCGCAATCCAGGCCCAGAATGTGCTGCAGTTGGCGTCGTAAATCTTTCACATAATAGCCAACACCACGCACTCCAAGTTCTCCAAAATGCGCTAGATCTTTGCGAATCTGAGCCGCATTTAAACCAAAATCTTCAGCAAGTGTTTTGGAAGATACTGCACGAACACCAGAAGCCTCCAACTGATCAAGGCAGCGTAAATAAACAGACAAGCGATTAGTCGTGAACTCAGAAATATTAGACACGGTTCACCACCTATAATCGGTAGCCAGGATCTCTAAAGTTAAAAACTTAACTCGGATCAGAATGATCATAGTAATCGATTCGGTCACAGGTAAAAACACGATTAACTATTCGATTTCCATCGCCCCAACATATCCTCAATCGCAGATTTAGTCTCGGCTATCAGTTCTTCTCGGTCTGAAAATTCACGATCTCTCGTGCTAATTGGTGAGCCGAACTGCACGTTGACCGTCACTGGATTTAAAAGAGCACTCCCTCGCCGCATGACTGCACGACCACCATGCATTGCTACCGGTATGATTGGAACATGTGCGCGCACCGCCATGATGAAACCTCCCTTCTTAAACGGGAGTAGTTCATCTGTTTGACTGCGTGTGCCTTCAGGAAATATTAAGAACGAACTACCTTCACGGAGACTAATAACCGCTTGATCAATTGCAAGGTTACTTTGCTCTCGATTACCCCGCTCAACTTCGACAAAACCTCCAAGCTTAAATACAAGGCCAAGGATTGGAATCTTTCGCAAACCTGCCTTGTAGAGAATATTAATATTTGGATAATGCGGGGAAAGTAATAGAAACAGAACTAACGGTTCGATATTACTTGTATGGTTTGCGCAGTAAACAACTACCTGTTTAGGCTGAACCTGCGTCAGCCCGGAAGACTGAACTCGTATGCCAGCTAATTGAAAGGCCAATTGAATACCTAGATATCCTGTCCAGTACAACACTACTGGCGAGCGGAATACTAACGCCAGCATAATAACCGGTGGGCCTATGATTAATGTGTATAGGGTGACACTAACATAGGTAACGAACGACCGGAGAGCCTTGATACAGAAGTGGCACACTCTCATGATGAAATGGCGAGCATTGCGTCAAACTTAAGAAAAAACCCGATCCAGTGGCAACCGGATCGGGTTCATCAAATTCGTTATAACAATATTAACAATAAACAAATTTACGAAGCGCGTGCTGTTCGCTTGGTTCGACGTGATCCGACACGTGCTGTGGACTTTGCTGTTTTTGCCGCTTTTTCACGCCTCGCTATAGCTCGCTTCTTTGCAGCAAAACATTTCTCAAGGGCGCTATTCACACGCTCTTCCACTACCGATTCTTCAATCTCACCGACTTCAGCAATCTCAGTTATAACAAGAAACTTCGAACGGTCGAGCATCCGCTTTTCACGAAACGAAAGATTCTTTGAACGACTCAGGTACATCAGATTTTTTAACACGTCAACAGCATCATAAATTGAACCGCTGCGCATCTTATCCGTGTTCTCCTTAAAACGTCCCTTCCAGTTCTGATGGCTGTCAATCTTGCCTCGAGACAACTGACTGAACAGACCTTCAATTTCATCACCAACAATCGCCCGTCGTAAACCAACGTTTTCAACGTTCGTCACAGGAACCATAACCGTAGTGTCAGTAGCAGTCATTCGCAATAAATAAAATCCGCCTTTCGTGCCCAGAATCGTCTTCGTTTCAATCCCCTCTATAATGCCGAGTCCGTGATTTGGGTATATGACCTTATCGCCAGCCTTAAATTTCACATCGTCCTCAATTCCGTAAGGTAACCCTGCAAGAAAGGCGTTTCAATTTTTCCAGAGATTTTGAGTTTAAGCTATTTCAGTTAATAAATCAACCAATTTTTAACAACTATCGCCTTATATTCGCCTTTAAATTAGGCTTCGATTGATCTCATTCGCAAGCTCTTCTGACAAGACTCTCCAAGCAAAACCAAATCTATCAGTTAGACACGCTTACACCATTCAAACTGCAGTAAAGTACATAAAATGTCTAAATGCGATGGATCTCGGAGTCTTAATGGGTCAACTCGCTTGGTCCAAGTTGTCTTTAGTGCGCTTGCTTGCACTCTAATAACCCTAGCTCCAGAAGTCCAAGCTAAAGGAATTCAAGTACAAGAACCATCTTTCTCGAATCAAACAGTTACTCCCTCTACAATTGCGACTACAGCTGAGGAAACTGTTATTGCTACTGCACTCGAACACCTTCATGAACAACGCTTAACTACCGCTTCATTTCTTTCACAAATTGCGACGATCGTATCGCCATCAGGACACGAACGTGAACGAGCAGAGGCGGTAGCCCATAAAATGCGTGCCGTCGGTCTAGAATCCGTAGTGGTCGATGACACACCGAATGTAATTGGTGTTATTCCTGGACGATCGAAAAAGGCGCTCGTCTTCGTAGCAACACTCGATGATTTGGCGACTGTAGCCATCCATCAGAAGGCTGCTACTGAACCACCCAGGATAGATGGAAATCGTCTCGTTGGACCTGGTACTAATACTTCGTCGACCTCCGCTGCTATCTTAGCTGCAGCCGCTGCCTTAATAACCGCAGGATTCCAACCGAAGCACAACCTCGTATTTGCGGCTGTCGCGCAAGAAGAAACTGGTTTGGTTGGAATGCAAGCACTGTATGAACAATATAAAGATCGCGCCATTGGATTCATTGATGTGCTTGGCGATGGTCGACGAATAAGCTATGGTGCCATCGGTATTCATTGGTGGAAGATCATTGCAGAAGGGCCACCAGGACATTCGTTATCGGGCGGGCTTCCGAACGTAAACCAGGGAATCGCGAGAGCAGTAGATAGAATTCTTCAACTTCCACACCCAGAAACTTATAGCGATTCTCGAACTGTCATCAACGTGTCTGTACTCAAAAGCGGGTCGGTCTTTAACCATAAACCTTCAACTGGCTGGTTCTCTCTCGATATCCGCTCGCTTGACAATAAAGTTATTCAAACCATCGAAACTGCTGTGCAAGCGGAACTACTACAGGTAAGTCAGGAGACTGGAATCACATTAACAATGGAAGCATTCCAACTTACCCCAGGAGGCCAAATACCTGGAGCACGAATGTCACGCCTCGTAACTACCGCCGAAGCCATTGCTAAATATTTAGGGCTGGAGCCAACAGTGAGTAATAGAGGGTCGTCCAATATGAATGTGGCAATTGGAAACGGCACACCTGCGATTGGTCTTGGGGGATCGCGTGGTGGCGACCGAGCACAATCGACTGAGTGGGCTGACATTTCAGCTATGATGCGAACAGCCTCTCATGTTGTGCTACTTGCAGCCATACTTGGAATGAGTGACTAATCAGAGCTCTCGGTGTAAAAACCCAGTGCGGTAACGGCTTGTTTTAGGAGACTTCCATGATATCAATTCGACATATTGGTCCTGTGGTGTATCCGATCATTATCGGAATTTTCATACTGATTGGTTCACCGAACCAACTCGATAGCCAGCCTCGTGACCCTGATTTGGCACCCTACATTCCCACGCCGCAAGAAGTAGTAAATCGCATGCTTGAGTTAGCTGAGGTCACGACCACCGATATCGTATACGACCTTGGAAGCGGAGATGGACGCATCCCCATCACCGCGGCAAAAAGATACGGTGCGCGTGGAGTCGGAATCGACTTTGACCCACAACGAATAGCAGAATCCAATGCGAACGCGAGACGTGAAGGTGTCACGGACCGAGTTGAGTTTATTCTGGGTGATGCACTGCAGGCTGACGTATCTGAAGCGACCGTCGTGACCTTGTATCTCCTGTCCTCTTCGAATATAAAATTACGACCGATTTTAACTCGACAAATTTCAGCTGGAACCAGGATCGTTTCCCATGCTTTCGACATGGGCGACTGGTTACCTGACCGCATCGAAATCTTCAAAGACTATCGAGGAAACCCGCGGACCTTGTATCTATGGCAATTCGATGGCCAGCCAAGAAATTAAACATGCTGAACATATCCAAAGAATCATAATGCTATAATTACGCTCTTTTAGGTGATCATTTGCATAGATCTCCGCAGATAACTTTTATTGAAGCCGGAGTGGTGAAATTGGCAGACGCGCGGGATTCAAAATCCCGTAGGGGCAACCCTGTGTGGGTTCAAGTCCCACCTCCGGCACCATCTGAGTGACCAGTCCATTTAGGTGTAGACAAAAGAAGTCTGTAACCAAGACAATTAAATCCACATGAACGTTGCCAATTTAATCAATAAAAACGTAGTCGATCGGAAATCCGCTATCGACACCTATCTCAATAATCGTAGGCATACAAAGATGCTATTCGATTTGCTCCAACCAAAGACGTACTACGATAAACCGATACCTTTGCGACACCCGATCGTCTTCTATGAAGGTCATATTCCAGCTTTCAGTGTTAATTGTTTTTTGAGGAAAGGCCTCGGCCAAGCTGGGATTAACTGTGATCTCGAAATTTTATTTGCGAGGGGAATCGACCCAAGTGACTTTCAGGAAGCGAATAGAGCAGCTATTAAGACTTGGCCAGAACGTACGACGGTCCAACAATATGCGAGGGAAGCGGATCAAGTAATTCTCGAAATGCTTACATCAGCAACGTTGGAAGACGATGCCAAACCAGCCCTCTATAGAGGACAGAGCATTTTCACAATGCTTGAACACGAGATCATGCATCAGGAAACACTCTTGTATATGTGGCACCGTTTATCTCCCGACCAGAAGAAGAAACCCGCTAACATGGAGCCTCCCAAGAACGAGTCCGCATCTAAACCGACAACGGTGCACATACCCACGGGGAAGGCTACACTGGGAAGTCAACTTGACGAAATTCCATTTGGATGGGACAACGAATTTCCAGAGTTCGTTATCGATGAAGTTCCCGCTTTCGAAATCGACGTCTATAACGTAACTAATCAGGATTTTCTGGACTTCATCGAGGCTGGAGGGTACTTGAACAGTAGCCTGTGGTCGCAAGCAGGATGGAAACGACTACAAGTAACTCAACGTTTGCATCCAATGTTCTGGGAACGAATTAGTAACCGCTGGATGTGGCGTGAAATGTTTGGTCTGAGCCCACTGCCGCATAGTTGGCCAGTGTATGTGACGCACGACGAAGCTGCGGCATACGCGCGATGGAAAGGTCAACGCCTCCCGACCGAAGCAGAATTCCACCGAGCAGCGTACGGAACACCAAGTGGAACCGAACAATTACACCCATGGGGTGAGGCAGAACCTAGCAAAATCCACGGAAACTTTGACTTCCGCAACTGGGATCCAGTGTCGGTGGGTTCATATCCTGCTGGGGCAAGTGCGTGGGGTGTGCATGACTTGGTTGGAAACGGTTGGGAGTGGACCTCTACGGTCTTTAATGAATTTCCTGGTTTTCAGACAATGGCTTCCTACCCAGAATATTCTTCGGATTTCTTTGATGATGATCACTACGTTGTCAAGGGAGCCTCTCAAGCGACTGGTCGAGAACTGATCCGCCGTAGCTTCAGAAACTGGTTCCGCCCGGACTACCCATATATGTATACCAGTTTTCGATGTGCGTCCGATGCTGAGTCCACACAATGACACGCACTGACAACGTCTCGATGAGCGTGATGATCGAGTCAGAATCTACGCTAGCCATCGATGTAGTCGAAGGACTTTCGGCTAATCCCAAGCGACTGGCCTCTAAGTACTTTTATGACTCGCTGGGCTCACAACTATTTCAAGCAATCTGCAAACTGCCTTGGTACAACATCACGAATGGTGAAATTCGACTGCTAAAGCAATGTAGCGAGGCGATCATGTCCAAAGCTAATTCACCAAGCATTTTGGTGGAGCTTGGAAGCGGAAATGGATCGAAAATGTTATCGTTGCTGTCGAACTGGCAGCTCGGCCAGCAGTCGCCCGTTGTACACTTCGTCGATATCTCGCCCGCCGCCCTGGAACTCTCAACGCTGAATCTCTCTCAGTACAACGATTCACTGACAGTAGTGACTCACAAATCAACATATGAAAAGGGTCTCAAAGCAGCACTCGCCCAGCGTGAAGAGCGAGACACGGCTCTTGTACTGTTTCTAGGATCAAGTATCGGTAATCTGAATCAACAAGACGTGGAGCAATTCCTTAAGAACATCCGCACCCGAAGTCGACCTGGCGATCGTTTTCTTCTCGGAACAGATCTCGTCAAGCCAGAATGCGATCTATTAATGGCCTACGATGACCCGCTCGGCGTTACAGCAGCTTTCAATAAAAACTTACTCGCGCGACTCAATCGAGAACTGGACGCAGACTTCGATTTATCGCAATTCAATCACCAAGTCGTTTGGAACGCCGCTGCCTCACGCGTGGAATCTTATCTGGAGAGTCAAATTGATCAAGTCGTCTGCTTGACGGGCGCAGGTTGCTGCGTCTCCCTTAGTGCCGGTGAAAGAATTTGGACAGAGAGTTCCTACAAATACGAGCCGGAAACCGTCATCGCAATGTGTGAAGGCGTTGGTTTTACACAGCAAGCACAATGGATAGATTCCGATTCCCAATTTGCTTTGACCCTATTAGAAACCAAATAACCTCCCAAAAAATTGTGGAGTCATTAAAAGAATGGCTCTTCAATTAGACCTTCCCATTTTTAGCAATTCCTGAAAGTATGCACAGGATGACTCTAAAAATCTGGCCTCAGAAATCCTTAAACATCGGCATTGCGTTATGCCTCACCCCGTTGATGTGGCACGCTGCTTGCCAACGAATCGATGATGCTGTCACGGTGGATGACAACGATATTGGCGGCACAGTGAATAGCACGACTGGGCCCGAAGCAGGTGTTTGGGTCATCGCAGAAACAACCGACTTGCCAACTCCATTCAATAAGATTGTGGTGACAGATGAACTTGGACGCTATTTGGTTCCCGACCTTCCAGCGGCCACTTATCAAGTCTGGGTCCGCGGTTATGGATTAATCGATTCACCAAAAATTGAGGTCTTACCCGGTACCGTGCAAAATCTTGACGCCATCGTGGCGCCCAATCCACATGCCGCAGCGGAGTACTTTCCGGCTGGTTACTGGCTCTCCTTACTGGAGGTGCCTAGCGAGGATGAATTCCCTGGAACTGGACCTGAGGGAAACGGACTCTCACCAAATATGGAAAGCCAAGCCGAATGGCTCAGAAATCTAAAATCTGGCTCCTGCCTAGCCTGTCATCAGTTGGGTAACAAGGCTACCCGTGAAATCCCCAGTGCACTGGGCCAGTTCGACTCAACCGTGGCTGCATGGGATCGACGTATCAAATCTGGACAAGCTGGAAGAG
>Ga0310121_10004752_pt1 | contig 11859 bp, 10 predicted proteins | sample CB27_Tmax_986_MG_FD_203504 | JGI IMG/M metagenome (GOLD analysis project Ga0310121, IMG submission 203504) | Marine microbial communities from Western Arctic Ocean, Canada - CB27_Tmax_986 | ecosystem: Environmental > Aquatic > Marine > Oceanic | place: Canada: Western Arctic Ocean | collected...
TAGCAAGCGCCTCAACAGCTTGGCGAAAGTTGCCATCGCCCTTGCTCTCGGCACGCTGAACCATTTCGCGCGCTAGGTCAGCACCAACCAGGTCATCCCGAATGAGATCGGACAATCCGAAGTGCCAAATATCAACAATTTCGAGCTTGACCTGCTCGATATCTGCTACCTGGTTTTTCCACCACTTCCAACCGAAATGATCCAGTAATTCCGCGCATTCAACCCACACTGCCCGGTAATACTCGAATCCTTGATTAAGCCAATCGGGGTGTACCTCATCGTTGTGCTCGGCTTGCATCCTTGCCATCACGGATAAGCGACCAGCAAAGATCTCCTCAGAGTTCGTCAATCCGATTTCTCACTTACACAGCGCCTTTATTTGTTATTGTGCGTGAATGCCTGCACCAGTGACAGCTCTGGTCATGCACCCTTACGTGCGGGAAGAACTTCTGCACGACAGGCACATTGCAAGACTCGATACGCTCTGTTCCCTCGTATCTCGAACCCCGTTCCCTTCCTTCGATAACGCGCCGCAAAAAACACTAGCGAAAACAGAAATTTTGATTACCAGTTGGGGTTGCCCGAGCATCGATCGGGCCGTACTCAACCAACTACCAAAACTAAAGCTCATCGCGCACTTGGCCGGGAGCGTCAAGGGATTCGTGGATGAGTACGCGTGGCGCCGCGGTGTAATGGTTACCAACGCTGTCGCCGCAAATGCCGTACCCGTTGCAGAATACACGCTCGCAGCGATCTTGTTCGCCAATAAACGCGTTTTCCAACTAAATCGGGTGTATCGAGAGGTTCGTGAGAACAGATCTCCCTGGTCTCGAGAAGCACCCGACGTCGGCAACTACGGCAAAACCGTGGGTATAGTCGGGGCTTCTCATATTGGTCGACTGGTACTTCGATATCTGCAACAGCATGATTTTAAGCTCCTCTTGTACGACCCATACGTATCACCTTTGGATGCAAGAGATCTCGGCGCTGCAAAGGTTGGCCTCGCCGAGCTCGCTAGCCAAAGCGACGTGGTGTCACTACATGCCCCTTTGCTACCCGAGACTCGCAACATTTTTGGTGGACGAGAACTGGGGCTGATGAAGGATCACGCCACGCTCATAAATACCGCTCGAGGTGCGCTCGTTGATCACGCCGCCCTCACGCAAGAATTAGCTAACGGTCGAATCTTCGCCGTGCTTGATACCACCGATCCAGAGGTACCAACGCCGGACTCGCCCCTCTACGAGCTTCCAAACGTATTCTTAACGCCACACATCGCTGGGTCATTGGGAAACGAAACCCAACGGCTAGCCGAGTGCATCCTCGAAGAAATCGGTCGTTTCGTAAAAAACGTACCGCTGCAGCATGCAGTAAAGCGCGAAGAGCTGGATCGACTCGCTTAGACAATCGGTTCAAACCCCTCGGGCCGGCAACCTCTTCTTTACCTATTCGGTGATCAGGTAAACTCCCTTTCGTCAGCGCCCATTGGAGACGAGATGGATCTTTCTTTCGGTCCCGAATACGAGGCATTCCGTCAGGACGTTCGGAAATTCATCGAAACGAATCGCGAGAGCGCACCACGCGGTGAAGCGATGAAATCCGATCGCGTTCAAAGTTGGCAGAAGCTACTTATCGAGAAAGGTTATACGGCTCGGACAGTACCGCAAGAATACGGCGGGCACGGCGGCGAACCCGACATTATCAAAGCTAGGATCATCGGCGAAGAATTCGCCCGTTCTCAAACCCCTGGTGGTTTAGGCGGCCAGGGTATTTCCATGCTGGTACCAACCTTGTTGGAACTAGGGACCGAGGAACAGAAAAAACGGTTCATTCCCCCCACGCTTGCCGGCGAAATGATCTGGTGCCAGGGGTATTCAGAGCCCAACGCGGGCAGCGACCTCGCGAGTTTACGCACGTCGGCAATCCTCGACGGCGACGAATGGGTCGTCAACGGCTCCAAGATCTGGACTTCGACCGCGCACCTGGCTGACTGGATTTTCTGTCTGGTCCGTACCGATCCCGAAGCCCCTAAACATCAAGGTATCAGCTTTCTGCTATTTCAAATGGATACGCCCGGAATCGAAATTCGCCCGCTCGTCGATATGACCATGGCGCGCAATTTCAACGAAGTGTTTTTTAGCGATGTTCGGGTCCCGAAGGATCAAATTGTGGGAAAACGAGGCGAAGGCTGGTTCGTTGCAAACGCTATTCTAGGGCACGAGCGCGACTCGCTTGGTGACCCAAACACCACGCTCACTCGGTTAAATCGATTAATCGAGCTCGCGCGTCAGGAAACAATGGATGGCCAACGCTTGATCGACAATCCCGTCTTTCGTGATCGCATGATGAAAATCCAAGCACGCGTTATGTCACTGCGCTTCAACGACCAGCGCGTTCTTTCGTCACGAATCAACAATACTGACTCGCGACTCGCCCGAATGATCTCGAAGCTACAAGGAACCGAACTGCGTCACGATTTAGAGGGTCTCGCCATCGACATCATGGGGGAAATCGGTCTGATGTATGGTCGCAGTGACTACCTTACCGACAACGGTTCATGGCAACAACAGTACATGTACTTCCTGGGACTAATCATCGGCGGAGGAACATCTCAGATTCAAAAAAATATCATCAGCGAACGCGGTTTAGGTATGCCGAAAGAGCCCAAATTCGAACAGAAGGCCGAGGCTTAGTATGGAATTTGGACTCTCCGAGCAACAGACCGCTCTCCAAGACAACGTCAATCGATTCCTACAAGAAAAAGCCCCCCTCGAACGCGTCCGTCGGTACAGCGAAGAGCAACAAGAACGCGCTGACGACATCTGGGATGGGCTCATAGAACTTGGCCTTCCCGCGTTGCTCATACCTGAAAGGCATGGCGGCATCGAACTCGGCGCGCTAGACGCGGCAGCAGTTTGTGAATGTCTAGGTCGGCATGTCACGCCATCGCCATTCCTATCAACGGCGGTACTAGCACCCACGGCGATACTACTTGCCGGTAGCGAGGAGCAACAGAATCAATATTTACCCGAAATAGCAGCAGGTAACACGACGTTTGGTGCCGCTCTGTCAGAAGCGACGGGGGCCCGCCGCGACGCAGGCGTCGTGGCAACGAACTCGAAACTGAACGGTAAAGCGCTCTTTGTCATCGACATCTACTCCGACAACTACTTGGTAGCTGACACCAACAACCGACTACACGTCATCCCTTCCGACGCGTACGGTTTGACCATCAACACACTCCCGCAGATCGACCGTACACGGCCTATCGGTGAAATCATCTTTAATAACACGCCCGCGGACGCCCTCGTCGCCGACGATCAAGGCTCAGCACTGCGCTCCGTCATCGACATTGGCCGAATTATGATCGCCGCAGACACGCTGGGAGCATCCCAGGAAATGCTAGACCAGTCGGTCCAATATGCGATGGAACGCAGACAGTTTAATCGCGTCATTGCGTCGTTTCAGGCAGTGAAGCACATGTGCGCCGAGATGGCCGCGGAAATCGAACCCAGTCGTGCCCTCCTCTGGTATGCGGCCCACTCGATCGATGAAGACCCCGAAGAGTCCCATTTGAACGCGTGTCATGCCAAAGCCCACCTTAGCGAAGTGGGTTCATTTGTCGGCAAGACCGCGACCATTGTCCACGGTGGGATGGGCTTCACTGATCTGTTAGGCCTTCACTACTGGTTTAAGCGAATCGGATACAACCGTCAGATCTTGGGTGGCCCCGAATCAGTCCGTGAAGAGGCAGCTCGTGCCCAGGGGCTTTGTTGATTACGAAAAATATTAGCCTCCACGCGTTGCAATTCTCGGTGGGGGTTGAAATACGTCCCCGGCGACCGCACATTAAGCTATGACGCAAAGAACTTCTGGAAAGTCTATGCCGACTCTGCCTCTTCTTCCCTTAAAGAATCTGGTCATCTTTCCCACCCTCGTTGCACCGGTTGCCGTGGGGCGCGCGCGTTCTCTCGCGTCCGTCAAGGTATCGGCGAACGGAAGCCGCGAAGTCATTGTTGTCCTGCAACGTGATCCGGAAGCGGAAGAACCAACGCAAGAAGAACTTCACGAGATCGGTACCTTATGCACGGTGTCGCGCGTTGAGGAACGCAATGGCGGCGCCCAAGTCATCGTTCAAGGAAATCAGCGTGTGCGTATCGATAGCGTCGACGAAGTGGACGACTACCTTTCGGCTGTGTATACGCCCATCGACGACCTTTCGATCAACTTGGATGACGACGTAGAGCCAAGAATTGAAGCTTTACACCGCGAAGTACTTGAGCTCGCGAGAGATATAGCGAATTCGCTAAATCCTGATAAAGGGGATCAGATTTTTCAGCAATTTATCGGTCAGATCGACGAACCCATTAGTCAGATGTACAAGATTGCATCCGTAGCACAAAACCTTTCGACCGAAGAACGCCAAGAGTTACTCCAAATTAATTCTGAGAACGAGCTACTGACTCGCATCCACGAGGTCTTACAACACGAACATGCGGTGACTGAGATCCAAAAGGAAATTCAGAGTCAGGCGCGCGACGACGTCGAGAATCAGCAGAGGGAGCACGTACTCAGACATCAAAAACGCGCCATTGAGCAAGCGTTGGGCGAAGACGAAGGCGATGAGGATTTAGCCGAACTAAAAGAAGAGCTGCGACAGGCAAATCTACCCGAGTCCGTCCAGAAAGAGGTCGATCGAGAACTAAAGAGACTGTCGCGAATGTCACCCAACGCAGCAGATTTCCAAGTTTCACGTGGCTACCTGGAGCTCGTAGCGGAATTGCCGTGGAACGTAATTACCGAAGACAACCTCGAACTTCAATCTGCCAAGGAAGTCCTCGATGAAGACCACTTTGGTCTCGACGATGTTAAGGAGCGGATATTAGAGGCATTGGCGGTGTTGTTACTGAATCCCGAAACAAAGGCCTCCATCCTCTGTTTTGTCGGCCCACCCGGTGTCGGTAAGACTTCGCTCGGACAGTCGATAGCGCGCGCAATGGGTCGAAAGTTCGAACGTATGAGTCTTGGGGGCTTGCACGATGAAGCGGAACTCCGAGGCCACCGACGCACCTACATCGGCGCCATGCCAGGTCGCATCTTGCAAGCCGTCCGACGGTGTGGCGTTCGCAATCCCGTGCTGATGCTGGACGAATTAGACAAGATGGGCCGCGATTATCGAGGCGATCCGGGTTCAGCCCTGATGGAGATACTCGATCCGGCACAAAACAAAGAATTCCGTGACAACTATTTAAATCTTCCCTTCGATCTTTCCAAGGTGTTTTTTATCACCACCGCGAATACGCTCGAGGGTATCCCCAGAGCCCTAATTGATCGCATGGAGGTGCTTGAGCTGACGGGATACAGTGAGCTCGAAAAAGTCGAGATCGCTCGCCGTTTCCTCATACCGAGACAACAAGAGAACGCGGGGCTTAAGCCCGAACAACTCGAACTGACCGACGAAGGGCTACGTCTCGCAATTCAACGCTATACCCGCGAAGCCGGCGTGCGCGAACTCGAACGTACCATCGGTCGACTCGCTAGGAAACGGGCCAAACATAGTCTGCTCAATGAGCCCCAGACCGAACCGATTAACGAGAGCTCTGTCACGGACATGTTGGGACCAGAGCGATTTAAATCGGACAAAAGTCGAGCTCGTTTAACTAATGGCGTCGCAACAGGGTTGGCATGGACCGAGGCAGGTGGTGATGTCCTCTACGTGGAGGCTTCACTGACGCACAAGGACGAAAAGGTGACGATTACGGGCCATATCGGCCAAGTAATGCAGGAATCCGTAAAGGCAGCTCGTTCGTGCATTTGGACAGAGGCCGATGCGCTCAATATCGATAGATCAAAGATCGAAGATTCCGGGATTCACGTTCACGTCCCCGCCGGAGCTGTCCCCAAAGACGGTCCCTCAGCCGGTATTACAATGGCAACCGCGCTGGCCTCGGCCTATAGCGAAAAGCAAGTACGAGACGACATCGCCATGACGGGCGAACTCACACTCTCGGGACTCGTACTTCCCGTCGGAGGGATTCGAGAGAAAATTCTTGCTGCGCATCGATCCGGCATACGTCACGTGATTCTTCCGAAAGAAAATGAGTCCGAATTGGAGAAACTGCCCGAAGCCATCCGCAGCGAAATGCAACTTTCATTGGTGGAGACCATTTCTGACGTAATGAAGCTGGCGATCCCCGAACTCTAGCATTCGCCGCGCGTTCTTCAATCCGATTTCTATTCCGCTGTAATAGCTGGATATCGCTTTTCATCACCATCAAAAAGGCGCGCAGCAAGCCTTCCGATCTCATCGGAAGATTTGGCGGCTTGGCCGCAACCTCCGACAGCTACAGCTGTTCGATCATTCAGCCAGTCAAGGTATGGGTAACCACTGACAGTATACGTAATCACACAACGCAGTTGCCGCATGGCGCAGTCACGAATACTCGGCATCAATGTTTCAATGGTTCTTCGAAGCGCATGTATATCGCTACTCACATCGCCCTTACCGCGAAACCACGAAATTTTGTCGGCTCGAGATTTCAACGGATGGTCAAATTCAGCTGTTCCAATTTTCAGGTATCGCTTACCGTCTGGGTAAAGCACAGGCGGAAGGATGTAAAACTCGGAAAGGGCTAATCCCTCCGCGTCTTCCGCAATGAACGACGGCATGGCAGACCCGACTTCTTGATCCACCTCAACCAACAAGACAACACGACCCTGTACGTCCAGTTGCAAGCGCGCGCCCGTAAGCGCGAGATCTGTGAATCCGCCCGTGGCGATTAATACGCGGTGAACCCCGAAACTGTTACCTTCGATTGTCTCAATAGAAACTCCATCTCCAGCATCTCGCTCAATCCGCGCCACCTCTGCATGCCTAACCCTCGCGCCCGCGCGTTCGGCGAGAAACAGCTGCGCTCTGACAAGTTCACGCGGATTTATCACGCCAGCATCCGTGTCTTGCGCTTCAATTTCGGTGTTGGCACCGAAGTCAATGCTGCCAAAGTCCTGGGGACGTACGGTTCTCGACACGGTTGAAAAATCGTCAGCTATATTTCTTACGCAATCAACGTAGCGAGAATCGGGAGGACCGAATGCGGCGAATCCAACCGCATCGTAAAAGGCAATCCCTGACTCATGCTCTAAGTCCAAATACCGATCCACTGACGCCCGTGCCATGCGAGCCCAATCTCTATCGGCATCTAACGTACGGGTAATGCGACCGGCGTCGTAGTGGGATGCAAAAACCCCGTCGTGGTCCGCGTATGAAGAAGGTTCCCGGGGCGAAAATCCCACCACGTCGACGCCAGCACGTGCGAGATATTTCATAGCCGCGGAACCGATCATCCCGCAACCCACGACCGCTACCTGCGCCATGTGACCTGCAACTGAAAAATTCCACCCGAACAGACCACCATGATCTTCAGTAAATCATTCGTTTGGCTTAAAGCTCACGCACGACTCTGAACCCCAAGGATTCGCTGGACTTCGTCCCGACATTGCGAAAACTCACCCGCGCGTCATCAGGTGCTGCAAACCAGTGGCCGCCACGCACGACGTGCCCCGGCGTATTGCAGACGCTAGTCCGGGCCTTCTCAGTCGAGGGCGCTCCTTCATGATTTCCATGCCAACAATCAGCGACCCACTCGTGCACGTTCCCCAACATGTCGTATAAGCCAAACGGGTTCGGTTTAAAGCTTCCGACGGGTGCGAGCCGAATTACACCATCGTCACAAGAAGCGATGGTGTCCTTCTGGAATTGGGAACGCATCGATTGATCGCCCACATTCTCGTATTCGCACAATAGATTGGCGTTGGATCCGAAATAATATGCAGTTGTCGTCCCAGCACGCGCCGCGTACTCCCACTCGGCCTCACTGGGTAATCGATAAGTGTACGACGTCTCCCGGCTCAACCAACGCAAATAACCGTCGACCTGGCCCCAGCTCAAATTCGTCGCAGGAACTCTGTCTTCTCCCCCCAAGTCTTCGAACCGATTGTATTCACCTCGAGTTAATTCGTAGACGGCAATCGCAAACGGTTGCGTCACTGTGACGGCACGCGTAGGCCCTTCGTCCGGATAGCCATCCGCAGCACCCATGACAAAGTTTCCTTCACTCAAGATTTTCAACAACGGTCCATCACCACCTGCCTGCAACCTGTCTCGGAACTCACGCCCAGGCGTGATCTTGAATATTTTCATTGCGATATTATGGTTCAGCCCGGCCATGGTCATCGTCACGTTCCTTTCGTAGGTTCGGTAACCAAGCGCTTTCGCACGGATCACTACGTTCCCCGTAGGCACCTGCATACGGTCAAAATACCTAAAATTTCGGAACCCACGACCCGCACCATAGCGGATGGTAACTACCGCCTGCGGCGGCGCAATCGACAAACTTAATCGTCCGTATTCCCTTTCTAGCCGAATTCGGCGCGTGTTCGCCTGTTGCCGAACGGCCATCCGCAATGCCTGGGTCGTATAGCCTGGATGAGACACTTCGACATCGTAACTTCCGATCGGCAACATCATCTGAGGTTCGTAAGGTTGTTGGATACCGGTGAGTCGGACCGTGGCATTTGTGGGCACCTTGTCGATCGTTAGGGAACCCATCGGCACGCGAGAGAGTTCATAGGTGCGGGAAATATTCGCGTTTGGCGTCACCGTTATCGTTTCGGTGATCGGCTCGCGTCCGTAAATAAAAACGCGCACGTCATGGGTACCCGTTGGGAGATCCGATAGTTTGACGGGCGTTCGCTCGTTGACTTCTTCGCCATCGACTATCAACTGTGCCGACTTAGGGTTGGTGATAATTTCGAGGTTGCCAAACGCCGGCTCCAACGTGATATCGAGCGCTTTAGTTTTGCCGCGAAGGAGTTCGAGCCGCTCAACGTAGTTCGGATGAAAAGGGTGTTCCAACTTCAACACCGTTTTCCCCGGGCGCGCCTGATGGCGAAGCGGTGTGGTCCCGATAAGATCTGCGTCGAGGAATGCACTCGCGCCGTCAGGACTCGTGTTGATGCGTAATATCGCGGTGCCAAACACCAGACGAGTCATGGGGCCCTCGGAACTCCAATCAATTAAGAGCGCCACAGCGAGCACCATCGGCAAATAAAGCCATTTTGATCTCGACATCGAGACGCTTCTCGTCGGACGTTGCGTGATTGCGAAGTTTACGGAGCGGTACGGGAATGTCGATGCCCAAGATTCGCTTCGAAAAAACTAACTCAGCCGGCGATACATCCTCGTCGATCGACGTTCACTTTGATTTCTCGTAGACCAGCTCGTTACCGTTCTTCCCGCACACGCGGGTTAGGCCGGCGACACGAAAACAATAGGCGGCTTTTTGTCCCAGTGATCGCGGCCGCTTCATCACCTGCCCAAGATCTGCAGACGTGAACGTAACCGTTAAGTCTGTGGCCACGCGGCCGAATAAATCTTCCATCGAACCAACGGTCACCACCTCCACCACCTGAACGAGATGACGCCCTGTGGTTACCCATCCTCGCTTCCTACGCCCACGACGACCGTCATATTCCCGATATTCATCTTCTTCTATCAATACCACGTCGATATCGAAGTTTGGGTCATTCAGTATCTGCGGGATGTAAACGAGCTCTGCGAAAATATCAAACGGTGATCCATGTTTTGGCGAGACACGCCGAGTTTCGGCATCGTTTTGAACTTTTACGATAGTACGCGTCTGGGCAATCGGATGGACTAACTTTACCCGGTGTGTTGAGAGAAACACCGGCAATTTTTTCTTTAGCGCGCCGAAACCCCGCGTTTGGATTTCAATGATTTGATTACCATTGACGACATCCGCGACAAAGTCATCGATACTGACTTCCTCTTGAGAACCGGGACGCGCGTACAGCGCTTTTAACGCCTGATGTAGTGGGCCCTCATTCAGGGTTCCGATCACATCGGGTCACCGTATTTATTGCTGTTTCGCACTTTACCTCAGCGAGAACGGAGAGGCATACTCAAGCTCGCGAAGAACACACTTGAAGGAGAATCGCATGAGTAGTGCTGACGGCCAATGGGAAACAACCATGAACACACCGATGGGCCAACAGAAAGCAACGATAACCCTCGCTACCGATGGGGATACGTTGACTGGAACGATGGCGGGTCAACAGGGAACGCTCGAACTTAAGGACGGCGCGGTCGATGGAGATACCGTGTCGTGGAAAGCGGATATCACCAACCCAATGCCAATCACGCTGGAATTTTCGGCGAAGGTTGACGGCGACAACCTTTCCGGTGACGTGAAACTCGGTTCCTTCGGAAACGCGACGTTCACGGGCACGCGTATCGGCTAGGATGTCTTGGGAAGACGAGATAAAGGAACTCCGTCACCGCGAACAACTAGCATTGAGGATGGGCGACCAGGACAAGGTCGCCCGCCAACATGAATTCGGCAAACTCACCGTTCGAGAACGTATCGCAGCGATCTGTGATCCGGACTCGTTTCACGAAATCGGCACACTTGCCGGGGTCGGCAAATACGATGACGCTGGTAACCTCACTGAGTTTACGCCGTCCAACTTTTTCTTACCGACCGTGACCGTCGACTTAATCTTTAACTTTATCAATAAATTGCGTGCCGGCCAGAGTGGTGAACTTCTGTTCTCCATCCACCTGCGACAACTATTCTGTTTGCGCTAGGCGTTTTTTTGCTCGGTCAATAAACTGGATCATCACATCCGGCGTCTGGGCGCCCGGTAATAGAAATGCGCCCCCCAACCGGTAGCAAGGAACTCCGGCAACGCCGACGTCAAAGGCACCGGCGATATCCCTCAGGGTCGCTTCAATACCTGCGTCGCCGTAAAGAAACTCCCGCACGGCACCGCCATTCATACCAACCGTGGCGCCGCAATCGGCAAGGGTGTCGATAGCGCCGACGTCTGATCCGTCGCAAAAATAGGCATGGAACAACGTTTCAGCGAGCTCGTGCTGGCAACCCATTTCTCCCGCCATTGCCAGTAGCCGATGTGCTGATAGAGTATTGGGGACTCGATCTATCGAGGCATAATTAAAAGCAATGCCGACCTCGTCGGCTTCTATCCGAATACGTTCAGGCGTTCGAGTACCATCCGTAGATTCGCCATAACGAGCCCGCAAGAATTCCGCGCGGGCCACCCCACCCGCCGGGAGATTCGGATAAAGCTGATACGGTTTCCATTCAAGCTCGATCTCCCCCATGTCACTGTCCTCGAGCACCGAGTCCAGTCTCCGCTTACCGATGAAACACCAAGGACAAATCACGTCAGAAAATATTTCAATCTTCAAAAGGCTAGCCAAGTCGCATTTGAAGCTCGATCATAGGCCCAAGGGGGGGATGCATCCATGTCCATTCAACTACGCCAAATTTGTCTTGTTGCAAGGGAACTTGATCCTGTGATCGATGATCTGACGGATGTTCTAGGCATCAATGCCTGCTTTATCGACCCGGGCGTCGGCGCATTTGGTCTTGAAAATACGCTGATGTGCGTCGGCCGTAATTTCCTCGAGGTCGTCGCGCCTGTCAAAGAAGGAACAGCCGGTGGTCGATACCTAGATCGGCGTGGGGGTGATGGTGGGTATATGGTCATCTGTCAGGCGGACAACAAAGTGACCCAGCAAGCGGTACGGCAACGAGCACTCGACAATGGGATTCGAATCGCACACGAAAGTCATCGCGACACCTGGAATATATGCCAGATTCACCCTGGCGATATGCGAGCCGCCTTCTTTGAGATCGACTGGGACCAACAGGCCGACTTCAATGGCAACTGGCAACCGTCCGGAGGCCTGCAGTGGGAGGACAAGGTCGACCAGTCCGTGACGGTGGATTACCACGGCGTTGAACTTCAGGGGCT
>Ga0310121_10004753_pt1 | contig 11856 bp, 8 predicted proteins | sample CB27_Tmax_986_MG_FD_203504 | JGI IMG/M metagenome (GOLD analysis project Ga0310121, IMG submission 203504) | Marine microbial communities from Western Arctic Ocean, Canada - CB27_Tmax_986 | ecosystem: Environmental > Aquatic > Marine > Oceanic | place: Canada: Western Arctic Ocean | collected...
GACGCAGAACTAGCCAAGTATGCCTGGTGCAAACCGGGCTCGCGCGGCCGCTCGCACCCGGTCGGCGAAAAGCGAGCGAACGCCTGCGGCTTGTTTGATATGCACGGCAACGTTTGGGAGTGGTGCCACGACTATTACAGCGCGACTTACTACGCGGAGAGCCCCAGCCACGATCCACGCGGCCCCTCAACTGGGAAACAAAGGGTCCTCCGCGGCGGCGCGTGGAACGCCAATGTCGAGAAATGTCGTGCCGCATTTCGGTTTCAGGAGTTCCCTGTTTTCACAGACGCGTGCTTCGGTTCCGACAGTTATGGCTTCCGTCGGGTGCGCAACATTGCCGCCGCTCCGCGGAACAAGAGCCTTGTTCGCTCGACGCCCAGCCCGGTTGAGCAACCGCGGCAAGCTGCCGCCGTGCAGCCGCCACCCACTGGTTCAAGTTCGCAAGCTACCTCCAGTGAAGTTACTGCCCGTGAAGCTGCCTCGCAAGAAGTTGCGGCGGCCCGAACCGGTAGCCTCGACGCGAGTCGGCTGAAAGGAACCCTTATCTTTGTTAGCGATCGAAGTGGAGCCCTGGACCTTTGGAAGATGCATGCCAGCGGCAGGCACCTGAAGCAGCTCACCAACGACTCACATCCTGATGCGGATCCACGCTTCTCTCCGGACGGCCAGCGGATCATTTACACATCCCTGCGCGACGGATTCCCGGAGATTTGGATGATCAATCGTGACGCGTCCATGCCCGTACGGATCACGGACGGATCCCAGGCAGCCTGGTCGCCCGACGGCGATTCGATCATCTTCGTGCGCGACGATCAGGCCTTCATTCGGGCGCTTGAGACAGGCGTTGAGCGACGCGTCACTCCCGAAAATTGGCAACGCTGCGGCGTTCCGACGTGGAGTCCTGATGGAAAGCAGGTCGCCGTAGCCAGCCGGCACCTCGGTAACATCGGTATCTTCGTCTTGAACCTCGAGAATCAACAGCATAGCCAATTGCTTACCGAAGAGCCGTGTTGTACACCGCAGTGGTCCCATGATGGAAAGCGGGTTATTTTTCAGACCGTGCAGGGCCATATTCATGAGCTGGATATCGAAAGCCGGACGGAAGAGCAGCTTACGTTTGGCGCGGACATCCAGCACGACGCACGCTATTCGCCCGACGGAAGTTTGCTTGTTTTCTGCCGCGCTCCGACTTCGCAAGGCCCCTGGCAGCTGTGCCTCGTCGATTTGGACAGCGACGACTTGGACACCGTGCAAATCACCGATGTGGGCTCGAACCGTCTTCCCGATTGGCATCCGCTCGAGGACGAATGAGGCAGGAGACAATGACTAGACGGCAATTCAAGACCGCGCATGCCGGCTTCACGCGCCAGCCAGGAACGGATGAGTGTAGCGCTGCCCTTGTGGCCGTTCGCTCCACGAAACAGCGTTTTCCAGACGTTCGCGGAATGAACGGCCACGTAATGCGTCACCTTCGCTCACTGTGCTGTCTCGTGGTATGCGCGTGCACACTCGCTGCGACTTCGCTTCGCGCCGCTGAGGTCGAACCTGCGTCAGTCGAATTCAACCGCCATATCCGGCCGATCCTCTCCCAAAAATGCACCCACTGTCACGGGCCGGACCAGGCGACGCGCGAGGCGGATCTGCGGCTGGATCAAGAGCAAGACGTATTGCTCGATCGGGGCGGCTATCGCGTCGTCGTACCCGGCAACGCGGCAGAAAGCGAGTTATTACAGCGCATCACGTCCCGCGACCCAGCTCACCGAATGCCGCCCGCCGACAGCGGTTTGCAACTTTCGGCCCAGGAGATCGAGCGGATTAAGCGGTGGATTCAGCAAGGCGCCAAGTACGAAATGCACTGGTCGTTCATCCCGCCGACTCGGCCGGCGCTGCCGCGCGTCAAGCGAACCGGCTGGCCTCGCAACGCAATCGATTACTTTGTGCTCGCGAGATTGGAGCGAGCTGGAATTGAGCCGTCACCGGAAGCGCAGCGGCAGACGCTGCTGCGTCGTGTAACACTCGGTCTGACCGGGTTGCCACCGACCCTGGCAGAACTCGATGCGCTGTTGTGCGACCCGACACACTCAGCGTATGAGACAACCGTCGGCCGGTTATTGAACTCACCCCACTACGGCGAGCACCGGGCTCGATACTGGCTGGACGCGGCCCGCTATGCCGATACCAACGGCTACTTCACGGACAACGAACGGTCGATGTGGCGTTGGCGGGATGGGGTCGTCGATGCCTTCAACTCTGGTATGCCGTTCGACCAGTTCACCATCGAGCAGCTCGCCGGCGACCTGCTGCCTCAGCCTACCTTGGCACAGCAGATCGCGACCGGTTTTAACCGGAATCACATGGTGACATTTGAAACCGGAGTCATCGACGAAGAATATCGAGTCGAGTACGTGGTCGATCGGCTTCACACGACCGCCACCGTTTGGATGGGGCTGACCGTCGGCTGCGCGCGTTGTCACGAACACAAGTTCGACCCGATTTCGCAGGAAGAGTTCTATCGGCTATTCGCCTTCTTCAATACGACTCCCGAAAAGGGGACCGCAGGACGCCTCGGCAACGCAGTGCCGGTAATTCAGGTACCGTCCAGCGAATTACTTGCCCGGATCGACAGGCAAGAGCGACTGGCCCAAACGGCGGACGAGCGGCTGCAACAGCTTGAATCCGAATTACAGCATGCCCAGGATAAATGGGCTGCCCGAGCGCTCCGCGATTCGCCGGCAGCACCGACCAGCGGGCTGGAGGCGTGTTACTCGTTGGATGGCCCGCTCGCGAAGTTCAGCGGTGATGACCAACACCTGCAAGCAGTCGGCGCCGTCGAGTTTACTGACGGTGTGTTAGGCAGGGCCGCCCGCATGGACGGCGACTCGGTGTTGGAATCCACGGGTGCCTTCGATTTTGGCCGCACGGATGAGTTTTCGTACGGCGCTTGGATCAATCCCGACCGCAGTGGCCCGATCTGTGTATTGTCCAAAAATGATGATCTGAGCAGCCTGCGCGGCTTTGATTTGATGCTGCGAAAGGGAAAGGTGGTCGCCCACCTGATCCATAAATGGAATTCCAACGCGATTCAGGTTACGACTAAGGCCTCGGTCGCTACCAAGCGGTGGCAACACGTGATGGTAACGTACGATGGATCGAGCAGTGCCGCCGGAGTCAAGATCTATGTCGATGGTAAGCCACAGGAGGTAGTCGTCCGCTACGATCGCCTGACCGGTACGATTCGAACCGAGCAACCATTTCGGATTGGACGCCGTAGCACAAGTGCACCGTATGTTGGGCTGATCGACGATGTCAGAGTCTATCGCCGCGCGCTTTCCGGCGTTGAGGTTCGACAATTGGCAGCCGGCCAGCTCGTGCGCAGTATTGTTGGCACCCCCGCCGAGAAGCGGACCGCCCAACAGAAGCAAACGCTGCGAGAACACTATATTGCAGAGCATGCCTCCGAACGTCACCGAGCTGCTTGGACGCAGGCCCGGGAGATCCGGCAGGAACTGAACGAGCTACAGGCGAGCATCCCCACCACGATGGTCATGCAGGAGATGCAACAGCCGCGAGAAACATATCTCCTGGTGCGCGGCCAATACGACGCTCCGGGCAAGAGAGTCACGGCAAGCGTTTTGAGCGGTATGCCTCCGCTTCCCGAGAGTGAGGCCGCCAATCGTCTGGGCATGGCTCGTTGGCTGGTTGACCCAAGCCATCCGCTCACAGCTCGCGTGACCGTCAATCGACTTTGGCAGCAATTGTTCGGCACGGGAATCGTACGGACCGTCGAGGACTTTGGCACGCAAGGCGACTGGCCCAGCCACCCCGACCTGCTCGACTGGCTCGCCGTCGAACTGATCGAAAGCGGCTGGGACCTCAAGCACATCCAGCGTCTCATCGTCGCCTCAGCAACCTACCGACAAACATCTCGCGTCAAAAAGGGTCGCGTCAAAAAGGGGACAGACCACTTTTCTGCGAAGGATCTCCCTGTTGCGGATCCAGAGAATCGGCTGCTGGGCCGCGGACCGCGGTTTCGACTCGAGGCCGAAGCCGTGCGTGACAATGCGCTGGCGATCAGCGGACTGTTGACTAAGCGTCTGGGTGGACCCAGCGTAAAGCCCTATCAGCCGAAGGGATTGTGGGAAGCGGTCTCCTACGATGGCAGCGTCGTGTATACCGCGGACGTCGGCGCGGCGCTTTACCGGCGCAGCCTGTACACGTATTGGAAAAGGCAGAGCCCGCCGCCGAGTATGCTGGCCTTCGATGCTCCGACGCGTGAAACCTGTTCGGTGCGGCGCCCACGCACGAACACACCGCTACAGGCCCTGGTCTTAATGAACGATCCGACCTACGTCGAGGCAGCTCGCGTGCTTGCCGAGAGGATGATGATCGAGGTCACCGGTGCACCGGCCGAGCGCGTCAGTTTTGCGTTCCGCCTGGCCACTTCCCGTTTTCCAGAGCCCGACGAACTCCAGCTGTTGCTCGAGGTGTATCACGGTCAGCTAACACAATACCGTGAAGATGAGGATGCCGCCTTGAAGTTACTTGCCGTGGGTGCATCCAGACGAATCCAATCGCTGGATGCAGCCGAACATGGAGCGTGGACGGCGGTTGCCAGCATCATCCTGAACATGGATGAAGTCATTACGAAGCATTAGTCATTTCGTTAGACCAGGGAATTCATCGTGTCTCGCCAAAATCGCAATCGTCGACTCGCGGCACCGCTCAACCGCAGGCAGTTTTTCGGGCAGTCGACAGCCGGTATCGGCAGCGTGGCCTTGGCATCTCTGATGAACCGGGAAGTCGATGCAAGCCAGGCCCGCGGCGGCGAACCCGAGCGGGGTATGATCGGCGGAACTCACTTTCCGGCGAAGGCCAAAAGAGTGATCTACCTGTTCATGCACGGTGGACCGGCACAGATGGAGCTGTTCGACCACAAGCCGTCTCTTGAAAAGTGGCACGGAACCGAGTTGCCTCCTTCCGTCCGCGGCGATCAACGGCTGACAGGCATGACCGCTAATCAGGAATCACACCCCATTGCGGCTCCGCTGCAATTCAAATTCAAGCAGCACGGGAGAAGTGGAGCTTGGATCAGCGATTTGATGCCTCACTTGGCTACGGTGGCCGATGACATCTGCTTCGTGAAATCGATCAATACCGAAGCGATCAACCACGATCCCGCAGTCACGTATTTACAAACAGGCCATCAACAGCCGGGACGCCCCAGCTTGGGAGCTTGGGCTGATTACGGAATCGGCAGCGAGAGCGAGGACCTGCCGGCGTTCGTCGTCCTGATATCCCAGGGGAGCGCCGCCCGACCGACCGATCCGCTCTACGCCCGTTTGTGGGGCACAGGTTTTTTACCGTCGAATCACCAGGGAGTAAGTTTTCGCAAGAGCGGCGATCCGGTCCTGCACCTGTCCAACCCGCCCGGCATCGACGCCACAGCTCGCCGTCGCATGCTGGACGGACTAGCCAGGCTCAATATGCGGCAGTACGACTCATTTCGCGACCCGGAGATCACAACCCGCATCGCACAATACGAAATGGCGTTCCGCATGCAGACTTCAGTGCCGGAATTGACTGACCTTTCAAGTGAATCAGAGCCAACCGTGCAAATGTATGGCGACGACGCACGCCGGCCCGGCACGTTCGCCGCGAACTGTCTACTGGCGCGGAGGTTGGCTGAACGAGGTGTGCGATTTATCCAACTTTACCACCGTGGCTGGGATCAGCATTACAATCTGCCCAGCGACATCCGTCTACAGTCTCAGGATGTGGATCAGGCCTGCGCCGCATTGATCAGCGACCTGAAGCAGCGCGGGCTCCTGGAAGAGACGCTCATCGTCTGGGGCGGTGAGTTTGGCCGAACGATCTACAGCCAGGGCAAGTTGAGCAGCACCGATTACGGCCGGGATCACCACGGCCGTTGTTTTACGATGTGGCTGGCCGGCGGCGGTATTAAGCCCGGCCTCAGCTACGGCCAGACCGATGAACATTGCTACAACGTGGCTCACGACCCAGTGCACGTGCATGACCTGAACGCCACGATTCTGCATTGCCTGGGCATCGATCACGAGCGGCTCACGTTTAGGTTTCAGGGCCGCCAGTACCGGTTAACGGACGTGCACGGAAAAGTGGTGCGCGGCATGCTCGCCTGAACCGATATACCGCGGCCTGGCTGAAATGTCCGGTCAAGACCTGTGTTTCCGCATGATTTCAAGCCGGCGGCTGGACACAATAAAATGCCCACGGCATCGTTCCCAGCACATCCGCCGCGAGTTTAGTACAGTCAGTACCACCAGCAGAGCTGGTAGCTTGAGGAAGCCCACCAAACAGGGCCGTTATTTCGGATCCGTGTTCTGTGTGTCACTGGCTTTGCAAGTGCTGAATCGTTGATTCAACGTCACATACCGAGCCCTGGCCAAGCCGATGGCACACTACAGATTTTCCCCCTATCAGGCATTGCTCTTCGAGCTCGACTAGAAAAGAAGGCCCCGGTCCGTTCCGGGCACGTTGGGCGGCCATCGAGAGCGAGAGGCTTGCAGGAGAAGCGTGGATGCGCAAGATCATTGTCGCGGAGTGTAAACAGGAAGTTTCATCATTCAACCCGGTTCCGAGTCGCTATAATGACTTTTCGATTTTTCGAGGTCAGCAACTGTTCGACTATCACCGCGGGGTTCGCGACGAAGTGGCCGGCGCGTTGAGTGTCTTTGAATCGATGGATCAGCTCGAATTGATTCCGGCTCTCGGAGCGCGCGCGAATACGTCTGGCGGCACACTGGCGGCTGCGGACTTCGATCGACTGTCTGGCGAGTTTCTCGATGCCTTGGGCCAAGCTGGACCGGCGGATGGAGCGTATTTCACATTGCATGGGGCAATGTCAGCGGAAAACGAGTGCGACCCAGAGGGCTTCTTGCTGGAGCAAGCGCGGGGGATCCTTGGCGAAGAGATACCGATCGTCGTGTCACTTGACTTGCATGGCATTTTGACGGACCGGATGCTTCGACACAGTGACGCCGTGGTCGTGTACCATTCCTATCCCCACGTTGATTTCTTCGAGACGGGAACCCGCGCGGCACGTCTGCTGATGCGCCTACTCACGGACGGTGCTCGTCCCGTGACAGCCCGCGTGAAGATCCCGGCCTTGGTCCGTGGCGACGAGTTGATTACGGCATCGGGCAGCTTTGGTGAGTGCATTCGTACGGCCCAGCGGATTGAAGCGCAGCCCGCCGGTCTGTCAGCCGGCATGTTCATTGGCAATCCGTTCACCGACGTTCCCGAATTACGATCCAACAGTCTCGTCGTCTTAGACGGTGACGCTGTCTCCGCCAAACAGCAGGCGATCGAGTTGGCGGAACTTTTCTGGCAACATCACCGCAAGATGCAGGTACCCCTAACGAGTTTGTCAGAGAGTGTCGAGATCGCCGCTGAAATGAAGGGTACGGTCGTGCTGATGGATGCCGCGGACGCGACGAGTTCGGGGGCCTCAGGCGACAGCAACGCGATCCTGCGGCAACTGGTCGAAGCCGCTTATCAGGGTCGGGCGCTGATCCCGCTGGTCGATCCTCCAGTGGTGTCAAAGGCAATGGAAGCGGGAATTGGTGGCCGTGTCCACACCACGTTCGGCGGTGCGCTCGATCCAGACAGATTTCCACCACTGGAAATGGACGCACGAGTGGAGCTACTCTCGGATGGTCACTTTCTGAGCGAGACCTTTGGCCAACATTGGTATGCCGGCAACACGGCGGTGTTACGAGCCGGCAAGATAACCCTGGTCGTCGGCAGCCGGCCGGTGAGTTTGTACGATCGGGCTTTCTTCTTCGCACACGGTCAAGATCCCGCCCGTTTCGACCTGATCGTGGTCAAGTCTCCGCATTGCGAGCCCCATATGTACAAAGACTGGTGTCAGCGACTCATCAATGTCGACGCCCCGGGAGCGACCAGTGCAAATCTCCGGAGCCTGGGGCACACGGTGTGTGCACGTCCCATTTTTCCTTTGGACGAAGGCGTAACGCTACCGCTTCAGGTGGATATCTTCCAACGCGAGCGTTGATCGGCGTGGACCCAATCGATGCGCAAATACGGGTCGGTCGGTGCCAATCACCTACAAAGCATCCTCCGAGTCGTGGGAATAGCCCTTGAGTTCCATCGCCCTCCTGCTCGTGCTAACCGCGGCATTAGTACACGCGACATGGAATCTACTGGCCAAAAAATCGGCTGGTGGCGCCGTGTTTATTTGGCTCTTCTCGACGCTGTCATCCGTCGTCCTGGTGCCCAGTGCGATGCTCCTACTGTTGGTCCGGCCAAACAGCCTGACACTTCTGGGCGTGGGTTTCATCGCAGGAACGGCATTGATTCATCTGGCCTATTTCTTGGCCCTGCAACGTGGATACCGGGCGGGAGATTTGTCGCTCGTGTACCCGCTGGCGCGCGGACTGGGACCGACGCTTGCGACTGCCGGAGCCATGGTGTTGCTCGCCGAGCGACCCTCGCGTTTGGCAATCTTGGGTCTCTTGTTGGTCGTCTTGGGAACCGTCTTGTTGGCTTATCGAGGCGGAGGTGAAGCAATCAAGCATCCGCGCGCGGGTATCTTCTATGGGGTCGTCACCGGCATTCTGATCGCCATTTACACCGTGTGGGACAAATTCGCTGTCAGCGACTTGGAAGTGCCACCCTTAGTGCTCGAGTCTTTTACGGGCTGTGGAATCAGCTTGATGCTGGCTCCGTATGCGCTACGGAGATGGGGCCAGGTGAAGAGCGTCTGGCGCGAGCATCGAATAGAAGTCATCGGGGTGGCGATCCTCGCGCCGCTGTCGTATATCCTGGTGTTGTCCGCGATGTCTTTTACGCCCTTGAGCTACGTTGCCCCGACCCGCGAAATCAGCATCCTGTTTGTGACCATGATGGGCCCGCGATTTTTGGGTGAAGGCCAGGCGACTCGCCGAATCATCGCTGCCGGCTCGATGGTATGCGGCGTGATCGCCCTGGCGGTGGGATGAAGGGACGGCTCGAGGCGGGCAACTGAGTTTGGGTTAGCCCGGAATTCTCGTGGCCCGAATCGGAATCGCCCGTGTGATTGGCATTGTCTTGTGAACAATAACACAAGTTCGCCACGCCCTTCGCTTAGCCCGGATTATTCAAGCCAGAAGCGCAAGCGAAGCAAACCATGCACAATCCTTCGCTTGCGCTTCAGGCTTCAAAACAGGGTGTTTTGGGCAAGTCCTCATTCATACACGAGTTGTGCCAAACGCAGCGCAGCTCGTGAATTATCTGGGTTAGGGATTGGGGCCGTACTGCCCATATCGCAAGCGAGCATCTCGCCAAACGTTCCTCTGTGCTCGTCGAAGGGCGTCTCAACTTTCGCGAGCATCGACCCCTTCGACTCGCACAGAATCAGTCCCACCGGAGGATTCTCCTCTGGATGCGTCCAGTGTTCGCGGGCGTAGTTCAGATACATGTGCATTTGCCCCGCATTCTCCGACATCGCTCTCGGAATACTCATCCTTGAGGTCGAGAAACTCTAGCACGTAGTGTGACCAAGAGAGAGGAAAGTTTCCCCTTAGCGTAGGATTCTGTTGCGTTACTGCCCCAACGCCTCGGAGGCCTCGTTAGCTAACGTCGAATAATAGTGCCGGGCACAAAAAAACCGCTCGGTGGTAACTGGCGGTTTGTGGATAATTACGTCCTTTATTGGGCACGAGTTAGCAACGGACCTGTACAACACCATAATTGAGAGCAAAACGAAGGCCTCAGATTATCCAGACGCTGTCTGGATAATCTGAGCGGCGGTACCGCGGCAGGCCGCCGATGGTTGGGGCTGCAACCGCACTTGGCCATCACGGCCGTCAGCTACTTGTTCCTGGCTCGCGCGCACGAGAAGTTTTGAGGGGGAAACTCGGAACTCACCTTATGCCAGGTGCACACTGCGACGGTTGCCGTGGCGAGATCCTGGTGGCTTGACGGCCGAGCGGCTGGCCAACTGTACGCCCAAGCGGCGGAAGAGATCGAATACACACAACACAGAAACGCCCAAGCCCGAAGAGCCACAGCAGGACAACACGCAAAAAACTACGGCGAAGGGGCAGCAAACTCACTGAAGTCAAACGCTGTTCGTGGAGTTAAGTTAGCGCTGTAGCTGTAGTACTAGTAATCGTCGCTCACGTCAAAGACGCACACGTTCAATTCCACTAATCCCTCGCCCTCAAAAGTAATTGGATTCGGATTTCGAAGGTCCCTCCAGATCGGATAGCCTTCGCCTAAGACATCGTCCGTGCGCGGATCGACGACGAAAGCGTAAAGGGAATAATCACCATTCCACACCGTTATCTCATAGCCTCCGAACTCGAATTGGAAGAAAAAAGAACGTCCCGTACCGTGATCGATAATGACTAGGACTACGACTTGTTCATGCTCATAAAGGCACTCGTCGGCGACATCCAGAAGCGACTCCTCAAACACAAAACGCCCTGAAACGACGGCTGGCGCTGAAGCGTAATGCAAATTGATTGTTGGTTGATATGTAAGATTAACGACGCCATCTCTGTTGTCGATCTCCTGTATATCGCACTGTTCATCCCAGGACGCGCCCCTAGGTGCTTTCTTCCGTGTTCGCCAGTCCTGCCAGACGTCGGTTAGTGCCTTTGTGACGACAGGCCCCAATACGGATACCGCTGCTGTTGCCAAGTCCATTTCTCAGTCCCAGTCGATGCCGAAGTATTGCCGTTGCCCTACGACTACCTCTCCGGTTTCCCGAAGCAGGTAAACCATGCCTTCGTCTGTTGCGATCACTTCGTCGCGCCGACCTCCGTGACAACCTCTGAGTCTACATACACGGTTCGTTGAACGCGTCCGCATGAACATGTGTATTGGTCTTGAGCGACCATACTTAGTCGCACTTATTGCATGCCACCTCGAAGTCCTCAATATCCAAGAATGTCACGCTGCCTCTCCTCCGAGTGGACCGGAGTGTAAGCCGCAGACTTGGGACATGACGCTCGGGTATCCGTTCCCGCAACTCACACTCTAGCAATCGGTTGCTCAGTCGTGTGCGCGATTTCCGAGTGTAGGATTCTCTGCCCAGCGGCTCACTGGGGCCATGAAGCCAACGACTCTGCTTTACTACGGCCGCCATTTCCATTCCTGATGCATCTGGCGTGTGACCTACCCGCGCTTATGATCGTTGACAGCCCAGCTTGTTTTTCTGGATGATCCAAGAACCGAATGCCGCTAAATAACAAGTGGCTTCGGAGACTTAGTTCATTCGTACCGGGGCCACTACGAATTGAACAAAGCCTGAACTTCTGCGAGTGCGTAGACGTCGCTTCGTTCGGCGTTCACAATTCCTACGAGACCAACATATTCGTCGTATGAGACCACGGGCGGCACTTCCTGAATCGCGGCATGTCTGTAAACAGACGATTTGATTGCCTCGGCCACGGCTGCCATACAGTGTCCTCGATAGTTGGCGATTGACGGGATGAAGGCAACAACGTTTATCATTTCGACACTGCCTTAGAGTTGCCTTTTTTTTACGTTCAGGGGAGCCAAGCGGTTAGTTTGTCTCCAATGGTAGAGGCGAGCGAATTCGTTCCGTTTTCCGACACCTGTTTTCTCGGGATTTTTGCATCACGAGTGCGGAGAATTGGTCATTGTCATGGTGCGTCGCGATGCGAATGAGCGTTTTTCCCCGGGATTTCGGCCATCAAGGGTGGTAAACAATTACTAAAAACCCACCGCTAACGCACAAAACGTCTCCTAGTGTTCGGCGACAATTAGTTCTTCGGTTTAGCGACAATTAGAATTACCGGTCAGGAATTCGAAGTTGGAGGTGTCTTTGATCGCGATTGTCCGCGTGAT
>Ga0310121_10004755_pt1 | contig 11854 bp, 36 predicted proteins | sample CB27_Tmax_986_MG_FD_203504 | JGI IMG/M metagenome (GOLD analysis project Ga0310121, IMG submission 203504) | Marine microbial communities from Western Arctic Ocean, Canada - CB27_Tmax_986 | ecosystem: Environmental > Aquatic > Marine > Oceanic | place: Canada: Western Arctic Ocean | collected...
GGAAATAGAATAATTTATTATAAAGATATGAAAGTAGGCGATTTAATACAGGATGTGGAATACGGAGATATTGGGATTTTACTTCAAGTCGATAGATGGAGAGAGCGCAATACACCACATCCCAGAACACATTTGGTATTAGCATGCCACGACACACAACCATATTGGCTAGAAGAGAATTATTTACAAGAACAATGCGAGGTGATAAGTGAAGATTATTAGTTTAGCAGCGGTGCTATTGGCAACTAGCTGCACATTAGAACCAGAGATTGTAGTTGAGGTGCCAGAAGGAGCAATCCAAAGAAACACATCGATTAATATCGAGTGGCCCGACGTAGTAGAATATTTTGCAGACCAAATAGAAACAAAAGCAGAATGTGAATTCAACAAACTACCAGATAATGAACACGGTTTCACTGGTAAATGTATCAGCAATTGCTGCTTATGGATTTATAATGATGGTTCGTGCGTAGAACGCTGGTGTCTTAGTCTGGAATCCGTCTGCGGCTGGGAACTAGCCGATTGGAACTGTCTTGGAAGTCGGTGATTTAATTAAATTTACTCATATAGCTAAGCCTGAAGAAAATGACATTGGAGTAATAACTGACCTTGATGACGAGGGCAATAATTTGATAATTTGGTGGGCAAAAACTGGCAGCGCGTCTTCAAAGATTAAAGCAATGCTGAACCACCCACAGTTTTTCGAGGTAATCAGTGAAAGTCGGTGACTTAGTACAACTTGGTCCACATTATACGCACCGAAATCGTTGGGCGATTATAACTGGGTTTCAAGAATGGGGCAGTCATTGCAAGATTACATTTATGGATACAAAAGAAACAGTAGAAGCAATCAAATCAGGATTGATTGTGTTTAGTAACGAGGAGCAGCCACAGCATAGATGAACTTACGCACAACCATAGCAGCTTGCTTAGGGATGATATTAGTATCAACCCCAGCCAAAGCTCAAACTTATATTGCTGCTGTCGGTGATAGCATTACAGTACGCAAAGGTTCTTACATAGATATTCTTGGAGGCAAGAAGTTCGCAAAAGGAAAGAAGGCAAGTTATAATCTTTTTGGACAACTAAAAGAAGCCCTAAAATATAAACCCAAATACATAGCCATCTTCGTAGGCATCAACAATCCTATGTCTGGTCACGTAGGTTGCCGCGATGATTGGCAGAGATTATTAATAAAAGATTTGAGAAAGATGTATCGAATGAGCAGAGCTATAGGAGCCAAGGTCATCGGCATCACGCTGCTGCCAGCTATGAAAACTTGGCGTAATCATTACAAAAAATGCAAGACATCCAAAAGTAAATACTGTTGCACAACAGCAACAAGAAGAGAACGAAGACATCCCAAAAGAATATATGAAAAGATATTGGAGGTCAATTCTTTTATTATGGGACACGCAGATATTCCCATAGACAACTCGGATATGTGGAACAAGCAAGGTATTCTTAGACGATACGACAGAGATGGCATCCATCCAAACAGTAAAGCTCATCGCCACATCGCAAGAAAAATTCTATTAGCCTTGACAACCAAAAAGAAATAAAAGATAATAGTTGTAATGCTAGTCACTAACAAAGACTTCAGAGTTGGAGACTTGGTGTGTTCAACAGTCCATGATGGTGATCTTGGTGTCGTTATAAGAGCAGGAAAACACTCTTGTCAAATATGGTGGCAAGAGAATTGTATCACATGGGCAAATATAGAATGGCTGGAACACACCCAATGCAAGTAGGCGATTTAGTAATCCACAATAATAAAAGATGGATTGGGGTCATAACTTTTCGCGAACCCTCAAGCGTCGGTACGATGTATCGTATCGATTGGGCTGATGGTGCCAAAGGCGTATGCTGGGAAGAAGAGATTGAAGCAATATGTTGAAAAACCCCTTGACAAGTAAAACAATTTTATTATATTATTAGTCACAGCTACTTATTGCCTTTGGGATGAGTAGTCAAAACTTGCTTATTATAAGGAGAAAATACTATGAGCACAGCACTTACAACTATTAGACCGGGACTACTCGGGAGAAACGTACTTGACGACGTTTTCGACACATTCTTTGTCGATTTTCCACGTCATCTAAAACAAACAACACAAGGATATCCTGTTGCTGATATTTTCCGCGACGACAATGGAAATACAGTGTTAGAGTTTGCACTCGCTGGCTTCAAAAGGGAGGAATTGACAATTGATATTCGTCCTGATAAGAGGAGCATTACAGTGGCAGCAAATTCAGATATCGAAGATGGCGACAACTCTCGAAGGATTGCTCGCCGTGGTTTTACAAAAACTTATGTAAACTATGATAATAACTTGGATTTATCTGGAACCGAAGCAGCATATGCTGATGGTTTGCTTACTGTAACCGTTCCACAACGAGCGGAAGCACAGCCAGTCCAAATCGCTATTACCTAAATGATATGGGGTGGTTGCAAGATCGCCCCATATTTTTCTTGACTTCTAAAAAACAATAAATTACTATTAGTAAAACAATCAAGGAGAAAGTATGATAGCGCTAGCAGAAGAAATTGTAGAACTAGATTTCTTTTCAAAAATTTTAGACAAACAAGCAACGGATCTTTATAAAGAATCACCCTTTCTTCCCTTAAAAAATCTTTCCTCTTCTTCAAAAGGGGCAAATCTTGAAAAATTAGTAACTGAATTGCTTTTGCAAAAAGGGTACACTGTTACCTCTAGAAGCAACAAAGGACATGACAGAGTTATTAATGGGAAAAAAGTAGAAATCAAAGGGTCACTTCTTTGGGGTACTGGTACTCATTTTCGTTGGCAACAGATTCGCACTGGTCAAGATTATGATATTCTTTGTTGCGTTGCTGTTTATCCTGACAAGGTTGAACTTTATGCTGCTAGCAAAGAGGATTGCAAGAAGTATTTAGAGGTACAGAACGAGAAAGGCGAATGGCTTTATAATCAACACGGTGGTAAAAAAACAAATTCAGGCGCTTTTTGGATGAATGGATTTCCACAAGATTTTCCATGGTTGAAGGACATTGAGGACTTACTATGAACGAAATAAAGCACGGTGATTGTTTAGATTACCTAGCAACCCTACCGGACAATTCAGTTGATATGGTGTTGACTGACCCTCCCTATAGCATTGGTTTTGATGGAGGCAAAGGCTGGGATAAGCAGTGGAAAACCGAAGAAGAGTATCTAACATGGTGTAACCGCTGGACAGCAGAGTGTCTGCGCGTACTCAAACCTAATCGAATGATGATTGTATGGGGTACACTGAAGACTGAAACATCTTTAAAGTATAAACTACGAACATCAGCTTACCTTAAAGATGCTTACGATGGTGTCCCACAAAATGAAATTATTTGGGGATACAATTGGGGTGGCAGAACTAAGAGTAACTTTGCTCGAAAGCATGAATACGCATGGTGTTGGAGTAAAGGCAAAGAATTTCTTTTCAATGCAGACAGTGTGCGTATTGAAAGAAAAGTCAAGAAAAACATGAACTTAGAGAAGAAGTTGATGAAAGCTTATGTTGATAGCTTTGAGGTAGAGCCAAGCAGAGCAGAAAGAATGAAATATAAGAAAGAGTACATCGACCCTCAAACGCTCTTTCAGAAAGGAACGATTCCAACTAGCATATGGATAAAGAACAATCATACAACGTCAAAAGATTATATTGGCTGGCATCCTACAACGAAAAACATTGATATATTAACGAGAATGATTCTCGCTTATACTAACGAGGATGATGTCGTCTTAGATGTATTCATGGGTTCCGCTGCAACGGCTGTAGCCGCTCTACGAACTGGTAGAAACTATCTGGGATGTGAATCAGATAAAGAGTACCTTGACAAAAGTAATAAAAGAATAGAAGATATTTTAGAGGAGATTGAAAATGCCCAAAGTATATCAAGCATCTTATAAAGAGAGTGGCAAGAGTTGGAAAACCAACAACGCATCACAAACTAAAATTTTGGTAGAGGCAAGAAACGCTGCCAAAGAATATGGTGTTCGCGTCATCGTCGATGAACTAGATATTGACAAACCATCTTTCAAATACTTTGTAGAGTGTATGAATGGTCGTACTCCAAACAGCCGCACATTCGTTTGTGCCTTTGAGCCAAGAGAATCGGTAATGGTTAAAGACAAAGACGGCGAGCATGTGAGACGATGGAAAGTAAAGAAAGTATGAAGAGTAAATATAATAAAGGAGACTTGGTTTCACATCGCTATAACAGACCCTCCCTCTTTGGGATGGTTATGAAAGTCCACAAAACTGAAGCAAAAACGCATGAATATTCTGTGAGTTGGCTTCTAGACCAAACACGTTCTAGGTGTACAGAAGGTATATTAGAGATCATCAAAGTTGTATGAAGTATGGAATATTATTAGCTTTTATTGCATTTACGACGGCTGGAGATGTACCGTATAACTTCGAAGCAACTGGTATGACCACAGAGAATGCATTTAGTGTTAGCATTGACATCCAACCAAATGAAGGTTGGAAATGGAACACAGAATACCCAGCTAAATTTAGAATCAAATTTGAAGAGGAAGTGTTTTCTGAGTATCACAAGCTTGATGATAATCACTTGAAAGGTAACTTTCTTTGGGAAAATAATCCTAAAACAAAAAGTGTGACAGCAATTGCTTCATTTAGTTTATGTACGCCAATTGTGTGCCGAGTCTTTCGCAACCAAGAGCTTACAGTTAGGTTTGAAGAAGAATTGATACGTAATTCTCTTGACAGAGGCAAAGAAATAAGATGAATATTACAAAAAAAGCAATTGCAAAAGTACAAGAAATGGCTACCAATCAAGATTTAATAAATTACAACTTACGAATCATGGTAGTGGGTGGAGGATGTTCCGGGTTTAGTTACGAGATGGATTTTGATGACGTTGCGCAACCTACCGACTTTGTGTTAGAAGAGGACGGGCTTAATATCCTTGTCGACCCTATGAGTTTTCAGTATCTTGACGGCACAAAGATTGACCACGTGGAATCCTTTCAGTTCACGGGTTTTCAGTTCGACAACCCAAACGCCAAAAGCACATGTGGCTGTGGCTCCTCTTTCACTATGTAAACAATATGCCGAAGAGCAGATTGAGTGGCTGGAAAAGGCAATCGAGAAAATGGACAACGAAACAAAGTTACCTCACATACAGCCAAGTGTAGATCTTTTGTTACAGGAAAACAAAGAACTCAAAGAAGAGATCGCGAAGTTGAGAGAGGAAGATATTGTATTCCAGAATCCCAATTGGAGACAACGTATCGGTGAGTCTCTTGGTCGCCTCTCTCGCTGGGAAAGGGATGACGAGAAGGCTTCTATTCTACGAAAGGCAGCAAACATCTTGCTTTGGGACAAACAAGATTAATCAACAAAACAACTTGACAAATAAAATAATAAAAAATAGAATAGCTATAGAAACAATCAAGAAGGATTGAAAACATATGCCGGGGTAGCTCAGTGGAAGAGCACCACCCAGTAGGATACTTGATGTCTGCGTGACTACTATAACACGGGAATAATTGACCCGGTAGCTCACGGTAATTGAGACAAAAGGTTGAAACGCTTGCAAGGGTTTGAGCGAGTGGATCTACGTTACGAGGAGGAGGTCGTCGGTTCGAACCCGTGCCCCCGGTACTAAAAAGGAGAAAAGCAGTGAGAACGACAAGTCTTAAAACAATCTATTTGACGATTCCTGAGTTGAAAGAGGCAATCACAAGGTACATCCGTGGCAAGCCGGGGATGAGTCGAACGGTGCTGTACACACACCTTATGGATAATGAGAATGAGTGGTGTATGGACTGGGCCTCCGAGGGCGAGGAGTTCGCTATCTCGATAGATGGAGAAGTTGAGGATAAAAAGGTTGACAATCGGAAACAAATGGGTTAATATATAATCATGAACACTCCCGTAGCTCAGTTGGTAGAGCAAGCGGCTCATAACCGCCCGGTCGCAGGTTCGAGTCCTGCCGGGAGTACTTTTTGTAGGAGTGAAAGATGAAAAAAAGAATACATGTTAATCAACATATAATTCGACGCAACCAAAAGACTGGTGAAAGAGAACCAGTGCTTACAGTCAAGACATATAAGTCAAACGAATGTTGTCATGAAGCAATAATTGATGGACCTTGCAGGGTTATATATTCTCCAGATAAGCCATTATCTTGTGGCGCAAAGGTTTGGATAGAAACAGATTCAGAAGTTGTTTGCGTAGTAGATGACGATTCACCTAAAAAACCTTGACAGGGATAATATTATTTATTATAATCATAACATGAAAATAAACAAATATATTTTAGTAGCAATTTTGTTATCTGCATCAGTGGCACAAGCTCATGGAGGATATGAGCCTGATTGTGCCCAGAACCTTTGTCCTGATAAATTTGGTATTGGTGTCGCTGTTGGTCCAACCTACGGTGCTGGCTTGGCATTTAAGTATAAGTTTTCCTCAGTGTTTGCAATGCAAGTAAACGCTATGCCTTATTACGATGGAGATAAAAAGATTTTCCTCGGCGGCGCAACTTTCTTCATCACTCTGCATGAAAAGCGCTGGGCAGAGGCATACGTTACAGCAGGAGCCAGCGCTTTATATTATTCACCCGGTAAATTTCAGAGGAGTGAAAAGTACTTTATCTTTGGTCCCGGTATTGGCGTTACATGGAAATTTCCAAATGGTCTGGGAGCTTCTATTGAATTCCCGATATCATTTATTTTTGGTCCCGACGAAGATTTTTATATACTTCCGATTCCTAACACATCGTTTATGTATTATTTCTAATATAATATTGCCGGAATGGTGGAATAGGTAGACACAACGGACTTAAAATCCGTTGCTCATAAGAGCGTGGGGGTTCAAGTCCCCCTTCCGGTACTTTGCCCCCATAGCTCAGTTGGATAGAGCAACAGCCTTCTAAGCTGTGGGTCGCACGTTCGAATCGTGCTGGGGGTACTATTTATTTCATAGGAGGGTGTATGCATTGGCGAAGAGGAAAAACAAACCCAAAAAGAAAGAAACAAAACCCGGTAAAAAGACCAGCATTGGAAATGGTAAATTTACCAAGTGGCGTAGCAAGGGAGGAGGACCGGAAGGTTCCCCACCAAGCAAGTTATATCGCAAGAAATCGAAAGGACAAGGAAAATAAACATGTCATACTATCCACCCACAGTCATTGAACAAACCAAAGACGGCGAACGAGCCTATGATATTTATTCTCGTTTATTGAAAGATAGAATTATCTTTTTAGGTACATCAGTTGACAATTATGTAGCAAACTCAATCATCGCTCAACTATTGTTTCTAGACCAAGACCCTGATAAAGATATTTTACTTTACATTAATTCTCCCGGTGGCTCCGTAACTGCGGGACTTGGTATCCTTGACACAATGAACTATGTCCAAGCTGATGTAGCTACAATCTGCATCGGACAAGCAGCATCTATGGGTGCATTACTGCTTTGTTCTGGAGCAAAAGGCAAGAGAAGTATTCTACCAAATGCTCGCGTACTCATCCATCAGCCCCTTGGTGGAACATCAGGACAAGCTAGCGACATCGAAATCCATGCAAATGAAATCCTACGAATGAAGAAACGCCTAAATGAAATTATGTCGGAGAACACAGGTCAAGACATAGAGAAAATCAAAGTTGATACTGACAGGGATTATATTATGGAGGCAGAACAAGCTGTCGAATATGGTTTGGTCGATAAGATTGTAACTTCCGCTAAAAAACCTCTTGACAAATAGAAAAGAATAAAATAGAATATAGATATGAAAGTTGGAGATTTAGTAAAACTCAAAGCAACCGAAGGCGCGAGCAATCGCACCAAGAATAGAATCCGTGAACACGGTCATTCTAGCTTCGAGGTTTGTTGTAAACCCCAACATGTCATCAGTATGTCTACCGTAGCCGTTTTACTCAAAACTGAGAGATGGTTAGGTTGGCTTCCCCTAAACGAAGTTGAGGTAGTCTTTTGAAAGTAGGAGATTTAGTTCAAGCAACCATTACCGGACTGGGAAAACCAGAAAGGTCAGCAATGGGGATGCTTATAAAACCAGTCGCAAAATACTTTTGGATGGTCCATCTAGTAGAAGAACAAACCAATGTATTGTTTGAAAAAGAAGAACTGGAGATGGTACGATGAAAGTGGGCGACTTGGTACAATACAGATATCGAAACCAAGATATTGGGATTATAATCGAAACGATGCCTATCGTGGTGACCAACGCGGGGACGGTGATAAACGAGCCTTCTGTAAAATACAAAGTGATGTGGTTGGATACTCCCCACCTTACCGATTGGATGCGTCCCACGGGATTGGAGTTACTCAATGAAAGTCGGTGACCTAGTTACATGCGAATTCGGATGCAATGACCGTCCTTCAGAAACTTGTTTGTCTGAATATGATTCTGCTGAATGCTGTAAAAGCTACACTGGAATTGTGATAGAAGAACATCGAGGAGGTTCATGGCCACGACGTGTAAAAGTACAAGTTTGCCAAACTGGAAAACAAATTCCGTATCTTCCAGAAAAATATCTTAGATTAGTCGTGGCAAGGAATGAAAAATGAAAGTCGGTGATTTAGTAACAATGGATTATACAGATTGGTCCGGTGGCAATGAGTGGGGAGTTGGAATTATTGTGAAGACCTGTGCGAAAACACCAAAATACTGTGAAGTTCATTGGTCTGAGCTACAAGCATTAAGTTGGGAAACTTGTGATATGTTGGTGATAATAAATGCAAGTCGGTGATATAGTAAAAATAAAACAAAAGAGTTCAGGGAATTCCCGTTCATGGGACGGTTGTGGTACTGTTGTTGAAGTTGCAACTAATAAATCAAAGTGGGTTAAAGTAGCTTGTTCTGATGGCGTAATTACAGCAGAGCACGTTGACGATTTGGAAATAATAAATGAAAGTCGGTGATTTAGTAAAACACTCGCATATTGAGAGAGTTGGCGTCATCCTAGAAACTCCAGAAGTAACCGGAAACGGTGACTATCTGGTTAAGTTTGCTAGTGATGTAATCAAAGGAAACATCTATTGCCCTGCTAGCATGCTTTCATTAGTAGAAATAAAGAAAGAATGTCCAAACGCGCCCTGTCATTGCGGCGCATGTGACGAGCCAATCGAGGATTGGCAAATAGACGACGCAACAAACGGTCGGAGGTAAAGATGAAAACAATTATATTTTTAGCGATGGTTGCTGTATCTGGATGTGTTCTACATGTAGAAGATGAACCAGTCCCTTGTGGGTATGACGAGCAACCTTATTATGAAATGCCATTGTATTGCGATGTCAACCCTTGGACATATCAAGGCGAGTGTTGTACTTGGATTGTAGACGATTTCTATAGCGAGTGCATCGAATCGTGGTGTTACAATGAATATGTATGCGGCTGGGTAGTCAATCAGCGTTCATGTAAGCCCATCTAATAGGAGAGATTATGTTTGAATTTTTAATAGGCACAGCAGCAGCGATTTATATCTGGAAATATTTCAGCGATAAGTAATCCTTGACATCCCAAAAAAAATAAAATAAGATATAGACATGAACGTTGGAGATTTAGTCCAAGACCGAATAAAGCCCCAGGGCATGTGGCTTGTAACCCATGTTAGCCCGACTGGCGAATGGTTTCAAGTCCATGGGTTTGATAGATATGGTAGTACTTGGTTTAGTGCTAAAGAGTTTGAGGTAGTAAATGAAAGTCGGTGATTTAGTAAACTGTGTTTCGGCTCCCAAGAACATCATTGGACTTATTGTTAGCATTAAACCAAACGTGCATAGTGCTGTAACTAAGCAGTCAATTTTCAATGTGTGGCTTAATGGCAATATCTATCCATTCCGTTCTGATATGTTGGAGGCAATCAGTGCAAGTCGGTGAAAAAGCTTGGTTTTTATATGTTCTTCGATGTGCTGATGGTACATTCTATACCGGGACGACTACAAATATATCCCGACGCCTTGACGAACACAATACAAAGCAGTGCGGAGCCAGATACACTAAGACCAGACGACCAGTTGAGCTAGTTTTCTGGTTAGATTACGAAAATCGCTCAAAAGCGCAAAAAGCAGAATATAAATTCAAAAAACTAACACACGCACAAAAGGAAAAAATAATCAATGAAAGTCGGTGATTTAGTAGAGATGTCAGCAGCAGGTAAAAAGGTTCAAGTCTTTACCAGCTTCAAGGATAAATGGGGAATGGTAGTAGAACAAGGCAGACATGGGTCATGGAACGTTTCTTGGAACGCGAAGAACGGACAACACAAAGCGTGGATGAAAAGAAGCCACATCAAGCATCTAAAAGCAAACTAGGAGAACTATGAGTATTGGAGACAAAGTAAAACTTAGAGATATTCCAGCAAACAACCGACCATGGTTGCAAGCTTACAAGAATCTGACTGGAAGGGTCATTGATTATCAAGTGAGGACAGACCAAAGACCCCCCCTCTTTGTGAGAATTTCTTTCAGAAACAATAGTGGATACGAGGACTTGGCAGCTTGGCGAGTAACTCAAGCATAAAATCCTTGACAGATAAAAAGAAATAAAATACAATATAGTTATGAAAGTTGGAGATTTAGTAAATATCACCCGTCGAGCAATTGGAGTACCAGCAGGTACGTTCGGATTAATCACGGAGAAGGTTACAGCAACGGACGGTACCGACCATTTTTATGTGGATATGTATCTCGCGGACGATAGTCGCCGTGAAGCTACAAGACGATGGCTAGGACGAGATTTGGAGGTGATGAATGGATAATACACGTTGGCCAGGAATTGGCGATTTACTCATTGAACGCAAAAAGAATGGAGATGAATTCATCGGATTAGTAACCAGCATCGACAAGAATGGAAACGTTTTTATCGACTGGGTTAAGAAGAACCCCAACTATACAGAGAAATGGGGATATTCAGCAACCAATATTCACAATGACTTCAGCGCATACGAGATTATCAAAAATGCAAGCCGGTGATTTAGTGAAAGTTATAGCAGAAGGCTTGCGCCCTCTTACTGGTGCTGTTGGGCTTGTAACAAAAGTAGAATCCACAGCCAAAGGTATTAGCGGAGGAACTGTATTTTATTGCTGGGCACTCATGGCAGACACACAAGAGACATATAAATTTCGCATAGAACATTTGGAAGTTGTCAATGCAAGTCGGTGATTTAGTTACGCACAATAGCAATGGAGTGATAGGTATTATTATCCAAGAAGTGAAATCGCGTGTTTGCGATCTAGGTGACCTACGCGAAGAAGGTGGCTTGTTTTCCATCAGATGGTTTGACGAAATAACCTATCATCACACCAATCATTGGTGGCACGAACTAAGCAAGATAAGCTTATGAAAATCGGTGACTTGGCTAAGATTGTAAAGAATGGAGAGTATCGCTTGATAGTCAAAGTTTATGGCTTTGTCGAGCGTCCGGTATTTTGTTGTTTGGAAGGACTGCCAACAAATCAAGTATTTGATAAGAGAGACATAGAAATAATCAATGAAAATCGGTGACTTAGTAGAGATACTACCAAAAGAAACGGAAAGCGCAACGAGGCAAGCCATGCGTATAGAAATGGGTAAATGCATCGGAGTGGTTTTAGAAACTCGGTGCGGTCATGTCGATGGTAACAGAGCAATTGCTAAGGTTGAATGGTTCGGTGACTATGGAGCCTTTTGGACACACACAAATGATTTGATTATTCTATCAAAAATCCTTGACAGATAAAAAAGAATAAAATAAGATGTAGCTATGAATAAAGAACTTCCCGGCAATCTCGCAGAAGTAGGCAACATCGTCGAACTCTTGGGTGCAAGTGGTGGACGCACGGACATTCTTGCCCTTGTCGTCGGC
>Ga0310121_10004756_pt1 | contig 11850 bp, 5 predicted proteins | sample CB27_Tmax_986_MG_FD_203504 | JGI IMG/M metagenome (GOLD analysis project Ga0310121, IMG submission 203504) | Marine microbial communities from Western Arctic Ocean, Canada - CB27_Tmax_986 | ecosystem: Environmental > Aquatic > Marine > Oceanic | place: Canada: Western Arctic Ocean | collected...
AGCGCCCCCCACATCGACGGGATCGCGACCACGATATCAGGCCGGTGCTCGCGGATCATCGCGACGATCTGCTTGGGCACGAACCGGGCTGAATACACCACCTTCGCGCCCACGCACAGCGGGATCAGCGTCAGCACGGTCAGCCCGAAACTGTGGAACTGCGGCAGGACACCGAGAAACGTGTCGGCCCTGGTGATCCGGGCGTGCTCGATCGCGGCGTCGACGTTCGATCGAAAGTTTCCGTGCGTGAGCATGACGCCCTTGGGCTTGCCCGATGTGCCGGAGGTGTAAAGGATGACGGCTAGGTCGTCGCGTCGGGGCAGCGGCGGCCAGCGCAGCGGCGGCACACCCTCGAAATCGCAATCTTCAATCGGCAGGACGCGAACGTGTTCGGGGATCGGCGACGCGCCATCGGTGACGAAATCAATCATCTGTGCCGTGCTGACGATCGTGTCGATCCCGCTGTCTTCAATCACGCAGCGAAGCTCATCGGGCTTGAGCAGGTAGTTGAGCGGTACGGCGACGCGACGCGCCAGCCAGGCGCCCAGCAGCGTCATGGCAAACGCGCCGGAGGTCGGCAGCAGGATGCCCACGTGCGGATTGTCCGTCTGCGCGTCGAGATGCTCGGCGATGAACAAGGCGCCGCCGGCGATCTGGGCGTTCGTGTACTTTCGCCGATCATCGATCGCCGCGATTCGCCACGGGTGACGCAGCGCGTGACGGAGGATGGGCCAGATCACACTCATAACAGCGATCCTCCTGCGATTCGCTACACTAGCTTACCATGCTTCAGACGGCCGGGCAGCATGATTGCGGCGGCGCGTGGCGGTGGGGGACTGCAAACGCGTCGGCCAGGGTGATCGTTGCGGCGTGCATCGTCGCGGCGGCGGCGGCCGCCGGATGCAAATCCTCGGATACGCTGCGGCGGGTAGGCGATGCGTACAACCGCGGCGATTATAAGGTCGCCTACCGCGATGGTACGCGGTTGGCCAGGCACGGCAAGCCGGGGCAGCGTCGCGAGGCGGCTTACCTGGCGGGGCTGGCTGCCTACCGGCTCAAGCATTTTAAGTCGGCGCAACGTCTTTTGACCACGGTCGCCGGGGGCGACGAGCCGCAGATCGCCGGCGGCGCGCTGGTGACGCTTGGGTTGATCTACAGCGAGTCCGGGCGGCACGCTGCGGCGGTCAAGGCGTTTGTCCGCGGGGCGCGTAAGCTGTCGGGCGAGGACAGCGCGCTGGCGTATTTCCACGCATCGACCGCCGCCGCCAGGCAGCAGCGCTGGACCGAGCAGCGCACGTATCTGAATCTCGCGCGATCGGCTTCACGCGACAGCAAGCTTCGCCGGCAGATCGATCAGCAACTTGCCGCGGCGCGCCGGTAAAGGCCGCGTATTTTCATGGATCACGCGGGCCGAGGTCCGCGGCTGAACGGGGAGACTACGCCGACGGTGGTTCGGCGTCGGATTCGTCGCCCGAGGTGAAGTGCACCTCGTTGCCAACGGGCATCACGTCGGGGAAAAGTGTCTTGCGCGGCATCTTGTCGCGATGGATGTAGGTCCACAGCACAACGCCGACGATCGACGCGACGATCAGCAGGCCCAGCAGCATCAGGATCACCTGCGTGGTCGCCTGCAGCCACGGCACCGCGCCGACGAGGTGGCCGACGTGCACCGGCAGGCCGGCCGGGGGCGTCGGCGCCGGCACGAACGCGATCCAGACCGCCACGCCCGCGAGCATGACCAGGCTGGCCGGCAGCATGACCTTCACGCACGAATACAAGACCTGGTCGATCCGGATGCGCGGCAGCGTCCAACGCAGCCACATGTGGACGAAGATCACCGCCCATGCCTTGGCGACGAACCACGCCAGGCAGTACAGGTTCAGGACGATCAGTCCGAACGGGCTGATCCCCATGGCCTGCGCCTTGCCGCCCCAGGTGGTGGCCGCGTCGATCGCGCCGCTGAAATACGCCTGGCCGACCTCAACGGGATGGTAGCCGATGGCCCAATAAACCGGGTCGAGGCATAAAGTGCTCAATGTCCAGCCAATGATCGGAACCGTTACCGGTTCAAAATTAAACCAAATCGGCGGTATGGCGCTGTTCCACCCGCCCATGAACAGCATCGCCTGGATCGCACCGACGATGAACATCGCGCCGTACTCGGCCGAGAAGAAGTACATCCAGCGGAAGCCGCTGTACTCGGTGTGGAACCCGGCGACCAGTTCGCTTTCCGATTCCGGCAGGTCGAACGGCGCCCGCTTGGTCGACGCCAGCGACGCGACGAAGTAGATCAGAAACGCGCAGAATATGAACGGGTTGTGGAAGACGAACCAGTCCCATATGCCCCCGCCCTGCAGGTAGTTCAGTTGCGTCATGTGCAGCGTGCCGGCGACCAGCAGTCCGCAGATGATCGATATGCCCAGCGGGATCTCGTAGCTGACCATCTGGCAGGCCTCGCGCATGGCGCCGTAGATGGCCCACTTGCTGTTCGAGCCCCAGCCGGCCAGGATCGTGCCCATCACCTCGACGGACAGCACGGCCAACAGGTACAGCACCCCGATGTTGAAGCTCGCCTCGAAGCACAACTGCGGGCCGAACGGCACCGCCAGGAACGCTGCGAACACCGGGGCAAACGCCAGGTACGGCGCCAGTCTGAACATGAAATGATCGGCGCCGCGTGGGATCAGGTCTTCTTTAAGGAGCAGCTTGATGCCGTCGGCAATGGTCTGCAGCATCCCGAACGGTCCGACGTGCTTGGGGCCCAGCCGGCTCTGCATGTGTCCGGCGATCTTGCGCTCCTGCCAGACGGCGATGATGGCGATCACGTTCACCGCCGGCAGGAATACCGACGCCGCGATCAGCATCTTGATCGCCACGAAGAGCAACTCGTTGTCGCCCGCCCATTGTTTAATCATGCCAGCCGCCCTAATCACCCCGGCAGTCGCGCGGAGATTCTAACAGGGCCTGATATTGACTGAAACCTCGTGCCCCCCACAAAGGGTATCGTCGTCGGCTATCGCGGCAGGCTACACTACCCCACTTTGCCGGTCGGCGGTGGTTGATCCGATGAAGCGACACCATATTGCCCTGCTGGTTAGCCCGTACCTAGCGGACGCCGGGTTCTTCTGCATGATGTTCGCGATCACCCGGTACATGGCCGACCACGCCGCCGGCTCGTGGGTCATGGGATCGGTCGGCGCCGGCGTGTCGGTCTGCCTGGGCGGGTCGAGCATCCTGTTCGGCCGGCTTTCCGATCGGATCGGACGCTGGCCGGTCCTCACCTTTGCCTCGCTGATGCTGGTCGTCGCCGCCATCGGCTGCGCCCGTACGAGCTGGCTCAGCGACGCGATGTATCTGTGGTACGGGGCGGCGGCGGCCGCGATGGGGGCGGGGCTCGGGCCGGCGTATGCCTGGCTGAGCGAGTCGGGCGGCGGCCCGGCCCGCCGGAGCGTCGGGCGGGTGTTGATCCTCTACTGCCTGTCGTGGAACCTGGGCGCCTTGTCAGGCCAGCTTGCCAGCGGGTGGGCGTATGGCATCTTGGAAGACTGGCCGTTGCGACTGGCGGTCGGGTTCGCGTGCGCCAATGTCGTCGCCGTGCAGGTGGCGGCGGTCATGCGTCGTGGTGCGGCAGCGCCCGCCCCGGCTTCCCCGCCGGCGCCCGCCGGCGACCAACTGCTTGCCTCCCGGTTCGTGTACATGGCATGGTTGGCCAACATCTCGGGTGCCTTTTGCATGTCGATGATCCTGTACCTGTTTCCGCAGGTCGCCGTCGAATTGGGTGTGCCGTCCGATGACCACGGGCTGTATCTCGGTGTCGGCAGGATCGTCACCATCGCCACGTATCTGTTGATGTTCCGCTTCGGGTTCTGGCGCATGCGGCTGAGCACGGCCATCATGTCGCAGGCGATCGCGGCGGCGGGCATGATCGCCATCGCGCTGGCCCGGCACGGCGCCTGGCTGCTCGTCGGCGTTATTGGCGTCGCGCACATGATGGGCTACAACTACTTCGCCGGCATGTACTACGCCACGCGTGGCAGCGTCGATCAAACGCGTGGCGGGTTTGTCGGGATGCACGAGGCGTCTATAGCGGTCGGTTTCGCCAGTGGAACGCTGCTGGGCGGGCTGCTCGGCGAAGAACTCGATAACGTCCGCGTGCCCTACGTACTCGCCGCCGCCATACTCGCCGTTTTCGCCGTCATTCAGGTGATCGTTTATGCAAAGAGCATACGACCCATGCGCCGTTCAGCAGGCGCCCCGGGCTGGCGGAACTGATCGCGAGGGTCGCGATCCGCCATGAACCGGGCCTGACCGCCACCGGGCGGCGCGATACCATATTCATAATCAATCAGTGGCGCAAACAGGGGAAGCCCAATGACAATCAGGATCAGTTCTCGAATCAGAATCATATCGCTGCTCGCGCTCATCACAATTTCAGCGTGCGTGCTGCCGGAGGGAGACGTGATCGCCGACCCCGTCGAACCGACGCGGTTCGAGGACGTCACCGAGGCGGCGGGTATCGAGGGCGGCGTGGGCCAGGCGGCGTGGGCGGACTACGATCACGACGGCGACGTCGACCTGATGAACGGCTCGGCGCTGCTGCAAAACAACGGCGACGGTACGTTCAAGCGTGTGGAAGTCGGAGCCTCGGGCCCGGGCGTCTGGGGCGATGCCAACAACGACGGTCGCCTCGATTTCTACCGCCATACGGGCGAGGGCGAACTGAGACTCAATCAGGGCGGCGGCATGTTCAAATCCGTCGAGTTTTTCCGAAACACGAACAGGCTCAGCGAGTCGGCCGCCTGGGCCGACGCCAACGGTGACGGCATCCTCGACCTGTACGTTACCAACTACGAGCACCCACAGAACCCACAGCGCGATTTCTACATCGAATCCAACGCCGACGGCACTTACAAAAAAGCGGTGCAACTCAACAAGAAGCAGGCGTGGTCGGCGCGCGGCGTCAACTGGGCCGACTTCGACAACGACGGCGATCAGGACCTGTACGTCTCGAACTACCGGCTGATGCCCAACCAGTTGTACGTCAACGACGGTAGCGGCAAGTTCACCGAGCAGGGCTGGCAGCGCGGCGTGGCAGGCACCGACTCGGGCGCCGGTCGTGAGTCGCCTGACTACATCTACACCGGCCACACCATCGGCTCCTGCTGGGGCGATCTGAACAACGATGGGCTGCTCGACCTGATCGTCGTCAACTTCGCGCACCCGCCCAAGTGGCAGAACCGTCCGCAGGTGCTGGTCAACGATGGTCCGCCCGATTACAAGTTCACCGACACCAACAAGGACGCCGCCGCCGGCATCTACTGGCAGGAGTCGTACGCCAAGGCCGCCCTGGGCGACTACGACAACGACGGCGACCTCGACGTGTACATGACCACCGTGTACGGGGGCGATACGGGCGAGCTTTTTGAGAACGACGGCAGCGGCAGGTTCAGGAAAGTCGGCGATGAGTTGAAGGTCCGCCGCAAGAACAGCTACCAGGTCGCCTGGGCCGACTACGACAACGACGGCGACCTTGACCTGTTCGTCGCCGGCCGGCTGTTTCGCAACATCGGCAATCGCCACAGTTGGATCAAGGTCAAGGTCGTCGGCGGCGCCGGGTCGAACGGCGCGGCCATTGGGGCACGTGTTCGCGTCACCTCGCATGGGGGCAAACTTGCGCAAATCCGCGAGGTGTCAGGCGGCAACAGCGGCAATCAGAATCCGTTGACCGCCCACTTTGGCCTGCGTGACCACAACAAGACCGTCAAGGTCGAGGTCTTTTTCCCTTCCGGAAAATACAACGCCTGGCACGTCAAGCCTCGAACCACCTTTGTCGCCCGCGAAAGCGAAGCGAAAAAGCCGGGCGGCGATACAACCACAGGGCCCTAGAGATGCATGTTGATCCCCGGCCCGGCCGATGCGGCCAGGTGGCAGGCCCAGGTATTGCAACGTGCGCCGTGGGATGTCCGGGACAAGTTGCCATCACGCCGGGGCCGGTATCAGGCGGCAAAGCCGTATCGACCGTTACCGCGTGGTGCGGCGCACGAATGGTAGGTTCGGGCCTGCAGTTCGCCGCAAAATTTCATCCCGAAGCAGGCGACAGGGTCAGCGTGATGTACTGTGGCGGCGGCTTGGGGGGATGCGGGGGCGTATCGACCGGCCTTTCGGCGCTTATTGTGGGCGGTTTTTGCTATTGTGAGGCCCTGAAAGGCCCGATTCGCTGTGATGGGCCCGCAACTGGCGCGGGGCATCGCAGCCTGCACTACCATATATAAGGACGCGACTGCCGCTGCGGGGCGTGTTGACGATGAGCGAGGACGTTTGGAGTTTGAGGTCATGGCCGGTTTGAAGATGGAAACGCCGCGGAGGTTTGACGGCGCGGTGGCCGATGCCTTCGAGTCCGCCAGCACCGACTGCGAGCCGATTTTCGTCCCTTTTGCCTATTTCACGGACGATCGCGGCTGGTCGATCATGAACCAGCTTCAGGGCGTGATGGGCCCGTTGGGCCAGGTCAACTACTCGGTGCAGTACCCGGGCGTAGTCAAGGCCTGGCATCGCCACCAGATGCAGGCTGATTTCTGGCTGTGCCTGCACGGTCACGTGCGGGTGGGAGTGTATCGTGAGGCTGACAAGCGGGCGTGGTCGGCGGTGATCGGTGAGAAGCGGCCGGGGGTGGTGGTCATCCCGCCGCCGCTGTGGCACGGGGCGGCGACGGTCGGCGGCCAATGGGCCGGACTGTTCTATTATGTGACCCGTTCGTACGACCCGGCCGACCCCGATGAGCAGCGCCAGCCGTTCGACGGCGTCGAGGGCTTCGACTGGCAGGTTCGGCATCGCTAGCGCTGGCTTGCACGGGCCGCATACTTGTAAACCCCATTAATTACGACATATAGAACATGTGCTGTCCGTCGACATGGATTGGATGGCTGTCTCGCCGGCTACCCTGGGGGGCCACAACTCGCCCTGATTTATTGTTCCGCAGACTGGCCTGCCCGTCATATCTTCTGCCCCGGTTTTTACGCTGACTGGCAGTCGGCGGGCCGGTTTTGACAGGTCTCGCCGTGGCGGTCGATCCGATTTGACCGGGGTTGCGCAGGCGGGGCAGTTTTTCCCCACATCATGGGATTGTCGGATTGCAGGGCTCTGCCGCCTTGTTGTACAATGTCCCGCGTGCCGGTATGCTTGCCGGGGCAGGGGTCAACTATTTAAGTTGATGCAATAGTTCGGTACATGTGGTACGGGGGTGCCGTGGCAGTCGCTGTCTGGTTTTTCGACACGGTGAAATTGATTAGGGGTTTAACAGTTTGATCCGCAGCAGCGTCACGGGCTTGCGCTCTTCTTTGGGCAATATTTTTTCGGCCCGGGCCTCTTATGGCCGATTCAATTCCATGTGTTGACATGACATGTGCATTAAGTTGCATCGACAAGGGGTGTCACCAGCCAATGCTTTGTTCACTAAATGGGGTTCATAGAAAATGCTGAATAAGATACGTCAAGCCGTCGGTCAGAATAACATGGTCAATTGCCCAACTGGTTTTAACAAGGAGTCTGTGATGGAGAGTCGCCTTTGGGTTCAACGGTATGAGCGGGCCGCGAATTACAAGCTATTTCGCGGCATCGGCAGGCGGCTGGGTTCGATCGTCAGCGCGGGCAAGCGCACGATGCAGAAGGTCCGTCACGGCACGGAACAGGTTGGTCGCGCTCTCGACCGTCCGTTCATGGTGCTCACCGACCCGATCGGTTCGGCCTCCATGCAGCCGCTCGAGCCACGCCTGTTGCTCAGCGTTGCGGGCATCGCTCCAGCCGGCTACTCGCTTCACGACGCCGGTGGCGGCGCGGGCAACGTGGCGGTGACCGTGTTGGGCGATAACACGACCGCCGGCATCACCCTCGATGTGACGACGGTCGACGGTGTCGGCGAGGGCGTCGCCGACACGCTGACGGCCTTGAACGTCAACCTGCCGGCCGATGCGACGGCCGACACGTACACCGTCGAGGTGTTCACGACGGGCATCGCGGGCAGCGCTCCGAGTCTCAGCTTCACCAACATGGATGCCGGTGATGTGATCGACCTGGAATACTTCGTCGACACTGCGAACGATGACTCCGCCAACGGCGTGTTCGACCCGGTTGGCGCAGGTTCCGCCATAGAGGCCTTAGTCGCCGGTTACGTCGTGGACGATACCTATGACGACTCGTTCGATCCGGCGGCAGCCGATCTTGCCGTCCCTTCGGCGGCGGCCGGCGACCTGGGCGACATCACCTTCCCCGCCGCGCTCGGCGGCGGCACGATCGAGATCGACATCGACAGCACGCTGGCCGACAGCGCGATCGGTGCGGTCAACCTCACGGGTGCGAACTTGACCGCCGATCTGGATATGTCCGTTGCGGCAGGTACCGACGCTGACACCGCGACGTTCAGCGGCTTCGCTGATTCCGCTTCGCTGACGCTCGGCGCCTTCGACGCCAGCTTCGCAGCGGAAGCCGACGGCGGCGTCGGCACGTGGACCTTTGGCGCGATCAACGTCGACGATTCCGGCAGCTTCGCCACCCTCACCCTCGCCAACTCGCCCGGCCCGAATGTTGCGACCGGGCTGGTCACGCTCTCGGGCGACGGCGACGTGACCGTCACCACCGGCGCGACCGCGGTCGCCATGGGCTCGACGACCTTCGGTGGGCTCACCTTTGCCGCCACCGCGGGTGACGCCGATGTGGAAGTCCTTGCCGATCCGTTCGTCTTGAGCATGGGCGGCGTCATCACCGGCGCGGTCACCAGTGACCCGGCAGCGTCCACCGACTCGTCGGTTTTTGTCGCCAGTGGCACGGCCGAGCTGTCTAGCTTCAGCCTCGATTCATTCAGCAGTGACAACACTTCCGTGGTCGTCCTCGCCGCCGGGATATCCGGCTCGGTGACCACGGGCACGATCACCTTGGGCGCTACCGCGGGCGACAACGAGGCGTCGCTGGAAGTCATCGTGGCCGATGGCATCGGCGGGGTCAGCCTCGGCGACATCACACTCGGCGACACCGCCAGCGCCGACACCAGCGCCGTGAACATCATTGCCAATACAACGGCGGGTGGCGGCGGCGTGTTGTCGTTTGGCGACGTCACCCTCAACAGCACTGATAACGCCGGTAGCGTGCAGGTGCTAGCTGATTCGTTCGACTCGATCAGCGTCAGCAGTACTTGGGACTTCATCGGCGCAGGTGACGTGGCGATCCTCGCGGACACTATCGGCACGATCGGCGGCGCCGATTGGGACGTCAACTTCCATGATGACACCAGCGGCACGTTGGCCATCATCGTGGCTGACGGCACGGGGGCGATCACCTTCAATTCGATCGACTTCTTCGATGACGACGATGGTGGTATTACCATCGTTGCCAACGCCGACGGTGACGACGACGGCGCCATCGCCGGCAACTTCCTGGTCGAAGAAGGTGGCGACACCAATATTTCGTTCAACAGCAGTTCGCAGATCATCACGGACCAACTCGGCGACCTTACGGTCCCCGGCACGTTCAACGGGTCCGTTATCGTGGTCGCCGCCAATGATGAAGACGACAACACGCTTGGCGACGTGCTGATCGGGCAACAGGCCGATCTCACCGTGGTCGCCGGCTCGAACTTCTTCGGCACGTTGGTGGTCGATGACGGCATCGGCTCGCTGACCATGGTTGGTTCGGGGGTGATTTCTGGCGCTACCGTTATCGCCAACGCCGACGCCGGGGACGAAGACGGCGACCTGGGTGCCGGGTTCGCGTCCACCGGTTCGCTTGGTCCGGTCGATATCGCCGGCGGCGGACTCGGCGTGGACAGCGTTGACGGGATTGAGTTCATAGCCGCTGATTTCGACACCTTCGTCGTGCAGACAGGCAACTGGAATGATTCGGACATCCTCTCAAACATCGACGACCCCGAAGATCGCATCGCAGCCGTCAGCGACGTCACCAGCATTGCCGTGCAAAACGGTGCGATGACCGGCGACAACGACTTCATTGTAGATGATGGTATCGGCGCGATCACCGTCGCCGCCGCCACCCCGCAATTTGGCGACCTTAATATTGACGATTTGGTCACCGACGCCGACGGCGGCCTCGATGACGGCGCCAGCCTGGACGCCGACAGCAACGGCGGCGGCTTCGGCGGTGCCACTGCCACCGGCGATCTTGTCATCGACAATCTCGATACCAACGGCCGCGATGATCTCGGGATGGACACCGCCACCGCCAATCGCGACGTGGGCAATATCCAGGGCGGCAATCTCGTGGACATTGACGCCGTCAACATCGGCGGCAGCTGGACCGGGGTCACGATCGTCAAGACGGCCGGCGCCGATGCAGCCAACACCATCAGGATCGGTGACGATCTCGATACGATTGTTGACGGCGACTTGGACAACGTCTCATCGCCCGGCGAAAACGACGGTGACGATGTCACCTTCTCGGGCAACACGCGCGTGCGCGGCGATGTCGACACTGTCAGTGCCGGCCTGGACAACCTGACGTCCGTCTCGGGCCTTGATGTCGACGGCGGCACCGTCGGCTCGCCCATCGCCGTCTTCACCGACAGCGGCACCGACTTCATCCTTGCGGTCGACGGGACCTTCACCGGCGGCTCGCTCGCCTACACCGCGGTGTTCCCTGCGGCCGGCGACAACACCCTGAGCATTGACGATATCGAGGGCACGACCAGTCCCGCCGATTCGCAGCTGGCCTTGGCCACTCGAGCCGCCGGCACGGCGCACACGGAAAGCGACGACGATCTGACCGAGTGGGATATCGTCGGTTTCGTCGACGATATCGGCGGACTCGAAACAGGCCAGCACGACTGGAATCAGATCACTATCGAGGGCGACGTGCTGACCGGCGACTGGGGCGCCGACTCGAACAACCTCGACGGCTCGGCAAGTGATGAGCCGATGCTCGGCGACATCGTCGGCATCGAGATCCAGGACCTGTGGGCCAACAGCGCGGTGCAGATCTTCGCGTTGAGCATCGGCGAGATCTCTTTCAGCTCGATCGATACCGACCGGGTTGCGGCCACGGCCGGCTCCCAGTTCAGCTTTGATAATCCCTCGGGTGTCCAGGGCGACGGCGTCCTGCCATCGGGCGGCAACACCAACGGAACCGTGGAAGATCTTGAAATCTACACCGCCTTCACTCCCCTCGACGCGTTGGACGTGATCGTCTCGATCCCCGACGGCGGGTCGATCATCAAGATTTTTGTGGGCCCGACCGGCGCGCTTGAAACCATCCTCTTTACGGATACGGAAGCTGACGGCGTGATCAACACGATCGTGCTCGACTTCGTTGGCGGCATGATCACCGACGTGCACATGTTCGGCGAGAACATCGCCATCGAGTTCCAGACGGTCGATCCGGCCAATCCCGCCACCGACGGCAGCACCAACTTCTTCTATGGTGTCGATCAGGCTGGAGTGGCTGCAACCTCCACATCCGACGATGAGGCCATCGCGTTCCTCGAATTCTCCAGCGGAATCGGCAACGTCGCGACGACTGATATCGATGCCTCCGACGGCAACACGGCCGGCGTCGGCGACGTGCTGGTCGGCTTCGCCGGTGCACTCGACGGACTGATCGTCGGTGACGACGGCGACTCGGTCCTTTCCGAGGCCGAGCTGCGTCAATTCATCAACGATCCCAACGACGGCACGGGCGGCTCCGGGTCGGTCGTGACGCTCGAGGGGACTGGCGCAGTGGCCTTTGCCGGTGCGGGCGACTTTGATATCGACGGCTTCTTGGGCGGCGTGGTCACCACCGGCGGCGCCGGCACCATCACCACGACCGACACTGATGCGACCGACGACGGTGGCGACAACATCGCCGACG
>Ga0310121_10004757_pt1 | contig 11849 bp, 7 predicted proteins | sample CB27_Tmax_986_MG_FD_203504 | JGI IMG/M metagenome (GOLD analysis project Ga0310121, IMG submission 203504) | Marine microbial communities from Western Arctic Ocean, Canada - CB27_Tmax_986 | ecosystem: Environmental > Aquatic > Marine > Oceanic | place: Canada: Western Arctic Ocean | collected...
CCGCGGCCCACCCGGGACGGAGCGCTGATGTGTGCGGGTTGCATGATTGACGATTGGAGCCAGGGTATCGTGCTGCGCTGGGAGAATTCAGCCGACCTGGTCACCGCACCGGAAATCATCAAGATCCCGAAAGCGGAGAATATCGAACCGATTCAATGCACCTGGTATCAGACCGCTGACGGAAAGATCTGGATGTTTCTGCGCGACGGAACGTTTTCCTGCCGGTTGGCTCTCACTCATAGCGAGGACGGCGGCCGCGCCTGGTCAACGCCTCTGCTCACCGATTTTCCCAATACCTGCTCCCGCGCCTGTGCCGGCAAACTCAGCGATGGAAGATTCTTCATTGCTGGAAATAATTACGACCGCCTGCTCGACCGCAGATCGATGTTGATCGCGATCAGTGATGACGGGTCCGAATTCGATTCCATGTACACCATCGTATCCGGGAGTCCCACCCGCCGGATCGAAGGCAAACACAAAGAAGACGGATATCACTACCCAAATTGTCTCCCGGACGGGGATGACCTCGTCGTTACCTATTCCTACAACAAGGAAGACATTGAGGTCTCCGTGGTAGACACCACTTCTCTGGTGTGACGCGGATATCGAATTCTCAATATCGAATGTCGAAGTTTGGTTGTTGCATACCCGGCCTCCCCCCAAACTTCGATATTTTACATTGAGTATTCGATGTTCGACATTCAGAATTCCCAGCTGTGCACAACAATCCTGAAAATTTTTTCGATCCTAAACAGGCCGTAAATGGTGCGCGCTTTGACGTGATCGTTGTCGGCGTCGGGACCATGGGCGCCGCGACGTGCCACCACCTTGCGGCCCGGGGCGTTCGCGTTCTGGGTCTTGAACAGTACGGCAGTCCCCACCACTTGGGCAGTCATGGCGGGCGAACCCGCGCTCTGCGCTATGGGTATGCGGAGCACCCGGACTACGTGACCCTCGTGCAGCGGGCCGCGGAGCAGTGGCGGAGCGTGGAGCGGGACGCCGGTCGGACGCTGTTCTCCAAGACCGATGCGCTCATTGTGGCGGAGCCGGGCACGCCGATGTTCGATGACACCCTGCACTCGCTTGAGCTGCATCAAATCCCGCACGAGGTGCTTGGGTCCGATGATCTTGAGGCACGATTCCCGCAGTTTCACCTCCCGCCCGAAAAACAGGGTGTGCTTGATTGCCAGGCGGGCTTCCTGCGGCCGGAGCGGTGTATCGAGGCGTTGATCGAATTGGCATTGCGAAAGGGTGCCACGATACAAACCTATGAGCCGGTCGTCGACTGGCAATCGGACGGTAGTGGCGTGAAGGTCACTACTTCGCGGGGAACGTACGCCGCCGATCGTTTGATCTTTGCTGCCGGCGCGGGAACCGATGCGCTTGTTCGGGACCTCGGAGTGGATCTTGTTGTCTCGCGCCAGGTGCAGGCGTGGTTCCGTCCCACTCAAACCGAGATGTTCCAGCCTGGTGTTTTCCCGATTTGGGCCGTCGAACCGAAAGGGGATCGCTACATCTACGGCTTTCCGATCGTGGATGATGACTTCGCGGTGAAAGTCGCGGATCAGAGCCGCCTGCACCACACAACACTAGAGACGGTCTCTCGTACGCCGACTGTCGCGGATGGAGAATACCTGCGCCGGGAGTTCTCGCGCATCCTGCCGGAGGCGGCGGGGACCTTGCTCACGATGCAGGTGTGCCTGTATACGAATACGCCGGACTTGAACTTCATTCTCGATTTTCATCCGGCGCATGGTAATGTTGTGTTAGGTTGTGGGTTCAGTGGTCACGGCTTCAAGTTTGCGCCCGTTGTCGGTGAGGTCCTCACTGACCTTGCCCTTCAAGGCCGGACGACATTGCCGGTAGATTTTCTGCGACTCAGCCGATTTGAATAGCCTGGATTAGTAAAGGAATGCGATGATGAAAGTAATCGACAGTAAGTCCATATCGATCCTCAGCGAGGAACTCGCCGCCCAGATCAAGGATTTCAGATTGCGCCAGGCCATGCAGCACGCCGGGTACCCGGATCCGGCGGTCGGCTATCCGCCCATGGCGGACGATTGGGGGTTGTTTCCGCAGGCCCATGCTACCCGAAGCAGGGTGTACTACGGCAACGATTCGTACTCGTACAACCACCACGCGACCATCGCAAAGTTCAAGGACCAGTACGTGGTGGCGTGGTCAGCCAGCATGAAGCACGAGGACCATCCCGGTCAACATGTGCGATATGCCTGTTCGTCCGACGGCCTGCATTGGGAGTTGGACAAGGTTCTCGCCCCCTCGGATCCCCGGACCATGGTCGTGAGGAATAATGTCGGGTTGTTTGCGTCGGACACCACCCTCTACGCGCTGGTCGGTGTCTGTGACACCAAGGGTAACCGGCAACTCGGGATGTGTTCCATGGAGGCGGAGCGAATGTACCTCGACGTTTACGCGACGCAGGACCTCGAGAACTGGGAGCACCACGAACGGGTCTCGAACACGATCTATCTCTTTGAAGGACCGCGTCCGGTTCGTGAGGGCCGCCTGCTGTGTGGCGGATGCGCGGTAAACGATTGGAACCAGGGCCTGTTGATGGTGTGGGACAATGCGACGGATCCCACGACCGAGCCCAGGCTCGTCAAGGTCCCCCAGGCCGGGTCGCTAGAACCGTTGCAGGCCACCTGGTACCAGACGGACGACGGCAGAATATGGATGTTTTACCGGGACGGGGCTTTTTCCTGCCGGCTCGCCCTTTCCTTCAGCGATGATGGCGGCGACACCTGGTCGCAGCCCCTTCTGACGGACTTCCCTAATACGTGTTCGCGCCCTTTTGCCGGCCGGTTGACAGACGGGCGCTATTATATCGCGGGAAACAACTACGACCGGCTTCTCGACCGCAGGTCCATGCTTCTGGCCCTGAGCAACGATGGTACACAATTCGACCGGATGGTTACGGTGGTGTCCGGAAATCCCACGCGGAGGATCGAAGGCAAGCACAAGGAAGACGGGTATCATTACCCGAACTGCCTGGCGGACGGCGACAAGTTGTTCGTCGCCTATTCCTACAACAAGGAAGACATCGAAGTCGCGGTCGTCGACACCGCGTCGATGCCATGACGCAAAATCGTAGCTGGGGATCAGGCTGAAATCGCAGTACTTCGGACCGGCAGCGATTCAGTCTGGCAAGCTAACGGATCGTTATCCATGAAGACGGTAAAATATTGCCGAACTCACGAACCATTTTTCTTGCGAATGAAGCCACCAGCATCGGTTTTCTTTGTCGTATTCTTAATCGGCGATCTCCACATCCAGAACTCGAGAAAAAACTCAATTTTTCTCCATCGAAGCTCTTTGTCGTAACTCTTAATCGACCCTCGGTCTGATGACGGTTTCGATTAAGATTACGACAAAGGATTCGAAATACTAATGACAATCAAAACACGGAGTCTTTTGCAACGTTAGGGTGAAGTTCACACCACGCGAATCGGAATGAGGATGACGCAAACCTACATCGAGAACTTCGACCGGGGTCCCGGCGGATGGATGGGCTGGAAAAGCAATGCGGAAGGAGCTCTTGCGTTGGAGGTCCTAAACGGCGAACTGGTGACGCGCAGTCCGTGGTGGATCGACTACAACCATGCGCCGCCCGGCGGGGGATACATGAACCTGCTCTATTGTCTTCACACGACCGCCCACGCATACCGCCATCCCCAGGAAAGGCAGTGCGGCGGTCCCAATCACTTTGTCGACGGCGGCTTCTCCACGGACTTTACCGGCGCCCGTGTAACTCTCCGTCTCCGGGGAGAGATCTCTTTGTGCGGCGCGCAACTCGTGTTGCTGGCCCAGGCGGTGGTTGGAGAGGTCTCCGTGAATAGTGTCCTCACCGGACAGCCGATTGGCGTGACGGAAGAGCTGTCGGAGCAAACGATCACGCTGGATCCCGATCCGGAGCAATGGCTTTGCATGGGATCCAGACACGACCGGACCGAGACGTACGGCTGGGGCGAGATTGGCGACGTGCTCGGCGACCTGAATGTCGATATTATCTTCGTTCTGTTTCCGCTTGAAGTCGTGCCCCTGGAGAAACTGAAGGACGATCTGCACCGGCTCCGCGCCGGAGAGGAATACATCGCGGATCCCAGCCTTCTTCCTTCCGGGCATGTGATGCTGGACGAGGTGCGTATTGAATTCCCATAGCTGTCAATGAATCCTCGTTCTCCCGATTGGATCGGAACCTTCGGTTTGTGGGCGGGACCATAAGGCTGCGAAGCCCCTAACCCGCAGCAAGAAGGTGCAGGTGAGCCCGAACGGAGCGGACAAGTGTTTCGCTCTCTTACCGCTCCATCAGGGCACCAGGATGACTTTTTAGTTTTCTCTTTAGGGGCTTCGCAACCCGAGGCTTCCCGCCGCAAGAGCGGGGGATCTTGCTGTGGAGAGGCGACGCGGCACCTGGAGCTCCCTGCCGCACGGGCCGGGAATCGGCCTGAATATGCCAGTTCCATGGGTGGCCTTGCGACGGGTTGCATGCTATAGTACGAGGTCCGTTGTTCAAATAAGCTCGAAAAATCCATGAATAAACGATTCAAGCGCGCATTCACTCTCACGGCAGTTCTGCTCGCCGTTTCGACCATCGTGGCGAACGCCAACCTGAACTACAGCATCCCCTACTTCACAGGACCGGACGCCGGAGCCGCGGACGGCGAATCAGGTGTTTATTCAGGCATCAACGGTGCCACGTGGCAGGCCATGGTTGTTTTGGGTGCCACATTCGATGCGCTGCTTCCGCTTACGTGGGATGCCGGTAACATTGAGTGGAACCTGTCGGGATTCCGGCAGGAACGATATGAGGCGGGCCCGAATCTCTACACCCAGTCAGATCAACGGGATGTAGCCATTGTTTTTACGGTTCCGTTCGATGGCACCCTCAGCATCACCGGAACGCTGCAATTCGACGGAGCCGGTTTGAATTCACTCGACGCGGGCGAGGAAGTAAAGATCCGGGCCGAAGTTTGGAAATTTGCGGCGGGGTCGACTGGCGCCGGGTTGATCCTGGCAAATCTTTTCTACAACGCGTCCCTTGGAAACGAGGATCCTGCATGGGACCTGGGTTCCGGTCCCGAACTGCAGGGCATTCCCGTCGCTGCCGGCGAGCGGATCGCAATCAATGCGAGAAAGGTGGGCGTGGCCGGGAACATGCGTGCGGATCTATCGGGCATTACGATTTCCGCACCCGACGGACTGGAGCCGATCATCGTTACGCCGGTAGCCGCCGATGACGCGGTGCTCATCGCCTTCGACAGTCAGGAAGGAATCAACTACGTGGCGCAGTACACGACGGATTTATTCTCGGGGCCCTGGGTCGAGCTTCCCAGTGTCCTTGTCGGCACCGGTTCGACGCTGTTTTTTTATGATGATGCCGGTGTGGATGCGCTGAGATCGTACCGGCTGATTGAGGCGACGCCGTGATGAGTACGCAGTTTGTAGAGTACAGTAATTTATTCGCGTGAAACCGTCACAAATTCTGGAGTGCGCCGTCGCCGCCCCGGCATTCGCCGGGGTCTCCGCTATCGCTCCGACTTCGTTCTGCCGGCGCACTCCAAAAGCTCGCAGAACTGCGAACTAAACTATGTACAAGCATGCGGTCCCAAATATGCGATGCTCCATCTCCTTTGCCGCCTTCCTGTGCCTGGGCCTCTCCGTCCTGTCGGCCACCGCCGAGATCACCTACACAGTCCCGTGGTTCACTGGACCCGAAGCCGATGCATCCGGTGTATATACCGATGCCAACGGTGCTGAGTGGCGCCTGATTGGGCTCCAGTTTCTCGGCCTGACCTACGCCAGCGCCGTGCCGATGAAATGGATCGCCGGAGAATCGCGCTGGGTCATGAGCAATTCCACCGGAAGCCAATCCCTTCCGCACCAGGGAAGCTACGAGCCGGGTCCGGAGCTTCATCATCCCGCCGCGACAGACCAGAAAAAGCACCCCGCAATTACGTTTCTGGTTCCCTATACCGGGATCTACCGTTTCGAGGGGACCCTGCAGATCAGCGGCGAACGGCCCAGGATCCTGATACAGATATTTCCTGCCGCGGGCGGGGCACCGGCGTTCCATCCGGTAGCCTACAGCCCGGCCGGCCCGCTGACCCATGAGCTGTGGATGATCAGCCCGGATCCCGGATGCAACCATTTCACTCTCGATGCGGGGGACCGAGTTGCCATCCATTTCTACACCTTGGAGGATCCCAGTGGGGTAGATGGGGTGGCCCATCTTGGGGGACCGGACCCGCTTCGGATCATTCTCGCAAATGAACCTGTGGTCCCAATGGCCATCGCGTCAATGACGCGGGAGGGAACCGTTGCGCTTAGTTTCCAGAGTGTCGCGGACCGGTTCTACCAACTCGAATACTCCACCACTGGCGCCGGCGTGGTGTGGACAGTCGCCTCCGGTATTCTCCGCGGCACCGGCGGCGTCTTATCCGCCTACGACGCGACAGGATACAGCACTCAGAAAACGTATCGCGTGGTTCAAGTAGGCTCCGGAAATCTGCCGCCCGCGGACGGCTTGATCCGGGCAGCCCACATCGGGTTGTCAAATGACATTACAATGCTCGACAACATGCTGGCAGCCGGGATGAACGGCGCCTTGGTCGGGATGTGCGGGCACCTGTATGACCCCGGCTCGAATTTACCCACCAAGGAGCAGATGGAACTGGGTCCCGGTCAGCTCGCAGTCTTCAACCTCTGGCAACCGGAGACTTTCGCACGAGGTATGATTTACTATCCCATGATTGAGTGGTGGGGCACCGGCGACCGGCTCCGATGGAGTGTTGACAACCCGTACGTGGGTCTCACCGGCACCGTTTACGCAAATACTCCCTGTCCGATGGACGAGAATTTCTGGACACAGAAAGTCGAGCGCTGCTGCATCAAGATTGCCGAGTTGATCGTGGGGCAGCCGAACATCGGCGGACTCTTCATGGACACCGAAATGTACGGAGGCGACGTCAGCCAGTATCCGGATGCCTGTTATTGTACCGACTGTATCCAGCAGGTCGCCAATCACCTCGGCATCACGGTGGGGGATATCGATCTCGGCGATCCGGCGGATGTTGCCGCATACCGCGTTGCTGCCGTTGAAATCGGAGAAGCCCTCGCTCAGGGCGTGTACGATACGGTGCAGGCCATTGTTCCGGGGCTTCCCATGGGAGGATACGTGCTCGACAATGTAAACCTGACCCCCGAGCGCGACGTTTCGCCCTTCTATATCGGCACCACGCTCGGATGGGGAGAACCGGGAAACCCGGCGCTCGTGTTCTCCGAAAAAACGTACGGCCGCGGCTGGCACTCGGGTCTCGATCCCAACGGGTTCTCTTCCCTTTGCAATTTTCCCATGCATGTCCAACGCCACCTCGCACTCCTTGCACAATGGAATGCCGATGCCGAAATGGTGCTGGGGCTGAATATCATCGGCGTCCATCACGATGTAGTTGCCGAAAACCTCTTTCACATGGCGGTGAACACGAGGGGATACTGGATCTACGACGGACTGGCCCTGGGAGACCATTCCCTCTGGGTGCTTCAAGGGGGCGGCAAGCCCGCCTACCAGGACGCAATCAAGGCCGCAAACGACGAGCTCGACAAGTGGGAGGCAGCGCTCGGATTCCACTGGTCGACCCTTCGCATCCGCCCGTTCATTAACGCGCCTTGAGAACGAGTTGTGACATGTATGACAACCGTTTCACGCCCCGCCGCGGCTTCGCCCTTCGTGGCTGCGTCCGGCTCCGTCCTAAGCCAACGCGGCGCACCGCGGCGGTGATGGTCGGGGTCGCACTCGCAGTTCAGGTATCTTCCATCGCGGAGTATTACCCAATCCCCTTCTTCACCGGACCGGAGGCGGACGCATTCGGAATTTGCGTGAAGCCCGATGGCAGCCGGTGGCGAAGCTTGCGGACCAGCGACTTCAGCCGCTTCGAAAACCTGATCTCCAATTCGTGGGATGCCGGCAACGGGGAGTGGAATCCCGGTGTTCACAGGTCTATCCGCTACGAGTCCGGCGCGATTCTCTATACCCGCGATAACCAGGTCAACTCGATCATGATGTACACGGTTCGCGGCGATGGATTCGCCGCGGTCAGCGGAACGATGGCGTTTGACGGGACCGGACTGGATTCGGGCGACTCGGCGGATCCGGTGAAGATTCGATCGGAGGTGATTCGGTACCCGTCCGGCCCCACCGGGCCGGGCACCGTGATCCAGAGCTTCCAATTCAATGCTCCCGCCGGTACCGATGGAGCCTGGGACCTGGGCGCCGACGCCGCTCTTGTGAATTTTCCGGTCAACCAGGGCGAGCGGATCGCCATCACCACTCGGAAGGTCGGGGCCCCGGGCAATCTTCGCACCGATGTGAGCGGGGTCATCATCTCGGCGGCGGCCGGCGCCGGCGTCATCCCTCTCACGGAAGTACGTTTGCAGGACACAACCGGATTTTCGTTTCCGACCGAGGCAGGCAAGCGCTATCGACTGCAGTACGAGTCCGGCCCTGACTGGTTGGATCTCCCGGTCATCGTAAAGGGCTCAGGTTCAAATGAGGTCACCTTTGACCCGTTCGGCTACGATGCGCAGAAAAACTATCGTGCCCAGGAATTTCAGACAATCGTTAACGGCCCGCCTCCTTCAACTCCCCCCGCGTTCGCCGATGTGACCGCTGCAAAAATTTCGGGCCTCAGTATCGGTGCCGTGGCCTGGGGCGACTTCAATAACGACGGATATTCCGACATCGCCGATGGGAGCCAGATCTGGAAGAACAACAACGGTGCCTTTTTTACTCCATTCGGCAGCACGCCTGCGCTGGGCTGGGGTGACGTAAACAATGACGGATTCCTCGATACCTACACCTGGCGCGACGGCGCTCCGCAGACCCGCGGGGTGTACCTCAGTAATGCCGGGGCAAGCTTCACGTTCGTTTCGTTTCCAATCCTTCCGATGCAGTCCAGCCTGGGATTTTGCTACGGCGATTTCAACGGCGATTCCTACCTGGACTTCTACATCGGCGGATACGAGGACCCGGCGTACCAGGCAGACGTAATTCTGCGCGGCAACAGCGGCGCCTCTTTCACGATCGTCTGGCAAGAGCCCGGCTCGTTCCGGCCGGGACGCGGCGTAGCGCCCTGTGATTGGGACCAAGACGGAGATCTCGATGTCTACGTGTCGAATTATCGCCTGGAAGACAACATGCTATGGCGAAACAACGGCTCATTCTCCTTTACCGATATCGCGACGTCGGTCGGCGCGGGCGGATCGGGCGGATCGGCCCACACCATTGGTTCGGCATGGGGGGATCTCGATAACGATGGCGACTTCGATCTCTTCGTGAGCAATTTCGCCCACGACAGCTGTTTCACCGGTGGCGGCACCCAGCCCGAATCACAGTTCCTGCGCAACGATGGGGGACCGGGCTGGAATTTTACGGACATGGCGGCCACCGCCGGCCTGCACTACCAGGAGTCCTATGCAAGTCCGGCTCTGGCAGACTATGACAACGATGGGGATCTCGATCTCTTCATGACGGTCGCGCTCGACTTTGCCGTTTGCCCCGCCTCAACTCCCAACCATCCGGTTCTTTATCGCAACGACGGTGCCTTCAACTTCACCGACGTAACCGGACAGGAGAGCCTGGGTGGTCTTCCACGCAGCGAGCAGGCAGGCTGGGGAGACTTCGACAACGACGGCGACCTCGACCTGGTTACGGAAGGGAGACTCTACGAAAACCAGGGCAGCGCTTTTCACTGGTTGAAGATCAAGCTGGTAGGCAACGGCACAACAGTGAACAAGGACGCCATCGGCGCCCAGGCGCGAATCGACGTGCAGGGCCGAACCCTAAGCCGGCAGGTGGAGGGCGGAACCGGACAGCGAAACTACAACGACCTCGTGCTTCACTTCGGTCTCGGAAATCACGATGAGCCGGTGGACATCGAAATCACCTGGCCCGGCGGAAGCACTCAGGCCGTCCAGGATATCGCCGTCAATCAAATGATCACTGTCCCGCAATCATGAACGGATGGTTGCCCACGGCAATGCGCTGTCGGTAGCGCGGAATTCATTCCGCAGTGAGCAGCAAACCGGATTCATTCGCCACCATCGGCTCCTCAGGATGAGCCCACGGATGGCAAAGCCGACCCGCGGATGCCGGGGTTGCGGTTGATCTGATGCATGAATCTCAGGCTTCACTTCCCCAAATTCCGCTGGAGGAGGCAGAATGATTTCCTATTGGCTCCGCGGACTCCGTGGTTCATGTCGTTTGGTTGCGGCTTTGCTGCCTCGTGTATTTCGTGGTTGATTTTCTTCGATTGGATTTCGATACCACGGATGATTTTACTCTGTCGGGCTTTTGCGTCGCCGATCGGAAGTCCGGGCGACTTCCGCTACATGGAAATCAATCCGAAATTTCTCGAGGCTACGATTCCAGCCAGTCCCGGTTGAACCGTGCGACGCTGATTTTCTCACTGTCTCGCACCGCGCCGTTGGTGAAGAGGCAGAGAATGGTTCCGTCATCCGTTACCGCAAGGTCGCTGTAGCGCGCTTTGCCGGTGTCATGCAGCAGCTTCGGTTCTGACCAAGTCGCGCCGGCGTCCCGGCTGGACGAGATCGCCATGTACAAACTCGGTGGATTGGAAAACAGAAGAAGTTTGGAGGCGCCTTCCTTTCCTCCGCCATATCCGACCAGGCCCACATGCAATCCGCGACAGGCGAGATCCGCATGTTCGCCCTCTTCGCTGAGTGTTTCCCCGCCGTCGGTGCTTCGAGCATAGTGGCGTTTCCCGGTCGCCAGCGAATTCATGCGGTGGCTGATGTACAACTCGTCGTCGCCGGTTTGCACCAGAGACACTTCGTCCGAACCTTCTTTCAGGACCGCTCCGGCGCGCCAGGTCTCGCCGTGATCGTCGCTCAACAAAAGTCCCCCGCGAATGCCTTCGACGTATCCGGGTTCGCCCGCCTTGAAGAAAAAGGCAGGGATCACCAGCCGGTCCGCGCAGGCTCCCCCGGCAAGCTGAATTCCGTGGACACTATTGTTATTCCAGGCCATCCAGCCGGCATCATTTTTCGCCGGATTGATCAGGATCGGTTCCGACCAGGTTTTCCCTTCGTCGGTGCTCTTCAACAGGTAAAAGCCGCCGCCGGCAGCCGCATAGTCTTTGAAAAACCCAGTGTCGTCTCTGACTTTGGCCGGAATTTTCCAGTAGGAGATGAAGCTCGTTCCGGTGGTGCGGTCTTCAAAAACGGGGCCCATGTAAACGAGGGTACCCGCTTCCTGGAAAATGCATTCCTGCCGGGACCAGCTCTTCCCGTCGTCCTCACTGCGCGAAGTCAGTATGTCGCCCTCGTGTCCGCCGTCCGACATGGAGTCGTGCCGGCGGATCGCCGTTGCAATTACGGTCCCTTTCGATGTGACAATCATTCCCGGCGTGTGAATGCCGAACATGCCCCTGTAATCGTGGAACCATAACCCATCGGGCTGCAGATCCACGTTTTCCGTCCCGTGGATCAACTTCCGCTCCTCGTCCGATCCGGCCTTCAGTAGAATGCGGATCTCCCCGCTCCCCTTGGTGTTCCGGAAGAAATGTCCTTCCACCAAGCCGATCCGCTCCCAGTCATACTCCGGCGATTGACATAACTCCTCGCCCCGCCCCGGCAGGAAGACGTCCACGGTTTCTAACAACGGTTCATTCATGTCTGTCATCTCCTACTTATAATTACGAATGACGAAATACCCAATGACGAATGAAACCCGAATACCGAATTTCAAATGTCGAATTTCTGAGTAACTTGGGCCTAGAAGGTCAACTTGGAATGGACCACATCGGAGCGAC
>Ga0310121_10004758_pt1 | contig 11848 bp, 9 predicted proteins | sample CB27_Tmax_986_MG_FD_203504 | JGI IMG/M metagenome (GOLD analysis project Ga0310121, IMG submission 203504) | Marine microbial communities from Western Arctic Ocean, Canada - CB27_Tmax_986 | ecosystem: Environmental > Aquatic > Marine > Oceanic | place: Canada: Western Arctic Ocean | collected...
AAAATCTCGAATTGACCGTGCAGGTGGTCACCGAGCACCGCGGTGGGGAAGGCCCGGTGCTAGGGCTTGCTTTCAACGGTTCCTGGCCCTCCTTCGATGGACAGTTGACCGACCAGTTGCTGTTTCCTGCGGGTATCTATACGCACCACGTGACGGAGTACCGTGCCTATAACTTCCGCTGCGAACCGGGCACCATTCGCGAAGGCTGGAACGAGGTCCTGGTGCTGAACGGAAATCATGACCGAGCCACGGCCGAAGATCGGCAGGCGAACAGCATCAAAATCGTAGGAATTGAGTTGGCGGTGCGCAGGAAATCCGCTGAAAAGAAATGAACTCCAGTCACCCGGCGCCAATCTCGCGGGCGATGGTATCATTCACGCGCGTCTCGACAGGATCCACATCCCCATCGGCCAGGAGTACGTGATAGACGTTGGCCAGGTACTTGACTTGATCTTCTTTTTCCATGGTGTCTCTCCGGTTCCGATGGTCCTGGACTTAAAGACTATTTTGCCTGCCATGGTTGGGCCCGACGGATCACTACAGATCCTGATCATCGCTAAAACCGGTTATTACCTTTTTGGGTGTGTTGAGGAACACCGCACAGGGGCAAAGTAGCGATCTCCGGGGTCAGCTTTTGCACGGCAGTTTAGCCGGTCGCCCGCAGCGACCGGGCCAGCCGTATCTCCAGTGGGCTGGCCGTATCAAGATGCAGGTCCCTCTGCGGGAAGGCGATCACGATGCCGGCCTGGGCGAATAGCTGGTCGATGCGGTGCCGAATGTCGCTTTCCACCTGTTGCTTGTCGTGGATGGAGAGGATGCGAATCCAGAAGTGGACCTCGAAGACAAGTGAATTGTCACCGAAGTTTACGAACCAGGCGACCGGGGTGGGACGATCAAAGACTCGTTCGTGCTCGTTGGCGGCCTGCAGCAATAACCGCTCCGTCTCTTTGGTTGCGGTCCCGTAGGCCACCCCCACGGACACGAACGTGCGGATCGTGTTATCGGACAGGGTCAGGTTTACGACATTGTTCTGCAGGAAGGCGCTGTTGGGCACAATGATTTCCAGGTTGTCCGGGGTTTTCAGCCGTGTGCTCCGCACACCAATCCGTTCCACCGTGCCGTAGACTCCTTCCAATTCAACGGTGTCATGGACGCGGATGGGCCGGTCGGCCAGCAGAATCAGGCCGCTGATAAAATTGGTAATGGCGTTCTGGCTGCCAAGTCCGAAACCGATCGCCAGTGCACCGCCGACCAGCGTAAACACCGTCAACGGTACGGCGACCAGCTTGAGTGCCGCCAGCGTGAAGGTGGTGACCAGCACGTAGAACATGATCGACTGGATGGCCGCAGCGGCCCGGATGTGCATGCCCATCCGCGGCAGCAGGCGGCGCCCGAAGAACCAGCTGATCTGTCGCGACAGTACGAAGCCGATCACCAGCAGGAACAGCCCGGTGACCAGTTTGCCGAACGTGATGGGGTGGTCATCGACCGATGTGACTTCATAACTCCAGATCCTGACGACTTGACCCCACTTGCCGGCTACCCACTCACCGATTGACGTGAGACGCACAAAACTGCTGATTTCATGTTCCAGTTTTTCGTGCAGCCGACGTGACGTCTCGATGCTCACCAGGTTGGTGTCATACTCCTGAATCAGGGACTGCCAGTACGTCTGGCGTTGTTTTAGCCAGCGTATCGTGCCAGGGCTTTCCGTTCGCGCAGTGTGCAACTGCGTGTCCAGGGTTGCCATGTCTTTTCGTAGTTGGGCAATGCGCAACGTTTGCAGGCGATCTTCTCTCACGAGGTTTTCGACCGCCTGTTCCGCTTCATTTCGCCAGCGGTCACGGTCCGCTTGTTCCGGCCGGTCGTGAAAGATTTCGTATCGACGTCGCCAGGTCGTTTTCGCCGAACCGATCCGCTGCAGGTGCTGGTTGATCAGGGCCAGGGACTGTTGTCGTGTTTCACGCCCCAGTCGCCACGAATCGACTTGCCCGGAGGACGCGGTCGGATCCTCGTCACGGCTCAGCTGCTGTCGGGCGTCGAACCATTCTCGCTCGATATAGGTCAGCTCCAATTGGGCCGCTTCGATTTCACTATGCAGCAACTGCTCCTGGTGTTCAAGTTCGACGATCTGATCCTGCAGATAACGGTCGGAGAATTGAACGGTTGTTTCCAGCCGGCTGATTTTCCCCCCGAGCAGTTCCTTTTGCAGTTGGAGGATCTCTTCGTTTAATCGGCCATGCTGCTGCTCAGCCTGGCGCAGGAGTACCAGCTCATTTGCCAGCTGCGTTTCCAACTGGGCCAGTCCCAGGGCGGTTTTCAAGTTCCGTGCGGTGGCCGTGTGGGTTGCGCCCGCGAGCTTCTCTTTGGCAGAGCGGGTGTCGCGCTGGCGTTGATCCCGGAGATTGACGGATGCGTTCACAGCCACGGAGGTGGTCTCGGTCGTTGCCCGGGCAGTCAATAAATTAGCACACACATCGGAATGCTGGTCACGCAGCAAATCCAGGGCCAGCAGCGAAGAGGCTACCGTGTCGGAATCCTTCCCGGACTGGAGTGATTTTAATTCCAGCAGCAGGCGATCTCCTTTGGATTGCAGTTGGTCGGTACGATCAGCGGCCGCCTGACGCTGGCCGAGGGTCAGGTCCAGTTGCTGTAACAGGTTGAGCTCCCGCGTCAGGTGGCGAACCGTTTCTCCATCCGGTGTTTCCGCCTTCGCCGTGGCCGCATGTTTGGCCATCACCGTTTCGAGTCGCCGGGACAACTCGTCGCGTTGTGGCTGGAGGCTCGGTGCAGGGGTGGTGTTGGCCGTTGACTCAGGTGCCTGAAACACTGCAGCGGCGTGGTTCGTATCGACCGTGTCGGGCTGTTGGGACCGGCCGATCACGGGGTGGGTGATCAGTGGCAGCAGAACCAGCCATGCGAGAAAACGAGCTACGGGCTTCATGGCAATCATTCAACAGAAGTTGAGAGGTGTAAAAATCCGGGAAGAGATAGCGAATTTTGCCGGCGCCTGTCAAGATCGAATCGTGGGCAGACGTGTTAGTCCAGTTTGCTTGTCCAGAAGGCCAGACCTAAGTACACGCGACAAGCGGCCCAATGGGTTTGAACCCGGCTTCGGCAGTTGATCCGTGCGGCGGTTGGTCGTGGAAATTTACCGGGCAGGTAGTAGAAACTAACCGTCTCTTCTCCTGATGCGATGTTCCGACAACGCACAGGTTGACAAATTGCATGGAAATAGTGGGCTTTTCTGTCAGGATGCGCGTGCGATGGTAGAATTTCCCGGCAAGGAAAGGGCAGACCGGATCGATTGCAACAGCCCGAGTCATCGCCCTCCTCAAAGACAAGGAGACGGTTTTTTAACAGCAATCCAACCAGCGGATAAAGTGGGATTTTAACTCAAAAAATTTGTGATGTACCATCGCACCCTGCCAGTTGATCCGATAGAATGCCGTCTGGTAGCGGAGCAGTCTGAACATAGTGTTCCGAGCAATGCTACAGCACACTTTAGCGAGAACTGGACAAATGGCAGAAGGTACGATCAAGCGTCTTACGGACAGGGGCTTCGGATTTATTGACACAGGGACGGACAAGGACATGTTTTTTCACTCGTCAAACGTCGAAGGCGTGAGTTACGACGAGCTTCAAGAAGGACAACTGGTGTCCTACACCGAAGGCAGTGGACCGAAAGGGCCGAGGGCGGAAAACGTCACACCGGTCTAAGGCAACCCGCAGGCCGTGTTGTCGTTTTCAATCAGAGGGGAAGTAGCGATGGGGACTAGGGATAAGGGCAAAAAAGAAAAACAGAAGAAAGCCCAACTTAGCTCGAAAGAAAAACGGAAACTGAAAAAAGAAAAGAAGAAATAAGTAAAGACGTAACGTCCAGTTCTGACCTGAAGGTCAGCACTGGACGCGGTCGATCCGGTTTTCAATCCCTATCACGCTTTTGGACTCCCTATCACGCTTTTGGACGCAACACAGTTCTGGACGGTACACTGTGGTCTGCCTCTGGTTCCATCCTTATCCGCGCTGATGTGTGATCCCTGGTCAGCGGCGCGGGTGGCTCGCTTTTCCGGCCGTAGAGGCGCTTGCCTCTGCGCAACAGGTGAGGGGCCGAGGGCCTGACGTAGTGAGTGCCAGGAGACTCTCCGGGCCAAGCGCCTACACGGCTGTGAAAATCGAATCCGAGACCACGCCCGTACTGTCGGAGAAGGAATCCGCTTCGATGCCCATCGAGTGCAGGATGCTGAGGAAGATATTGGCCATCGGCATCCGCTTCTGGTGCCAGTAAGTGCCGTGCTTGAGGCCCATGTTGGCTCCGCCTGCAATCAGCGTGGGCAGATTGGTCGGGTTGTGCGTGGTACTGGCGCCGCTGCCGTAGAGCACAATGCTGTTATCCAGCACGCTGCCGCTGGTGTCACGGTACTCTCGTAACCGTTCGAAGAAATAAGCCAGTTGCTTGCTCAAAAACAGGTCGTACTTGGCAAAGTCCAACTGCCCCTCTTTGTCCTTGGCATGCGACAGATAGTGGTGTGTGTGGCTCAAACCAAGTTTCAACGGGAAGGTGTCGCTGATGCCCATGCCGTCTTCGCGGTTGAGCATGAACGCGACCGACCGCGTGATGTCCGCATCAAAAGCGAGCGCAATCAAGTCGAACATGTTGCGGTAGTACTCCTGGGGATCGCCTTCCGAGGTGACATCCAGGTCGAGGTGCGAAGTGTCCTGCTCTTTGAGCGGAATATCAATCCACTTTTCCGATGCAATCAGCCGTGACTCGACATCATTCAACGACGCCAGGTACTGATCCATCTTCTGCCGGTCGGACTGCCCGAGTTGCCGGTTTAACAGCCGCGCATTTTCCAGCACCGCATCGACCAGCTTGATCCGTTTTCTCAACTGCGCCCGCTGTGCCACGAGAGAATCGCGGTCACCGCGGAACAGGCGATCGAACACCCGTCGTGGATTGTTTTCCGCGGGGATTGGCTTGCCTTCCTGGTTGTAGGCGATCGTCCCGGTGCGGGAGAGGAAACCGACGCCGGCGTCGATCGAAAGGACCAGCGAGGGCTGGCGGCAGTACTGCTTGGTCTGTTGGGCGATGACCTGATCCAGTCCCACGGAGTTGTACATGCCGGGCTTGGGGTCCTGCAAGGGAGCCCCTGTCAGCCACATGTCCGAACAGGTGTGCGGATCGGCCTTGGGTCCGTTCTCATGGTACAGTCCGCCCATGAAGCTCAGTTGTTCACGGAAGGGTTGTAGCGGCGCAGTTGACTTACTGAAGGTGAAGTCGCGACCCCGCGCCTGGGGAAACCAGTTCCAGTCTCCAAGTTCGTGTTCCTCGTTGGGCAGGGACATTCCGTTGGCGGTGTAGATGGCGCAGAACCGGCGTGGATTTTGTTCGACCACTTCCTTTCCCATCGCCTCCAGAACGGGTAGCACCAGGGACGTGCCTGCAATTCCCTTCAGGACGGAACGACGATTGAGACGGGCAGAAGAAGTCATCGATAGATCCCATTGGAAGGAGGTTGACGGAAAAGTTACTTCGTGAGGAACAATTCGCTGTGGATGACCGACCGGAGTAGATCTTGCGCGGGGTACTGCCCCGGCTTCAATTTTAACGCTTCCTGCTCCAGGAAAGCAAGTTCATTGTAGTTCAAACTGCGCCCCAAAGCGTAGCTTGTCAGGTGTTTCAGGAAACTGAAGGCCACCCGATCAAGTCCTTTGCCAGCCAGGTAAGTTTTCAGGCCGTTAAAATCTTCGATCGTTGTCCCGTCGGGAAGCGTCGAGTGAGTCTCGACCGGGCCGGTGCCCTTTGCCCGCCCACCCGCGTCGAACTGTTCGAAGGGAAGTCCCCATGGGTCGATTCCCGCATGGCAATTGGCGCATCCGGTTTGATTTCGATGCTGCTCCAGTTGTTCTCGCAGGGACAGGTCGGGGTTCTCCTCCCGGTTCAACTGCGGGACGTTCGGTGGCGGGTCGTCCGGGGGTTCGGCAATGATTTTCCGCGCCAGCCAGGCGCCGCGCTTCACCGGGTTGGACTCCCGCCCGTCGGAAAGCCCGGCCAGGATGCTGGCCTGTGACAGTAGCCCTCCCAGGTGAGGACTCCTGTGCGTCACCGGTAGAAACTGAAATCCGGTTTCACTGCGGTCATGCAATCCGTAGTACCTGGCAACGACGTCATTGGCCAGGATGAAATCAGACCGGATCAGGTTTTCCAGGGGTAGATTCTGCTCGATCACGTATCGTAAAAAATGCAACGGTTCCTGTCGCAATTGGTTCTTCGTGTCCCGTGTCAGTTGCGGGTACTGTTCGCGGTCGGTTTTGACCACATCAAACTTGTCCAGCCGCAGCCACTGCGAAGTGAACGGTTCGATAAATTGTACGAACCGCCGGTCGGCGATCATGCGTGTCACCTGCCCATCGAGCGACATGTGCAGTTCGTCGGCCGCGGCCAACTCCAGCAGTTGCCGGTCAGGCGCGGTGTTCCAAAGGAAATAGGACAGTTTCGAAGCCAATTCGTAGGGGTCGAGTTGTTCAGGTTCTGGCCCGGCGCTGTTTTCAGTCAGGAATAAAAACTGGGGAGATGTGAGCACGACCAGCAGGGCGTCCTTGACGCTCTGCTGGAAATCACCGGTGTCGGCATAGGCCCGCTGCCAGACGTTGGAAATTATGTTTTCCTCGGCAGCTGTGACCGGGCGGCGGAAGGCGCGGGAAGCGAAGGAACGGATAATCTGGCGCGCGTACGCGGGCCGATCGTTACGGTTGGCCGAGTCGATGAAGATGTTTCGATGGGGGGCGGGAGGCCACATCTCGTGGTAGGGACCCTCGAACTCCACGGAACGAATCAGCAGGCGTGGCATGTCCCGGCCGTCGGTGTACTCGCTGCGGACCCCGATCTCCTGGATGCCTGCCAGGTAATTGACGTTGTCCTTTTCCACGTCCGGGCTGGGATAGTTATGGATCGCCCCCTCGAAGACGAACTCCTGAAGTTGGCCCGGACCGACCCGCCGGATTTCCCCGACCTGGCGCAAGGTGCTGCCGCAATCCCGCCGCAAACCGACGTGCACACCCAGCAGGGGCACCCGCTGTTCAAATGTCTCAAATCGTTTTGCCAGCGGACTGTCGTCCTCCACGCGGCTGAAAACGACACGACGCAGTTGCTGGGTGCCTTCGTAGTCCGCATGGAGTGTGAGTGGGCCGGCCGGTAGCCGGGCCAGCATGAAAGCCGACGCGTGGTCCATCACCGGTGCGTCGACTTCTTCTTCGGTTTTGTTCGCTTCGTCCGGTTGGAGAAGCCATCCCGAGGTGTTCCGCCCGTCCCATTCCAGCGAAAGCACGCCGGCTTGCTCACCGGTCAGAAAATGGACATCCACCTGGTAGATGCCAGCTTCTTCGATCGTCAACTCTGTCGGGGATGAAATCGACAGGTCACAAATCGTCTGCGGTTGGACGACCGATATCGGTTCGTCCGGGTCCAGTAGCAACACGTCGCGGTAGCAGGTTGCTCTGACGGTGACGCGAAAATTACCGTGATCGGGTAATTCGCGGAGTGAGATTTTGAAATTTGCATACGGACCGTAGGTACTCCCCAGGCCGAATAATTCTAAACTGGGGATTGCCGGTCGCAGTAGCACGCCTTCGGGGATCGTTTGATAGGGTCTGCCTTTCGGGTACGCCGTTTTGGGGCCCGCTTCAATGATGCGAATCCCTGATCCGCGCATGCAGGCGAAGACGGCATGATAGATACTGTCAAATTCCCGCCAGCCGCGAACCGTCGCATTGCCTTCATAACCCTCAATAAAGCGATACGCCGTTCGCATCTTAAACGGCCGGTAATCAAATGGCTTGGCAGGCGCGAGTTCGGTGACCTGGTAGTCCGGGTTCTTCAGCAGGATGCTGTGCGCACCCAGGATCAACTCGTCAGGGCATGGATTCGGGTTGGTCGAAACACCCAGGTCCACGCGAAAGTTCTGGATCACGGGCGTTGTCTGCTCGTCAACGATGCACAGATCGAGCGACTTGCGCGCGATGTCAAAGTAGGATTCCAGCAACAAGGGGGACAGTACCATCGCGCGCGCGTTGTTCTGGAATCCGTCTTTGGAAACGGCCTCCGGCGGCAGGACTTCGGTCAGATCGTCGTCCAACTGCAGCAGGTCCCGCAACGTGTTGCGATATTGGGTGACGGTCAGCCGTCGCGCCGATCCGTTGTTTTCCGCATTGCGTTTGCTGGCCACTGCCATCGCACGCTCGATCCATGTGACCAGCGACTGACGCTGCGGTTCGCTCAGTTGGGGTTCGTCTGCGGGCGGCATGGCCCCCTCCAGCAGTTGATACTGGATGTGTTGCCAGAGGAAAAGGTGCTGATCCTCCAGGGCTCCGTCGAGTTGGTCCAGCCGTTTGCCGGCTTCCATGCGGTCCGCATTGTGGCAACGCAGGCAGTGCTCCTCGAGCAGGGGTTGGACTACCTCCTGGAAGCTGGTTTCTTCCGGAGTCGGGCCGTCAGTGGAAGTTGGCTGCTGGCCGCAGGCGGTCCAGCTCGAAAGACGCAGTATCATGACCAGCGCGAGGACCACGCTGCGCAACGGGGAGCCGGGAAGCGGATGCTTGACTGTCATGTTCCAGGACTGAAAAAGAGAGCACGCAGGTGATGTACTGACGTCTTGAACAGGGAGGATCCTCGTGCGACCACCTGACCACAACATACCGGACCAAGGTCAGTCTGTCGAATAAAAAGTGCGGAAACGACAGCAGGTGGAGCGGCCCATTATTGGTCTTTCACAGGTTCCGGTTGCAAAAGTGTTTTCTGTTTTTTGTCGTCAAGGGCCCGGCCGTTTCTTGCGTTGTTCTAGGACCGAACCTATAATTGCTGCCATTGGAAGGATGCGTGCCGTTAAAAAGTCGTTTTTTGTTTTATATTCTATGGAGTCATAACCGTCATGAAAAAATTGTCACTCGTAAGTCTGGCTTTCCTGGCCACCGCCATGCTGACGGTAGTTCTGTTGGCCGGGTCGGTTATCGGGCAGGTGAAAAAAGGGGCGACGCGGCCCCTGACGACGAAACAAATGATGGACGGGTTGGTGGGTTCCAATTGCAAAGCGCTGGGGAAAGGGATCAAGGCGGGTCCGGCTGATGACAAGGCGTGGGACAGCCTGGCTCAGAACGCAGCCCTGTTGAACGAAGGCAGCTATGTCCTGATGGCCGATGGTCGTTGTCCCGATGCTGACTGGGCCAATGCCTCGACGATGCTCCGTGAACAGAGTCAGGAAGTTCTGGATTGTATCGACGCGCGGGATGCTGAAGCTGCCCAGGCGGCGTTCGGGGCGCTGACAAAATCCTGCGGTGCCTGTCACAGTAAGCACAAGAAATAAGAATGAGCCTGTGTGCCAACGTGCACCGTAACCGGTGGGCGATGTTTCGTTTTCGTTTCGAGAATCTGGCGGGGCGAATCACGAACCTCGTTACGGGTCCTTCGACCGGTACCTGCGGTTTTGATGGACCCTGCCGTAACGCGTTACAGACAAAATCCTTGATCCGCGGGGCGTGATGCGTTTCTCGTCGATTCAACTTCCGGTAGGGTGGGCCGGGTCCTGTGGCACCACCGTGGCCAAGACGAGGAGAAATTCGTCACTCGCCCGACGGGAAGTTCGCTGTTAAAATGGGAACGGGTGGCTGAATTTCACGAGAGGCTGAATGAACATGCGGCTTGATTTCACATTCCGCGCTCGTCGCAACGCGTGCCCCTTGCGCCAGCGACTACCTGGTCTGCCAGGGGCGGGCCTGCGGTTGAAGGTGACCCTCCTGGGCGTCGTAATGGGAAGCGGCCTGCTGCCTGCTATGTTGGCGGGTGATCCGGCTGTTTCTGCTGCCGACCCGGGAGCATTCGGTACCCTGGCCAGCGAATACAAGCGGGATGTGCAGCCACTGCTCTCGCAATTTTGTCTGGACTGCCATTCCCGTGAGGCCGTCGAGGGTGATCTTGACCTGCAGCAGTTTGCCACGCTGGCAGAAGTCCGGCAACAACCGCAGCGTTGGCTTCAAGTGCTGGAAATGATCAACCTTGGCGAGATGCCGCCCGAGGATGCACCCCAACTGCCGGTCCTGCAACGGCAGAAGTTGCTCAGCTGGACAGCACGCTACCTGGACACCGAAGCCCTGGCCGGCGCAGGCGACCCAGGGCCGGTCGTGCTGCGGCGTCTGAATAATGCAGAGTACACCTACACTGTTGGCGATCTGACACAGGTGCCACTGAATCCGGCTCGCCAATTCCCCACCGAAGGCGCCGCCGGCGAAGGGTTTACCAACACGGGGAACGCCCTGGTCCTGTCCCCGGCCCTGATTCGAAAATACCTGGACGCGGGCAAACAGATTGCCGCGCACGCGGTGCTGCTACCCGGGGGATTCCGTTTTTCGAACCACGTGACGCGGCGGGATTGGACGGACGAACTACTGGCGAAGATTCGACAGTTCTATGAGCAGTTCTGCCGCATCGAACCTCTGGATCCGCATTACGGCCACGCTTCGACTCCCCTGGGAAACGCCGGTCGCCTGCCGATCGAAAAATATTTGGCGGTGACACTCTCCGAGCGGGACGCACTGCTGGCGGGGGACGGGGCCGTCGCTGCCGTTGCGGCAGAGCATGGGTTGCAGGCCCGCTACCTGCGGTCGCTCTGGTCACAACTGAACGGGGGGCCGTCGTCGATCCTGTTGGATGACTTACGGTCCCGCTGGCGCAATGCCGGACCTGGTGACGCTCCGGCACTGGCCGCCTGGGTGAAAGCCTGGCAGCAGGGGGTCTGGATCTTCAACCCGGTGGGTCTCTTGGGAAAAAAAGGGAACCAGGGCCGCTGGCTCGAGCCGGTCAATCCTCTGTTGACGGAACAGGAGCTCCGTTTGCCACTGCCCACACCCGAAGGGAGGCAACCAGTCTATGTGGCCGCGGCTTATCAGCGGGAGAGAACTAAGGCTGCCGAATACCTGGCGGCATGCGCCTCGTTGCAAAGGCGGGTCGCCGTGGCCGAAGGCATCGGACGCGCGATCATCGACGATGAGGCAATCTCACGTGATCTCGAGTCGGATGTACTGGTGGCCTGGCTGAAATATCTGGGCATCTGGCACAAGGAAGAACGCGCTGTATTGCCCGGTGGTATGTTGGAAAAGTTCGAAAAGGACTTTGACGGTGTTAAGCTTCAAGGATGGGGTTATGCGACGTTGCCCTGGATTTTCGCAAATCAGTCGACTGTCGAGGCAACCGCGCCCGCGGTCCCGGTCGGCGCTCTGGTCGTTCAGCCCTCGCCTAACCAGCCGGTTGCCGTTGGCTGGAGATGCCCGTCCGATATGGAAGTCGAAGTCGAAGTCAATCTGAGCGATGCCTATGCTGGATCGGCAGACGGGGTGCGATGGTCCGTGGAGGTGAGTCGGCACGGCTTAAGAAAGGAATTGGTGCACGGCATTTGCAATGACGGCGAATCCAGCGGTATGCATCTGCCGGCAACACCCCAGCAGCGGAAATGGCTCAAATTGCGTCGTGGTGACTGGTTGGCATTGATCCTGGATGTCATCGAGGATTATCACGGAGATAACTATTTGGTTGAACTAACGATTCGGGAAACCAGTGGTGAGCATCGCGAGTGGGATTTGGTGAAAGATGTGGCCAATGACATTCAATCCGGCAATCCCCATGTCGATTCCTACGGCGATCCGAGGTGGTCTTTCATCGCTTTGCGAAAGAAGAGTCGCCCTGGGGAGACCCTCCCTTGGCTGCTTCCCGATTCGGCCTTGGCCAAATGGTATGCGGCCGTCGCTGATTCGGCGCAGGAATCGAACCTGGAAGAACGAACACAGCACCTCGCTGGCA